>Ga0308160_10001303_pt1 | contig 36188 bp, 31 predicted proteins | sample PhyFR1_FD_201036 | JGI IMG/M metagenome (GOLD analysis project Ga0308160, IMG submission 201036) | Phyllosphere microbial communities from UC Gill Tract Community Farm, Albany, California, United States - DLSLF.R1 | ecosystem: Host-associated > Plants > Phyllosphere > Unclassified | place: USA... | reverse complement strand
TCAGCATCTGGAAGTAGAACTGGTTGCGGCGGTCCCAGCCCTTCACGGCGCCGGAGGCCAGCGACAGGTTCGGGAAAGCCACGATGCGCTTCGGATCGAAGAACTCGATGTGGCCCAGGCCATCGCATTCCTGGCAGGCGCCCATCGGGTTATTGAAGGAGAACAGGCGCGGCTCCAGTTCCTGCAGCGAATAGCCGCAGACGTTGCAGGCGAACTTGTTCGAGAAGATGTGTTCCTTCTCGGTGTCCATTTCGTAGGCCACGGCGCGGCCGTCGGCGATGCGCAGCGCGGTCTCGAAGGACTCGGCCAGGCGCTGCTTGATCTCGTCATTCACCTTGATGCGGTCGATGACGACGTCGATCGTGTGCTTTTCGGTCTTCTTCAGCTTGGGCAGGTCGTCGATCTCGTAGATCTTGGCCGTGCCGGTGCCGCTCTGGATGCGGAAGCGCACGAAGCCCTGGGCCTGCATCGCCTGGAACAGGTCGCCGTGCTCGCCCTTGCGGTTGGCCACGACCGGCGCCAGGATCATCAGCTTGGTCCCCTCCGGCATGGCCAGCACGGCATCGACCATCTGCGACACGGTCTGCGCGGCCAGCGGCTCGTGCGAGTGGTCCGGGCAGTAAGGCGTGCCGACGCGCGCGTACAGCAAGCGCAGGTAGTCGTGGATCTCGGTGACGGTGCCGACGGTCGAGCGCGGATTGTGCGAGGTCGCTTTCTGCTCGATCGAGATCGCGGGCGACAGGCCCTCGATCAGGTCGACGTCCGGCTTTTCCATCAGCTGCAGGAACTGGCGTGCGTAGGCCGACAGCGATTCGACATAGCGGCGCTGGCCCTCGGCGTACAGGGTATCGAACGCGAGCGAAGACTTGCCGGAACCCGACAGGCCGGTAATCACGATCAGCTTGTTGCGCGGCAGATCGAGGTTGATGTTCTTGAGATTGTGCGTGCGGGCGCCGCGGATTCGGATTTCTTCCATTAGCTTGTTTTGAAGCCTTTCACATGGTTTGAGGGCCGGCGCACGAGACTGTCGCGGTGGGCGGGCCAATCGGGGAGAACCGTTAACTATAGCCGGTTTCATTCTTGCCCGTACGTGCCGCTGAAGTGCTCGTGCCAGCGTGAATATCCTTGCATGGCAGTCTTGCAAGCAGACGCAACGGATTCCACGGGGACCGCATCTATGTGGGCTGTTTCAAGCGCTCTTCAATGACAAAGCGATCAAAATCTGAAAATAAATTTGTGGTGCATGGATGGTGATTTATCAAAAGTATGAATTTCTTAATGACTTTTGGTATCTGAGGCTATGGAATTGAGAGGCGTGGCGGACGGTGGAATACTTCCCGCCCTTTCATACTTCATTCCTGGCTTCAATCATGAAAACCGTTCTGGGTCCGTTTGGCCTGATGATGCTCGCCATCGTGCAAGCCGGTTGCGGCAGCAGCGCTGACCGCGCCACGGCCAGCCTGCCTGCGGCTACGGCGACGGCGACGGCGCAGGTGGACGCGCCCGCCATCGTGGCGCCGCAGCCGGCGTCGGCTCGATTGACGCCGCTGTCCGCCATCCCGGGCGTGCCCGCCTGGTCGACGACCGGCGGCAATCCGGGGCACACGAACTACGTGCCCGCCACCTTCGATCCGGCCACATTCTCGCGCCGCTTCAGCTGGACGCTGCCTGCCGGCGCCTCGGTGTCCCAGGCCCAGCTTGCGCTCGACGGTGGACAAGCTTTCGCCGTGGTCCGCGACGCCGGCGGGACCTGGCGCCTGCATGCGATCGACGAAGCGAGCGGCAAGCAGAACTGGACCGCGCCGCTCGGCCAGCTCGACATCGTCGACCCGCCCGCCACCCATGACGGCAAGGTCGTACTGAGCAGCGCCGCCGGCCTGGACGGCGACGCCCTGTGGTTCTTCGACCAGCGCACCGGAAAACTGCTCGACAAGCGGACGATGCCGGCCCGGCGTACGGCCGGCCACTCGACGGCCGACCTGCGCATGGCACCGGTCATCGCGGGTGACGGCATCTACGTGAACGACCGCGCCGGCGGCAAACTGCTTGCGAAGTTCGATGCTGCGACGCACGCATTGCTGTGGGAAAGCGAGTGGGCTGGCGCCGCGAACCACGCCTTTGCGCCGGCCGTCGAGGGTGGCCGCGTGTACGCCGCCTTTTCCAGCGGCGGCCTGCTCGCCGTCGATGCGCGCACCGGCAAAACGGTGCTCGAGCACCACCGGCAATTCACCGATGCGCCGATGCCGGGCATGGTCTCGGATGGGACGGCGTACGCACTCGCCGCGGGCGGCCTGGTGGCGACCGACCTGAAGCGCGGCACCTTCAAGTGGCAGGGGCCGGAACTGCTGGAACTGGCCGCGCCGCCGGGACCCGTGCTGTACGGTATTGCCAGCAATGCGATCCAGGCGATCGACAGGGCCACCGGCAAGCTGCTGTGGAGCATGCCGACGCCGGCGCCGACATCGGGGGCAAACGCCATCCTGGCCACCAGGAACCTGCTGTTCGTCAGCAGCACTCCGCAGTCGGACAGCGGCACCTATGCGATCGACATCGCGACCCGGAAAGTCGTGTGGCGCACGCCGGAGGGCGGCTGGCTGTCGATCTCGTCGAACGGGGTGCTGTACATCACGCCGTTCAAAGGGGCGGTCACGGCGGTGAACCTGCAGTCATGACGCGCCATTAATTAGCGCATTGTTACCTCAGGAATTTTGACCGGTATCTCTTCCAAATGGGGCACTCCGCCCCCATTTTCGTGGTCTGAGCGGATGTCGGAAAACGGGGCGTCCGCCAGCCTGCAACACCTGCAAAAAGTTGCCTATCAGGGCAAGCAAACAGGCATAATAACGGACGCAAATCAACAGCCTCTCCGGCACTTAGTCAACACGCAGAGCCGGGGATCAACCTAGGAGTTTCACCATGGCATCAGTCAACAAGGTCATCATCGTCGGCAATCTCGGCCGCGATCCGGAAATCCGCTACATGCCGAGCGGCGACGCCATCGCCAACATCGCGGTTGCGACCTCGTACAAGTCGAAGGACCGCAACTCGGGCGAGCAGAAAGAGCTGACCGAATGGCACCGCATTTCCTTCTTCGGCCGCCTCGCCGAAATCGTCGGCCAGTACCTGAAAAAAGGTTCGTCGGTCTACGTCGAAGGCCGCCTGCAGACCCGCAAGTACACCGATAAAGACGGCATCGAACGCTACGCCACCGACATCATTGCTGAAAACATGCAGATGCTGGGCGGCCGCCAGGGCATGGGCGGCGGCGACAGCTACGGTGGCGACGACAGCTACGGCGGCGGTGGTGGCGGCTACGACGCCCCGCCGAGCCGTCCGGCCCCGCAGCGCCAGGCGCCGCCGGCACCGGCAGCCCGTCCGCAACCGAAGCCGGCTGCGAACTTCTCGGATATGGATGACGATATTCCGTTCTGATCGCGCCGCGTTTTTCGCGTCCTGATTCGAAAAATCCCCGCAGCTTTTCAGGCTGCGGGGATTTTTTTCATCTGCAGCCCGAGTTTGAACTGGTCCAACAGCCGGGTTGCGATATCGGATTCGGTACCTGCGAAACGCGTCATATGCACGACGAGCCGGTCGCGCTTGCGCGGGTCGGCCAGGATGGCCAGTAAAGCGCGCAAGGACTGCTCCTCAAGCAGAATCCGTGCGTCATGGCCAAGCAACGCAGCCCCGGCCAGAGGCAAGTCGAATCCAGATGCTTCCAGCAAAGCCAGCGCCTCTTCATACATCCGGTTGTCATTACCGGCATCATGGTAATGCTGGAGCAGGAAAAACAAGTCCTGGGCATCCTTGTTGTCCTGCAGACCGCGATCGTTCCACGCCAGCAGCTTGAGTGCCGCAAGCGAAGGAATCGATACGACCCGGATGGCCACACCATTGCCGATATCGACTTCCACTGCCGACGCCAGCGCTTCGGCATACGCCGTGACATCCATGACGACGCTCATATCGGGTGGCCAGGCGATCTGATGGCCTGCCTGTTCGACCCCACCGAAAGGAATCAGGTCCAATGGGAAGGCCGTGCCATGTTGGGCAGGCTGGTAATACAACAGATGTGCCTTGTCGGCGGCCGGCGCGAAGTCGCCGCGGGCGACCAGCTCGGCCTTGAGCGCGTGAAAGCGTTCCCAGTTCTCGACTGCGATGGCAAAGTCGACGTCATGCGTTGCACGGCGGGATGCAATGTCGAAAACGTGGGTCATCAGCATGTCCCTGGCAGTGGCACCGACAAGCAGATAGCCGTAGCCGAGTGCCTGCGTGACGGCCTGTACCGTGGCCAGGATCGCGACAATGACCGGATTGAGCGGTCTATCCGTACGTATTGTGTACATGCTCGATGACGCTTGCCGCAATTTGTCGTGCCACAGCAATATTGCGCGAATCATGCGTTGCCATCAGATCCGCATACACCAGATGGGGCGGCACAGTCGGAAAACTGTTTCTGAAGTCGGCAGGATCCCAGAACATCTCGACGATTTCGATACGTCCGCGGGGATCAGCCCGCAAACGGAAATCCTTGACGATATCGCGCAGGACACCCGGTTCATTCATGTCTACGTAGAGCATGCATTCTTCTGGTTTGAGATGTCCCGTCAGTTTCATGGCTGCCGCCTCGCCACTCCATGCCGACACCCGGAATTCCGGACTCCAGATGTCGATGAATTGATCGAGATTGTCGGTCGCGAAACGATATTTCCTGAGCTTGGGCTTCAACCTGCCGGTATAGCCGCTGGCCCACTCATTCAAGAACAATTCCGGCGTGCGGATCATGCGTTTGCCGCTCGCGGTGGTTCCGATCAGCTTGCGTGCTTCGAGCGTATCGAATGCTTTGCCGATGGCACCCATCGATACCTGTGCCTTGTCCGAGATATCCCGGTAGAGCGCATTGAGCAACGCAGGGTCCGCCAAAAAGGCAAACATCATCCTGAGCACGGATAGCGTCATTGCGTTACTTGCCGGCGCCAGCAGCTTGTGCTCAGCGCGCCGGCCCGTGACATAGACATAAATCCCCGCACCGTCATTGATGTAGGCATTACCTGCGGTGTCGATGAATTGCAGGCCAAGTTCACGACAACGGTTTGCCATCTCCTGGCTAAGAGGAGAGCTTACCAGCAAGGTAGGGCGCGCATTGCCGAGCTTGCTTGCAAGATTGAAGGGCAGCGTATATCGATCGATCTTCTTCTTGACCTGGCAGTCGTACTCCAGGCGGTGCCCATTGATGGTGAGCGAGAGTGTCGCGTCGGCATCGAGCGGAGCAGCGTCAAGCAGCTCTCCATGGATGCCGATCGAAGCATGTAACTCGTCAATCGCTCTGGCAATCAGTTGCGCTTCCCTACCGAAGATCGTTTCTTTGTTCATTTCTTTTGAATTTTCACGTTACGTGAACAAGAGAAAAACATGAACAAGCATACTCGATTTTCAGTAATTCATCTTTTTCACGTTACGTGAAAAGCGTGAAAAAATGAACGTCGACGCCCTCAACCACAGAATCACACATCCACCACCATCTCGAACCCGCCATAAATCATCCGCTTGCCATCGAAAGGCATGTTCTCCGGCTTCATGAACTCGGCCATGCGCGGATCCTTCATCACCTTCTCGTTGACCTCGTCGCGCTTGGCCCGTGATGCATAGACGATCCACGAAAATGCCACCAGCTCCCCATCCTCCAGCAGCACGCTCTGCGGAAACGACGTCAGCTTGCCCGGCTTGACGTCGTCGCTGATGCATTCGCGGAACTCGAGTGCGCCGTGTTCGCGCCAGATCCTGCCCGCGGCCCTGGACATGTCCTTGTAGGCGTCCAGCTTGGCCCGTGGAACAGGCACCACAAAACCATCGACATACGGCATGACGTTCTCCTGTGATGAGTGTTCCCATATAGACCGTTGCGGCAGCAGGAAAATCCCGCCGCAGCAGCAAGCAGATCAGGTGCAGATCAAGCCCGGATGCTCCCGGGCGCAGCCCCGGCACGGCGGACCGGGACGGCGTTGCCGATGGCATGCCAGCCACAATCCGCAATAGCAAGACTGGCACGCCCGTTCTCATCCGTGTAATATCCCGACTTTGGGTGCGTCCATTCCCGTCCGGGGGTGGCGTTAAACGGGAAACCGGTGACGCCGCATGTTAAGTGCGGTCATTCCGGTGCAGCCCCCGCTGCTGTAAGCCTGACGACTCCGGCAATACGCCACTGCGATGTCCATCGTGGGAAGGCCCGGAGGAGGACGAAGGCGAGCCAGAATACCGGCCCGAATTGTCAGCACCATTCCCCGGGGTGACGGGAAGCCGCTGTCGACCGGCTTGCGCGCGTCCGCCTTCAGTCCCGCTCCTAGTCCGTCGACCGTCTTTTCAGCCTCCGTCTGGTGTCCTTATCGACCATTCGACGGGAGGTTTCGAATGCACATCATGGAAGGCTTTCTGCCGCCGGCGCATGCGCTCGGCTGGGCCGCCGTTTCCGTTCCCTTCCTGGCCTGGGGCCTGCGCTCGATGGGGCGCAGCCTGCAGGCGCATCCCGAGCGGCGCATGCTGCTCGGCGTGGCCGCCGCCTTTGCCTTCCTGCTGTCGGCCCTGAAACTGCCGTCGGTCACCGGCAGCTGCTCGCACCCGACCGGCGTCGGCCTCGGCGCGCTGCTGTTCGGCCCCGCGGCGATGGTGCCGGTGGGCTTCGTCGTGCTGCTGTTCCAGGCGCTGCTGCTGGCGCACGGCGGCCTGACCACGCTCGGTGCCAACGTGTTCTCGATGGCGGTCGTCGGCCCATTCGTATCCTACGCCGTGTTCCGTACCGCAGCGACGCTGGGCGCGAACCGCTCCGTCGCCGTGTTCCTGGCCGCCTGCCTGGGCGACCTGGCGACCTATGTCACCACCTCTGCGCAACTGGCGCTGGCCTTCCCGGATGCGGTCGGCGGCTTCGACACCTCCTTCCTCAAATTCGCCGGCATCTTCGCGCTGACCCAGGTGCCGATCGCCATCAGCGAAGGCCTGTTGACGGTGCTGGTGGTGAACGCGATGGCGCGCTTCAATGCGCATGAGCTGCGCGCGCTGCCGGTGATGGCCTTTCGCACGCGGGAGGGCGCATGAAAACGCGCAGCTGGCTGCTGTGGGGAACCATCGTCCTCTTGACCGTCTTGCCGCTGTGCCTGATCAGCGCACCGCCCGGCGCCGACCTGTTCGGCGGATCCGACGACCGCGCCCAGCAGGCCATCGGCACCATCGCGCCGCATTACAAGCCGTGGTTCGTGCCGGTGTTCGAACCGGCCAGCAGCGAGATCGCCTCGCTGCTGTTCGCACTGCAGGCAGCCATCGGCGCCGGCGTGATCGGCTACTGGCTCGGTTTGTCGGTGGCGCGCGAGCGTGCGCGCAAGAGCGCGCATGAGGGCATCCCTTCGGAACAGGACCCACGTGCGGATTGAGACAGCCGCCTACGCCAGCCGCTGGCAGGGCGTCGCCCCGTCGGCCAAGGCCCTGTTCGCGCTGGGCGGCATGGGTGCGGCCTGGCTCGCCACGCGTCCGGGTACGCTGGCCGGGCTGGCGGCCGTGCTGGCGCTGGCCGCGTTGATCGGCGCGCGCGTGCCGCTGCGTACCTACGTCGCCGTGACCGTGCCCCCGCTCGGCTTCCTGCTGCTGTCCTGCCTGACGATGCTCATCACGCCAAGCGTGGATGGCCGCTGGCACTGGGCCGCTTCGATGTGGCCGGCGGTGGCGCGCACCGCCGGGCGTTCGCTGGCGATGCTGGCGGCGCTGCTCGGTTTTGTGCTGACCACGCCGCTGCCCGACCTGCTGGCGCTGCTGCGCCGCCTGCGCACGCCCGAACTGCTGCTCGACCTGATGGCGCTGTGCTACCGCATGCTGTTCGTGCTGCGCCAGGCCTGGGAAGAGGGCGTCACGGCGCAGAGCGCGCGCCTTGGCTACCGCGGCTGGCGCCATGCCTGGCGCTCGACCGGCCTGCTGGCCGGTCAGATGGCGGTGCAGGTGTGGCAGCGCGCCAGCGCCCTGCAGATGGCGGCCGAGGCGCGCGGTTACCAGGGCACGCTGCGTTTCCTGCCGGCCGAGTTCCCGCAGGCGCGCCGCCAGAATGCGTGGGCGGTACTGGCTGCGGCGCTGTTGCTGCTGGCCGCGGCCGGAGACCGCGTATGAATCCCTTGATCGAGATGCAGGCAGTCGGCCATAACTTTGCCGACGGCAGCAGCGGCCTGCGCGACTGCAGCCTGGCGCTGGGCCGCGGCCGCCGCCATGCGCTGCTGGGTGCCAACGGCGCCGGCAAGACCACGCTGCTGCAGCACCTGAACGGCCTGCTGCGCCCGACTGCCGGCCGGCTGCTGCTGGACGGCCAGCCTTATGACTACAACCGCAGCGGGCTGACGCAGCTGCGCCGCCGGGTCGGCCTGGTGTTCCAGAATCCGGAGCGCCAGCTGTTCTCGGCCCAGGTCGAGGAAGACGTGTCCTTTGGTCCGCTGAATCTCGGCCTCGACGCCGTGACCGTGCGTGCGCGCGTCAAAGCCGCGCTCGATGCGGTCGGGCTGGGCGGGCATGCGCGGCGCGCCGTGCATCACCTCAGCTTCGGGCAAAAGAAGCGGGTCTGCATCGCCGGCGTGCTGGCGATGGAACCGGACGTGCTGCTGCTCGACGAACCGATGGCCGGCCTCGACGCGCCGATGCAGGACGAATTGACGGCCTTGCTGGACCGCCTGGCGGCGCGCGGCACGACCATCCTGCTGTCCACCCACGACATCGATTTCGCCTACGGCTGGGCCGACGACCTGCACCTGATGGCGGGCGGGCGCGTGATCGCGTCCGGGCCGGCGCAGGCGGTCGGCACCGACGTCGATGCGCTCGACGCCGCCGGCCAGCGGCCGCCGCTGGCGCTGGCGCTGCATGCGCACCTGGTCACGCGCGGCGTGCTGCCGGCCGGCCAGGCGCCGCGCAGCGTGGACGCGGTGCTGGACGCGCTGCGCATCCTGCCGTTCCAACCTTTGACGAAGACACCGACATGACAATCCACATCGCCAACAATGCCGCCGGCAAGATCTGGTTCGTCGGCGCCGGCCCCGGCGACCCCGAACTCATCACCGTGAAAGGCCGCAGGCTGCTGGAGCAGGCCGGCGCCGTGCTGTTTGCCGGTTCGCTGGTCGACCGCGCCGTGACCCTGTACGCGCCGCCCGGCTGCGCCATCCGCGATTCCAAGGACATGACGCTGGAAGAGATGACGGCCTGGCTGATCGACCAGGCGCAGCGCCACGCCACCGTGGTGCGCCTGCAGACCGGCGACCCGGCCCTGTACGGCGCCCTGATCGAGATGGCGCGCCCGCTGACGGCAGCCGGGATCGAATGGGCGGTGGTGCCGGGCGTGTCGTCGGCGATGGCGTCGATGGCGGCCGCCGGCGAATCGATGACGCTGCCGGAAGTGACCCAGACCGTGATCCTCACCCGGGTCGAGGGCCGCACGCCGATGCCGGACGGCGAAGACCTGGCCAGCCTGGCGGCGCACCGCACCACCATCTGCATCTTCTTGTCGATCACATTGATGCACAAGGTCGAGGCGGCGCTGCGCGCGGCCGGCTGGCCCGACGACTCGCCGATGCTGGTGGTGCACAAGGCCAGCTGGCCGGGCGAGGAAAAGATCATCCGCGGCACCCTTGCCGACATCAAGGCGCGCTGCCGCGAGGCCGGCGTCGCCAGCCAGGCGATGATCGTCGCCAGTCCCACACTGGGCGCGCTGCATTGGGAGACGCTGGTGCGCTCCAAGCTGTACGACCCCACATTCACCCATCGCTTCAGGAAGGCCAGCGCATGAATCAGATCATCTTTACTCCCTCCGTCACGCTGCACGCGGACGACACCGTGCTGGTGGTCGGCCACGGCTCGCGCGAAGATTCGGGCAACCAGGAAATCCGCGAATTCGTGGCGCAGTGGCGCGCGCGCCGCCCCGAGCTGCGCATCGACCTGTGCTTCATCGAATTCGCGCCGCCGGAGCTGAACGCCGCGCTGCTGGATGCCGCGCGCAGCTCGCGCCGGGTGCTGGTGGTGCCGCTGATCCTGAATGCGGCCGGCCACGTCAAGATGGAGATCCCGGAAGCGGTCGAGCAGGCGCGCATCGCGTGCCCGCAGGCCGAGATTCTGCTGGCGCCGCACCTGACCGCCTGCGATCCGATCCTGGCGATCCTGAAGCGCCGCCTGCGCAAGGCCATGGGCGCGCTCGACATGCCGGATCCGACCACCACCGGCGTGGTGGTGCTGGGCCGCGGCTCGTCCGACCGCGGCGCCAACGGCGAGATGGCCAAGATGACGCGCTGGCTGCAGGAAGAGGGGGATCATGAACTGGTCGACCTGGCCTTTACGGGCATTACCTGGCCGCGCCTGGAAAAGGTGGTGCAGCGCCAGGTACTGCTCGGCATGCGCCAGGTCGTGGTGCTGCCGTACTACCTGTACACCGGCACCCTGATGCAGCGCATCCACCGCCAGGTCGAGCACCTGCGCGGCCAGTACCCGCAGGTGCGCTTCTTCTGCGGCGAGCATTTCGGCTTCGAAAAGGAAATCTTCGAGCTGATGGACCAGCGCGTGGCCGACCTGCGCGCCGGCGTGCCCGACAGCCGCCTGCCTTGCGACGGCTGCGGCTACCGCGAACTCGCCCACGACCTCGGACATGGCCATTCGCATGCGCACACCCACGACCACGGTCACGCGCATGGCCCCGACCACGGCCATGCGCACCCGCATGACCACGCTCACGGGCACGATCACGGCCACGACCATACCCACGATCACGACCACGCGGAGAAGCAGCCGGCATGAGCACGATTAACACCGTCACCGAACAGCTGACCCGCGCCGGCCAGGCCATCGAGCACGACAGCTTCGCGATCATCGACGCCGAAGCCGGCACGCATGCCTATACCGAACAGCAGTGGCCGATCGTGCGCCGCATGATCCACGCGAACGCCGACTTCGATTTTAACGGCCTCACCGATTTCCACCCGGATGCGGTCAGCGCCGGCATCGAGGCCATGCTGGCCGGCGGCCGCCCGGTGGTGGCCGACGTCGAGATGATCTGTTCCGGCCTGTCGCAGCCGCGCCTGGCGCACTTCGGCATGAAAACCTGGCAGTTCATCAGCGACGCCGACGTGATCGAGCGCGCCAGACAGGAAGACACCACGCGCGCCGTGCAGGCGATGCGCAAGGCCGCCAGCCGCGGTTTGCTGGACGGCGCCATCGTCGGCATCGGCAATGCGCCCACCGCATTGATCGAGCTGGTGCGCCTGATCCGCGAGGAGGGTATCTGTCCTGCGCTGGTGGTCGGCATGCCGGTCGGTTTCGTGTCGGCGGCCGAATCGAAGGACCTGATGGCCGAACTGCAGGACGTGCCCTGGATCGTGATCCGCGGGCGCAAGGGCGGGTCCACGCTGGTGGTGGCGGCGCTGCACGCGCTGCTGGCGCTGGCCGAGGCCAGGCAGAAAGCGGCGCAAAAATGAAGGACAAGACGGCCGAGCGCGGCACCCGCACGGGCTTCACCACCGGCGCCTGCGCGGCGGCGGCGGCGCGCGCGGCGGTGCTCGGCCTGGCCAGTGGCGCGGTGCCTGCTGAAATCGAAAGCCTGCTGCCGAACGGCACCCGGGTGCGCTTCGACGTGCACGACGGCCGCTGCGACGGCCAGCAGGCGCATGCAATGGTGATCAAGTTCGCCGGCGACGATCCGGACTGCACCGACGGCGCCCACCTGACGGTCGACCTGCGCCTGCTGCCCGGCCAGGCCGGCACCGTCGCGTACGTGGCCGGCGACGGCGTCGGTACCGTGACGATGAAGGGCCTCGGCCTGGAAGTCGGCGGCCCGGCGATCAACCCGGTGCCGCGCCGGAACATCGCCGACAACCTGCGCGAAGCGGCACCGCAACTGCTGCTCGAACACGGCATCGAGGTCACCATCAGCGTGCCCGACGGCCAGGTCATGGCCAAGAAGACCACCAATGCGAGATTGGGCATCCTGGGCGGCATCAGCATCCTCGGCACCACCGGCATCGTCAAGCCGTATTCCACGGCCGCCTGGCGCGCCAGCGTGGTGCAGGGCGTGCAGGTGGCGGCCACCGCCGGCCATAACCTGGTGGCGCTGACCACCGGCGGCCGTACCGAGACCTTCGCCATGGCCACGCTGCGCGCCGAGCGGCCCGAACTGCCGTCGGCCTGCTTCGTGCAGATGGGCGACTTCTTACGTTATGCGCTGGACGAGGCAGCGGCGCAGGGCATCGGCCTGGTGGTGCTGGCGGTCATGGTCGGCAAGCTGACCAAGATCGCGCAAGGCGAGACCATCACCCACGCCAACCGCAGCGAAGTCGATACCGACCTGGTGGCCGAGATCGCACGCCGTATCGGCGCCACGGCGGAGGATTGCGCCGCCATCGCCGCCGCCGAGACCGCGCGCTTCGGCGCCGAGCTGATGGTCGAGCGCGGGCTGGGCGACGCCTTTCACCACGCGCTGGCGCAGGCCGCGATCGATACCTTGACGGCGCCGGAACGCTACGGCCGCGCCTTCCAGCTGCGCGTGATCGTCACCGACTTCGAAGGCAAGCAGGTGGCCGACGTGCTGTCGCCGCCCGGACTGCCGCGCGCCGCACCGGCGGCCGGCCGCACCAGCATCGACCACATCCTTGACACTGACTGATATGGACACCACCGTACAAGACCCCAACCCCTGCCGCGTGATCGGCGTGCTCGACGACGGCGTCGCCAGCCTGAACGCCACCGCGCTGGCCTACCTGCGCAATGCCGACGTGGTGATCGGCGGCGCCCGCACGCTGGCGCTGCTGGCGCGCGAACTGAGACCCGGCGCCGTCCAGCATGACCTCACCGGCAAGCTGAAAGCGGTGCCCGAATGGGTGCGCGCGGCGCGTGCCGACCACCTGGCCTGCGTGGTGCTGGCCACCGGCGACCCGCTGTGCCACGGCATCGCGCCCTACCTGGCCCAGCACCTGTGCGTGCAGGCGCTCGACATCCTGCCGAACCTGTCGACGCTGCAGCTGGCCTGCGCGCGCATCGGCCTGGCCTGGCAGGATGCGCGCATTGTCTCGGTGCATGCGAAGGATGCCGGCGAGTGGGCGCGCGGCAGCACCCCGGAGCACGGCCTGTACGGCCTGGCCCAGGCACTGCGCCGCCATGCGCGCTTGCTGGTGCTGACCAGTCCCGACAATTCCCCGGACCGGATCGCGCGCCTGCTGCTGGCCGAGGGCCTGGGCAACGACTTCCATATGGCGGTGGCGGAAAACCTGCTGCAGCCGGAAGAGCGGGTGCTGGCGGAACTGAGCCCGCAGGATGCGGCTGGCATGCGCTTCGCGGCGCTGAACGTGGTGCTGCTGTGGCGCGTGACGCCGGCGCCTCGGCCGGTGCAGTTCGGCCTGGCGGATGCCGAATTCGTGCAGCGCCAGCCCGAGAAGGGCTTGATCACCAAGCAGGAAGTGCGCGCGGTGAGCCTGGCGCGCCTGCAGCTGCGGCTTGATAGCGTGGTGTGGGACATCGGCGCCGGTTCGGGATCGGTCGGCCTGGAAGCGGCGCGCCTGTGCCCGCAGGGCCACGTGTACGCGATCGAGAAGAACGATGCCGATTTCGCGATCGCCGGCCAGAACCACGCAGCCTTCGGTGTCGGCAACTACAGTCTGTATCAGGGCAAAGCGCCGGAAGGGCTGGATGCCTGGCCGGATCCTGATGCGGTCTTCATCGGCGGCTCAGGCGGCGAACTGGCGACCTTGATCGCGATGATCGTGGCGCGCCTGCGCCCCGGCGGCAACCTGGTCATGAATTTCGTCACGCTGGAAAACCTGGCGACTGCGACAGCTACCCTCGGCGGCATCGAGGGTATAGCGTGGGACGTGCTGCAGCTGCAGGCCGCGCGCAGCAAGCCGATCCTGCACATGCACCGCATGGCGGCCGAAAACCCGGTATGGATCGTGTGCGCGCATCGTGAAGGAGGCGAGGCATGACCGGAACACTGTACGGCATCTCGCTCGGCCCCGGCGACCCCGGCTTGATCACGCGCGCCGCCTGGGAGCAATTGCAGCGCCGCGATGCGGTCTGGGTCTACCCGGCGCGCAGCGGCAAGACCCCGAGCTATGCATTCGACATCGTGCAGCGCGCCGGCCTGGCGCCGCCCGAGGAACACGCGCTGCTGCTGTTCCCGATGACGCACGACGGCGAGAAGCTGGCGCGGGCCTGGCTGCGCGCCGCCGAGACCGTGCTGCCCTGGCTGCGCGCGGGCCGCGACGTTCTGTTCCTGGTCGAGGGCGACGCCAGCACCTACGCCACCTTCGGCCACCTGGCGCGCACCGTGCGTGCGCTCGACGCCCAGGTCGGCGTCAAGATCATCGCCGGCGTGAACGCCTTCACGGCCGCTTGCGCCGAAGTGCCGGTGCCTTTCGCCGAGCAGGACGACACGGTCGCCATCGTGCCGGCCGCCTACGGCGTCAGCGCGGTCGATCGCCTGCTGCCCGACTTCGACACGCTGGTGCTGATGAAAGTGAAGCCGCTGCTGGACGAGCTGATCGACTGGCTGGAGCGGCGCGACCTGCTGGTCGGCGCCCACTTCATCGAACGCGTCGGCGCGCCCGACGAGCGCCGCTTCAGCGCGCGCGACATCCTGGCGCTGCGCGGTACCAGGGTCAGCTACCTGTCGCTGCTGATCGTCAAGCACCCGCACCGCATCCGCGGCGAACGCATCAAGGGCTGCCTCAAGAAGAGCGGCCCCTTACCTTTATTAGAGGAGAGCGCATGAGCGCACCAACCGACAACCCCCGTTTGTGCCTGGTCGCCATCACCAAGCACGGCGCCGCCCAGGCTGCACGCCTGGCGGTCGACCTGCCCGATGCCGACATCTGCACCTCGGCCAAGTTCGCGGCCAGCTTTTCCGGCCTGCCGAACGCGGTCCGCGCCTACGAGGGCGCGCTGCGCGACGAGATCGGCCCGCTGTTCGCCGGCTACGACCAGATCGTGTTCTTCGTGTCGCTGGGCGCGGTGGTGCGCCTGATCGCGCCGCACCTGCGCAGCAAGGACGAAGACCCGGGCGTGATCGTGGTCGACGACGCCGGCCAGTACGTCATTCCGGTGCTGTCCGGCCACGTCGGCGGCGCCAACGAATGGAGCGAGCGGGTGGCGCTGCTGCTGGACGCGGCGCCGGTGCTGACCACGGCCTCGGACGTGGGCCGCACCATCCCGGTCGACATCCTCGGACGCAACCTCGGCTGGCGCGTGGAAGCGCCGAAGATCAACATCACCCGGGTCTCGGCCCACGTGGTGAACGGCGAGCCGATCGCCTTTATCCAGGAAGCGGGCAGCCCCGACTGGTGGACCCGGCCGACGCCGCTGCCGGACAACATCCACCGTTTCGCCCGCTTCGACGAGGTGCCGCTGGAGCGCTACGCCGCGCTGCTGTGGGTGACGCATGCGGAGGTGCCGGCCGAACGCTGGGACGCGCTGAAGGAACGCCTGGTGGTGTACCGCCCGCCGCAGGATGCGGTGCAGGAAGCGGTACAGGACAGCGGCGCATGATCACCTTCGCCATCGGCCTCGGCTGCGACCGCGGCACCTCGCTGGAGACCGTGAGCAAGGCGGTCGAGGTGGCGCTGGCACTGGTCAATGCGGTGCCCGACCAGGTCGTGGCCGCCGCCAGCATCACGCTCAAGATGGACGAAGCCGCGCTGCTGGCGCTGGCCCAGCGATACGACTGGCCGCTGCAGTTCTATCCGCCCGAGCAGCTGGCCGGGGTGCAGGTGCCGAATCCGTCCGAGACCGTGCGCCGTCATACCGGCACGCCCTCGGTCAGCGAAGCGGCGGCGCTGCTGGCCGCCGGTCCCGGCACGCCCATGAGCGCGCTGGTCGTCGAAAAATACAAATACCGGGGCGAGGATGGCCGCAATGCCACCGTCTCGATCGCAAGGAAAACCCAATGAACGAAGAACTCACGCAGGCGACGCCCGCCGATTCACTGGCGCCCGCCGGCGCCGCGGCGCCCGGCAAGATCATGCTGGTCGGGATCGGCCCCGGCAGCGTCGACCACATGACCCAGCGCGCCCGTGCGGCGATCGCCGAAGCCGACGTGGTGATCGGCTACGTCACCTACATCAAGCTGGTGGCCGACCTGGTCGAAGGCAAGGAGATCATCCGCAAGTCGATGACCGAGGAACTCGACCGCGCGGTCAGCGCCCTGGCGGCGGCGCGCGCCGGCAAGAAGGTGGCGCTGATCTCGTCCGGCGACGCCGGCGTCTACGGCATGGCCGGCCCAACCTACGAGGTGCTGTTCCAGTCCGGCTGGACCCCGGACGACGAAGTCCAGGTCGAGATCATTCCCGGCGCCTCGGCGCTGAACAGCTGCGCCGCCCTGGTCGGCGCGCCGCTGACCCATGACTTTTGCGCGATCTCGCTGTCCGATTTGTTGACGCCGTGGCCGACCATCGCCCGGCGGCTGGATGCCGTCGCCATGGCCGACTTCGTGGTGGCGCTGTACAACCCGAAGAGCGGACGCCGCACGCGCCAGATCGTCGAGGCGCAGCGCCTGTTCCTGCGCCACCGCCGCCCGGATACCCCGGTCGCCATCGTCAAGAGCGCCTACCGCCGGCGCGAGAACATCGTGTTCACCACGCTGGACAGCATGGCCGATGCCGACATCGGCATGCTCAGCACGGTCCTGATCGGCAACAGCAACACCTTCGTGCGCAACGGCCTGATGGTGACGCCGCGCGGCTATGCGAATAAATACGACATGGAAGATGGCGGCAGCACCCGCGACGGCGAAAAGGCCGGCCGCTCGCTGTCCACCGGCCTGCTCGGCTGGCTGGAAACGCTGCAGGCCGAACACGCGGCCGGCGCCGACATCGCCACCCTGGCGGCGCGCCACCGCCTGCCGGCCGACTACATCCAGGCCACGCTGGACGAACCCCTGGATGCCGCCGCGCCGGCGTCCGCAACCGAAGAAAGCGAAGCATGAGCACCGAACCGATCGACAACCCGATTCCGAAACCGAAGATCGGCGACTACCGCCGCCACCTGCTGGTCTGCACCGGCCCGCGCTGCACCGAAGACGGCCAGTCGCAGGCGCTGTTCGACAGCCTGGGCGACAAGTTCAAGGCCGCCGGCCTGAACGCCGGCGACCTGCGCGTCAAACGCAGCCGGGTCAGCTGCTTTGCCGCCTGCAAGGGCGGCCCGATCGTGTGCGTCCAGCCGGACGGCACCTGGTATTACAACGTGACGCCGGGCAACATGGACCGCATCATCGACCAGCACCTGTGCAAGGGCGAACATGTGGAAGACCTGGTGTTCCACCAGGCGAAACAGGACTGACGAACAGGTTGCCGGGCACGCTTTATTTGAACGAATGTTGCGCTTGCTTTGCCGTACAATGTGATGGCATCCGCAATTATTTTTCATTCAATTGGCATCCATGTCCGACCAGAATACGAACGACGATCTCAGCTGGCTAGCCGGCGGCGGCGAAATGGGCGCGTTGATCCGTTCGATGGACTGGTCGACCACGCCCCTCGGTCCCCTGCACACCTGGCCGCAAAGCCTGCGCACCTCGGTCAGCCTGTGCCTGTCCTCGACCTTCCCGATCCTGGTGGCCTGGGGGCCGGACGACATCCAGATCTACAACGACGCCTACCGGCCGATCTGCGGCGACCTGCATCCGCGTTCCATGGGCGGTGCCTTCAAGGAAATCTGGGCCAGCGCGCTGCCGGTGGTGGGCGATGCCTTCGACCGCGCGCACCGGGGCGAGGGCACCTATATCCGCGACCAGAGGATGTTCCTCGACCGCCATGGCTACCTCGAGGAAGCCTTCATGACCTTCTCGTTCTCGCCGATCCGCGACGAGTCGGGCGAGGTGGGCGGCATCTTCCACCCGATCTCGGAAGCGACGCCGGCGGTGCTGAACGCGCGCCGCTCGCAGGGCCTGCGCGACCTCAGCGCCGCCATCGGCGATGCACGCGCGGTCGGCGACATCGGCAACGACATCGCGGCCCACTATGCGAACCTGGCGCTCGACCTGCCGTTCATGCTGCTGTACCACATCGATGCCGACAGTGGCATGCTGCACCGCTGCGGCAGCGCCGGCCTGGATGGGCACCCGGACCTGGCGCCCGAGTACCTCGCGTTTGACGATGCGCTGTGGCCGTTCGCCGCCACCGCCGAGGCGCGCAGCGCGCAGCAGGTGCATGGGCTGCGGCCGCGTTTCGGCAAGGTCAAATGCGGCCCCTACGACGCTGCGCCCGACGCGGCGCTGGTGCTGCCGGTGACGGTGCCGGGCCAGCAAGAGCTGTACGGCTTCGTGGTGGCCGGCGTCAGCGCGGCGCGCGCACTGGATGCCGACTACCTGAATTTCTACGGCCTGCTGGGCGCCGCCGTCAATACCGCGGTCGGCAACGTGATCGCCTACGAAAAGGAACAGCGCCGCGCCGAGGAACTGGCCCAGATCGACCGCGCCAAGACCGCCTTCTTTTCCAACGTCTCGCACGAATTCCGCACGCCGCTGACCCTGATCCTGGGGCCGCTCGACGACGCGCTGGCGGATGCCGCCGAGCCGCTGGGCCCCAGCCAGCGCAAGCGCATCGACGTCACCCACCGCAACGCGCTGCGCCTGCTCAAGCTGGTGAATTCGCTGCTCGATTTCTCGCGCATCGAAGCCGGGCGGGTGCGCGCGACCTACGAACCGGTCGACCTGGCGCGCCTGACGGCCGACCTGGCCAGCGTGTTCGAGTCGGCGATGGCCAAGGGCGGCCTGGCCTACCACCTCGACCTGCACGACTTGCAGCAGCCGGTCTGGGTCGACCGCGACATGTGGGAAAAGATCGTCTTCAACCTGCTGTCGAATGCCTTCAAGTTCACGCTGCACGGCGGCGTCACGGTCACCTTGCGTCAGCTCGACGGCATGGCGCGCCTGTCCGTCATCGACAGCGGCAGCGGCATCCCCGAAGCCGAGCTGCCGCGCGTGTTCGAGCGCTTCCACCGCATCGAGGGCACCCCCGGCCGTACCTATGAAGGCACCGGCATCGGCCTGGCGCTGATCCAGGAACTGGTGCGCCTGCACGGCGGCAGCATCGCGGTGCACAGCGTGGAAGGGCAGGGCACCCGCTTCGACGTCGACATCCCGTTCGGCCACGCGCACCTGCCCGAGGACCGCATCGTGCAGGCCGGTCCCGACGCCACCGCACCGGACGGCGACGGCGGCCGCATGGGCGCGGCCTTTGTCGAGGAAGCGCTGCGCTGGCTGCCGGACCAGGAGACTACCAACAGCCGGCCTGTCTCCCCCGCCGGGGCGGTGGAACAGACGGCCACGGTCCTGCTGCAGCCGCCGGCCGTCCTGCCGCGCATCCTGATCGCGGACGACAACAACGACATGCGCGCCTACCTGAAATCGCTGCTCGACCCGTATGCCGTGGTCAGCGCCTGCAGCGACGGCGAAGCCGCCTACGAACACCTGTTGCGCGATCCGCCCGACCTGTTGCTGAGCGACGTGATGATGCCCAAGCTGGACGGCTTCGGCCTGATCGCGCGCATCCGCGCCAACGACGCCGTGCGCCAGCTGCCGGTGATCCTGCTGTCGGCCCGTGCCGGCGAGGAAGCCAAGGTCGAGGGCCTGCAGGCCGGCGCCAACGATTACCTGGTCAAGCCGTTCGCCGCCAATGAGCTGCTGGCACGGGTGCGCCACCAGATCGGCCTGACGCGCGAACAGCGCCGCCACCAGGACGAGCTGGCGCAGCGCGAAACCTATTTCCGCACGCTGGTCGACAACGCACCCATCATGCTGTGGACCACCGATGCCAGCGGCTACTGCACTTACCTGAGCCAGCGCTGGTACGAGTTCACCGGACGCCCGATCGAACAGGACCAGGGTATCGGCTGGACCGAGAACATCCACCCGGACGAACTGGAACAGGCCAAGGCCACCTTCCTGGCCGCTAACGCCGCGCAGACGCCCTACGTGGCCGACTTCCGCCTGCGCCGCAAGGACGGCACTTACCGCTGGGTGGTCGACACCGGCCTGCCGCGCTACGACGACGCCGGCAACTTTGCCGGCTACGTCGGCACCGTGATCGACGTCCACGACCGCGCCATGGCGCAGCAGGAGCAGGACCGCCTGGCGCACGAGCTGACCGAAAAGAACCGCATGCAGAGCGAGTTCCTGTTCACGCTGGCGCACGAGCTGCGCAACCCGCTGGCGCCGATCCGCACCGGCCTGGAACTGATGCGGGTGCGGCCCGCCGCCGCCAACGCCGGCAAGGTGCAGGCGATGATGCAGCGCCAGGTCGACCACATGGTGCGCCTGGTCGACGACCTGCTCGACATGGCGCGCCTGTCCGAGGGCAAGGTCGAACTGCGGCGCGCCCCGGTGACGCTGCAGGAGGTGGTGCGCGACGCCGTCGAGATCAGCACGCCGCTGCTGCATGCCGGCGACCACCAGCTGGCGCTGCGCATCCCGGAAACCGAGGTCGCCCTGAGCGCCGACCGCCACCGCATCGCCCAGGTGCTGAGCAACCTGCTCAACAATGCGGCCAAGTACACGCCCGCCGGCGGACGCATCGCCGTCGAGGCGGCGCTGCAGGGGGACGAGCTGGCGATCTCCGTCATCGACAACGGCATCGGCATCGGTCCCGAGGTCCTGCCGCATGTGTTCGACATGTACGTGCAGGCGCACGACGGCCAGGCGATGGCGCAGGGCGGGCTGGGCGTCGGCCTGAACCTGGTCAAGCGCCTGGTCGAGCTGCACGGCGGCCGGGTCGGCGCCGAGAGCGGCGGGGCCGGGCAGGGCAGCCGCTTCACGGTGTGGCTGCCGCTGGCGCAATCTGCGCAGGTGGCGCCCGAGGCGCCGGCAGATGCACCCGCCCAGCCGGCCGCGCCGGCGGTCGCCGACACCCTGCGCGTGCTGGTGGTCGACGACAACCTCGATGCGGCGCAGACCATGGGCGCCCTGCTCGAAATGAGCGGCCATGCAGTGCGGCTGGCGCATGACGGCGCCGCGGCGCTGGCGGCGGCGGCGGCGCAGCCGCCGCACGTGGTGTTCCTCGACATCGGCCTGCCCGACCGCAGCGGTTTCGAGGTCGCGCAGGCGATGCGTGCGCTGTCCGGCATGCAGGACGCCACGCTGGTGGCGCTGACCGGTTGGGGCGCGGAACAGGACCGCAAGCGCTCGAGCGAAGCCGGGTTCGATGCGCACCTGACCAAACCGGCGGACTTCGACAGCGTCGAACAGCTGCTGCGCGACGCGGCCGCCAGCCGGGGATTCTGAGGGCGCGAAGCGGGCGGCAAGGGGCACTCAACCGTGCGAAGCGGCGCGGGTGGAAGGCTTACACTGGCTTTCCAACAATATTGCCCTCAAAGGAGACAACCATGCCGCGCCTCCATACGTCCGGTCCGCACCCCACCGAACTCTATTATTACGAACAGGGGCGGGGCCAGCCCGTGGTGCTGGTCCACGGCTGGCCGCTCAGCCACCGCATGTGGGAATCGCAGATCACCGCCCTGTCCGAAGCCGGCTACCGCGTGATCGCCTACGACCGCCGCGGTTTCGGCCAGTCGGGCCACCCGACCGCCGGCTACGACTACGACACCTTCGCGGCCGACCTGAACGACCTGATGACCAAGCTGGACCTGCGCGACGCCGTCCTCGCCGGCTTCTCGATGGGCGGCGGCGAAGTGGCGCGCTACATCGGCCGCTACGGCAGCATGCGCGTGGCCAAGGCCATGCTGCTGGGCGCGGTGCCGCCCTTCCTGCTGAAGACCGGCGATAACCCGCAGGGCGTCGACGAATCCGTGTTCGCCGACATGTTCAACGCGGTCAGGCACGACCGGCTCGGCTTCCTCGGCGACTTCTTCTACAAGTTCTACAACCTGGACAAGTCTTCCGGCCAGGGCCAGGAACTCGTCGCCTTCAGCAAGTGGATCGCCTGGGCGGCCTCGCCGCTGGGGACCGCGCAATGCATCGTCGCCTTCGGCGAGACCGACTTCCGTGCCGACCTGGCCAAGTTCGATGTGCCGACCCTGATCGTGCACGGCGACGCCGACCAGATCGTGCCGATCGACGTCTCGGGGCGGCGTTCGCACGAGCTGATCCGGGGCAGCCGCCTCGAGGTGCTGCAGGGCGCGCCGCACGGCTTTGCGGCGACCCATGCGCAGCAGCTGAATGCGCTGATGCTGGGCTTCCTGCGCGGCTAGGGCCTGGCGGCCGCGGCGGGCCGCTGCCCCTTGCCGGTGGCGGCCCACCAGATGCCGCCCATCAGGTGGCCCAGGTACTGCGGGTCGCGGTACATCTCGGCGTTGTGCCCGAGGGTGGTAACGAACACGCGGCCCTGGCCGGACTGGCCGGCCGTGCGGTACCAGGCCACCGGATGCTCCGCACCCATGCCGCGCGCCACCTGGCCCGGCCAGATCCGGGTCGGGTCGTAGCTGGACTCGTCCACCTTCAGGACCGTGTGGATCTCCACCTTGTACGGATTGGTCAGCTCGTACCATTCGTCGCTCCAGATCCAGCGCTGCGGCACGCCATAGGTGGCCGGGAAATTCCTGTCCACGGTGTCGATGGCGGCGGTCTGCACGATCGGATGGATGGTGAAGGAGCGGCCGACCAGCTTCTCGTACCAGACCCACCCGTCCAGCGGCGCGATCATCGCGCGGTGCACGATGACGGCGTTGCCGCCGCCATTCATGTAGGCCTCGAAACGGGTGCGCTGGGCCGGATTCAGTTCTTCGCCGGCGGTGTTCAGCAGGACGATGGCACCGTACTGCTTCAGATCGCCCTCGAAGCTGTCCGGGCGGTTGGTGTAGACCAGGTCGAAGTTGTGCAGCCTGGCCAGCTGCTCCAGGCTGGCGCGCGCGATCGGAATGTATTCGTAGTGGTATTTGTTGGGCATTGCCAGCACCAGCAGCTTGAACTGGGTGTCGGCGGCGCCAGCCGCTGCCGCCATCGACAGTGCGGCGCCGGCGGCCAGCATCGGTAAAAGGGTGCGCATTAGGTCTCCTCGATCGTCAGGGTGCCGGCACGCCCTCGGGCTGGCGTCCGGCCCGGGGGACCAGCCAGCCGCCGTCGGCCAGCCAGTCGGACAGGCGGTCCGGCCAGTGCTGCAGCGAGACGCGCTCGCCGCGCTGGCCCATGTTGAAGGCGTGGTCGGTGTCGGCGTACAGGTGCAGCTCGGCCGGGACGCCGGCTTGCACCAGCTGCTGGTACAGGCCGAGCGCCGGCGGCATGCAGCAGGCATCGCGCGAGCCGGCCACCAGGAAGGCGGGCGGCGCATCCTCCGCCGCCCGTGCCGGCACCCCCAGCGGACCGGGATAGACCAGTACCTGGAAGTCGGGCCGGCCGCTCTGGCGGTCGAGCGCATCGCGCGGAGGTGTGGCAGCCGCCTCGGGATTGTCGGCCACCAGCGTCACCAGTTCGCCGCCGGCAGAGAAACCCATCACGCCGATCCGCTGCGGATCGATGCCGTAGTCGCGCGCATGGGCGCGCACCCAGCGCACCGCGCGCCGCAGGTCGGCAGCGGCGTCGCCTTCGATACTGTAATGGGCCCCCGCGCCGGTGTCGCGCGCCAGGCGATACTTGAGCACGAAGGCAGAGACGCCCACGCGGTTCAGGGTCTTCGCGGCCAGCATGCCTTCGTTCTGGAACACCAGCATGCGGTGGCCGCCGCCCGGCACCACGATCATGGCGGCGCCGTTGGCATGGCGCGGGTCGGCCGGGACCACGGTCAGCGACGGGTCGTGGACGTTGCTCACATAGGCGCCGTCGGTGAGCTTTTCGGGCTCGCCGTGGCGCTGTTCCGCGCCGGGCGCGCCGTCCGGCCACAGTGCGACCACCGCGGGCGCGGCCGCTTGCTGGGCGCCGGCGCCGGCGCAGGAGATTGCCAGCAGCAGGGGGAGGAAAGCGCGCACTCGCATCGGCTTATTCCACGCGCGCCGCATACAGGCTGTGGTGGGTCAGGATGAACAGCGTACGCTTGTCCGGGCCGCCGAACAGCAGCTGCAGCGGGCGCTCCGGCACGTCGATACGGCCGGTCTGCCTGCCGCCTTCGTAGACGAACACCTGGCCGTTGGCGACGTAGACCTTGCCGTCCGGCCCCAGCGCCGCGCTTTCGCCGCCGCGGTCGGCCACCGCCTTGAGATCGGTGATGGCGCCGCCCTGGCCCAGCAGGCCGCTGAAGGTGCGGTTTTCCGAGCCGTTGGTGAACACCACGCGCTCGCCCACGGCGCCCTGCACGAAACCGTGGGTGTCGAGCGTGTCCGACCAGCGGTAGCCCAGGTGGTCGGCCGGACCCTGGCGCAGCACCCGGTACGCCGGCAGCACCAGGCTGCCGTCCGGCGACACGTATTCGCGCGCCTTGGGCAGTGCGACGTCACGCGCGAACATCTCGGCCAGCGTGGTGAATTCGTAGGTCTGCGGGTCGATCTGGTCCTTGAATTCGGCGTTCTGCCAGAAGTTGACGGGAATCGCCACACGTGCACCCGCGCGCTGGGCCACAGGCGTCGGCTTGATCGTCGCCATCTCGGTGGCCGGCGTGCCCGGTTTGAAGGCGTACACCGTGGCTTCCGGCCCCCATGACGACAGCACCATCAGGTTGCCGCTGCGGTCGATCGCCAGGTTGACCGGGTCGAGCGGCGCATCGCGCTCCACCGTCAGGCCTTCGCTGCGGCTCCAGCCGTGGATGCGGCGCCAGTGGCGGTCGACGAAATACAGCTTGCCCTTGCCGTCGACGGCGCCGCCGGCGATCGAGTAGAAGCCGTCGGCCAGTTTTTCGACCTTGCCGGCAGGTGCCGGGGCGGCGCTTTGCTTGCCGCTGTAGTCGAACACCGCGAATTCGCGCTCGCGCACCTGCAGGTCGCGGGTGACGTCGACGATCGACTGCTCATATGGGTACTTGGAAGCGCGCAAATAAGTAGCGCAGCCATTGTCGTCGCAGGTCGCAAAACCGCTCTCGCCGTTGACGTGGACGTTGCGGAAGCGGATGTCGCTGGAGTTGGTGATTTTCACGGCGCTGGGCGCCGGCTTGATCGAGCGCGTCACGCGGTAGGCGTGGTAGTTGGCAAACAGCAGGTTGCTCGAGTTGCGGATCTCGAGCGACACCGCATCCATGCCGTCGCGCACCTCTTCCTCGGTCTGCGGCGCCAGGAATTCCCAGTTCTTGACGCCGTCCAGCACGATCTCGGCGCGGACGTGGTGCTCGGCCGAGAGTTCGTAGACGTGGCCCGGCGTGCTGGTGTTGGTGACGGTGAAGCCGGCCTGGGCGTAGCCGCTCGGGGTCCAGATGCCGGAGAAGGTGCCGCCACCGCCGTCCGTCACCCACAGGCTGGGGTACTGGCGGTCCCAGTGCGCGGTAGGGTCGAAATTGGCGTCCTTCTGGTAGGGATCGCTGCGGCGGCCGTCGGCCAGGCGGGTGCCGTGGCCGCCCTGGATGCGCACGTCGTCGACCAGCGAATTGGCGCCGGCGCGCCACAGCAGGGCCACCGCGCGCGGGTTGACCTCGCCCGTGGCCAGGCCGATGCCGGACACGATGGCGTCGCCGCCGCGCGCGCTTTCCAGCAGCGCCTTGGGACTGCCGACGCCCTCGAAGGCGGCCGCGCCGTTCGGCAGGACGATCTGGGTCAGGCCCGGATGCAGGCCGACCAGCACCGTATCCGGCTTCATGCGGATAGTGTCCTTGACCAGATAAAAGCCGAGCGGCAGGTAGACCACCCGATTGCTGTCGATCGCCTTCTGCAGCGCCGCGGTGTCGTCGGTCTTGCCGTCGCCGCGCGCGCCGAAGCTGCGCACGTTGGCCCATTGCGCGGTCGGCGGCAGCGGCCGCAATGCCGGCGCCGCCGCTGCCGCTGCGGCGGGCAGCGGCGAGGTCTTGTAATTGGTGGCGAAGCGCCCCGGCGTGCCCATGTCCTGCAGCGCCAGGCCGTAGTTGAAGGCGTCGACCTTGTAGGCGCCGCCGGCATTCGCCCCGGCCAGGGTCTTGCCGCTGTCGCGGAAGCGCACAAAGGTCGGCACCTTGCGCGCGCTGGCGTTCTCGAAGCCGACCTGGGTATACACATTGTTTTCGTTGCTGACCACCAGCGCGCTCTTTGCCACGTTCTCGAAGCGCACGTCGCGGCCCCACAGCCAGTCGCCGTAGCCGCGGTCGATCTCGATGCCGACCGGGGTGTTGCGAATCTCGGTGTTCACCAGCGTCAGGCCGGCTTCGTGCTCGCGGATGGCGGCGTCGCGCTGGCCGTCGAACTGCGCGTCGAGCAGCGTGAACTGCCATGCCGGCGAGGTCTTTTCGGCCAGGATGCCGTAGCGGCCGCCGAAGAAGCGCAGGTCGTAGGCGATGTTGCCGACCTGGTAGACGCCGGCCAGGCCCGAACCGGTATGGAAATCGATGTGGCTCAGGTTCGAGTGCTGGGCGGTGTGCATGCGCACTGCGCTAGCTGCCGGGTTGCCGTCGCCGATCTCGAAGTCGACGTTCGACAGCGCCGAATAGAAGGTGGCGGAATTGGCGTCGCGCACCTTGCCCGTGAACGGCACTTCGCCCTGCACCGGCATCGGCACCTTGCCGACCGTGTACTGGTCGCCGCCGGTGAAGATCACCATGTTGGCCACGCCCTTCTGGAAGCCCGGCGTGTTCGCCCCCAGCACGAACACCGGACGGGTCTTGCCGACGCCGTACACGCGCACGGCGAGCGGGATCAGGATGCTGCGCGTGATGCGGTAGCGGCCCGACGGCAGGAACACCAGTCCGCCTTCGCCCTTGTTGGCGGCGCTGTCGATCGCTGCCTGGATGGCGGCGCTGTCGTCGGCGACGCCATCGCCCCTGGCGCGCACCACGACTGCGTGCGGGTCGTCCGGCATCTGCTGGTAGGCGGAGGTGGAGGCCGGCGCGGCCGATACGGCGCCGGCGGCGAAGGCCAGGCCGAGCGCCAGTGCGAGCACCAGCGGCGCCGGGCGCGAAGTCGACATCATCTTCATTGTCATTGTCTCCTGTTTGACTTATTTGATCAGCACCGACAGCAGCAGCACGAACAGCAGCCCGAAGATGCCGACCAGCGTCTCCATCATCGACCATGAGCGGAAGGTGTCCTTCAGCGACAGGCCAAAATATTCCTTGAACATCCAGAAGCCGGAATCGTTGACGTGGCTGCACATCAGGCTGCCGGCGCCGACCGCCAGCACCATCAGGTTCGGATCGCAGCCCGAGCTCTCGACCAGCGGGCCGACCACGCCGGCGGCGGTCACGCCGGCCACGGTGGCGGAGCCGAGGCAGATGCGGATCAGCGTCGCCACCGCCCAGCCCAGCAGCAGCGGCGGCACCGGCATCTGGCTCAGCTGCTTGCCCAGTTCGGCGCTGACCCCGGAATCGACCAGCACCTGTTTCAGGGCACCGGCGCCGGCGATGATCAGCAGGATGGGCGCGATCTCGCGCAGCGCTTCCTGGGCCGATTGCATGACCTGCGGCAGCGTCTTGCCGCGTGCCAGGCCGAGCGACCAGATCGCGACGGCGTAGGACAACAGCATCACCACCAGCGGGTTGGACAGGAAGGCCAGTGGCTTGGTCAATTCGGGGCGGGCCAGCGTCAGCAGCGTCAGCGCGGCCAGCAGCGCTACCGGCAGCAGCGCGGTGGCGAAGCTGTTGAAGGCGCCGGGCAGTTCGGTGTCCGGCACTTCGGTGTGGCGGAACATCTGCGACGGCTGGGCGCGGATATGGCCCAGCGACATGGCGAAGATCGGCCCGGCGATGATCAGGGTCGGAATCGCCACGGCGAGGCCGTAGACCAGGGTCTTACCGATGTCGGCATGCACCGCCGCCACCAGGGCGGTGGCGGAAGGGTGGGGCGGCAGGAAGCCGTGCGCGATCGACAGGCCGGCCAGCAGCGGAATCCCGAGCGCTACCGCCGGCCGCCCCGACTGGTAGACCAGCGAGAAGATCAGCGGCACCATCAGCACGAAGCCGACGTTGTAGTACAGCGGCAGCCCGACCACGAAGCCGGTGACCGTCATCGCCACCGGGATGCGTCCCAGGCCGAGGCGCTTGACCAGGGAGCCGGCGATGCAGCGGGCGGCGCCGCTGTCGGCGATCAGCTTGCCAAACACCGCGCCCAGGCAGATGATCACCACCAGGGAGCCGAGCAGGTCGCCGATGCCTTTTTCGATGGCACCCGGGATCTTCGCGGCCGGCATCCCCAGCAGCAGGGCCGCCACCAGCGCGGCGATCACGAAGGCGATCAGCGGCTGCACCTTGCCCCAGGCGATCATCAAGGTCAGCAGCCCGACCGCCAGCAGCACCGATAACATATTCAACACAGGTAGATCCTTTCAGAGCAGGATGCAAAAGCCCGAGGCGGCGGCGGCGTTCAGGACGCGCTCTGGACGATGCGGTCGACCAGTGCTTGCGGTGCTTCGGTGAGGTCGAGGCGCAGGCCGGCTTCGTTGTCCTCCAGCGGCTCGAGATCGCGCAGCTGGCTGTCCAGCAGTGCCGGCGGCATGTAGTGGCCGCTGCGGCCGGCCATGCGCTCCGCGATTACCCCACGCGGCCCCTGCAGGTGTGCAAAGCGCAGCTCAGGATCGGCCTGGCGCAACAGCTCGCGGTAGCGCCGCTTTAGCGCCGAACAGGACAGCACCAGGCCGGTGCCTTGCGCGCGTGCGCTGCGGATTTCGGCGGCCAGCGCCTGCAGCCAGTCGGCGCGGTCGTCGTCGTCCAGCGGCAGGCCGGCCGACATCTTGGCCACGTTACGGGCCGGGTGGAAGCTGTCGCCTTCGATGAAGCGCAGGCCCAGGCGCGCGGCCAGGGCGGCGCCGAGGGTACTCTTGCCGCAACCGCTGACGCCCATGACGACCCAGCGTTGCGGGTGCTGTGGCGTGGGAGAGGAATTGCTTGCTGCCATAGTCTGGTCTCCGTGTGGATAGCAGTTAGCGCTATCATTTTATTTTTTACCAAGTCTTCAGCAAGTCCAAAATTTTGTAAAGCACTATCGATGTTGCATAGCACTATATTTAAGAAATCCTTTATTGGAAGCATGCGTTAATCCACCGATGCCGGCCGTAAAACCGGAAACATGGCTTGATAGCGCAATCAACCGTGACGCAGCCTGCCGCAGGACCGGGCACTGGTAACGGCACGCATGGCTTTACGCACTCTGCATATTTGCAACTAACCGATTTCATCCTGCATACCTGGCCGAAGACCAGGCGCAGCGTGCTGTCCGGCCGTGAGGCAGTCAGAAGGGAGGCATTCAGCCCAGGCAGATGAAGTCGTTGTCGACCTGGTGGCGCCAGGTCTTGATCAGGTCGCGGTAAGCGCTGCCGACCGGACGGATGCGGCGGTCCAGGTCGTACAGGCCGTAGCGGTTCACCTTGCCTTTGTTTTCGGTGAGCGAGCTGTCCCAGTCGACCTGGTCCGTCAGGCTGTACCAGGTGAAGCCAAGCAGGGGCACGCCGTCGGATTTCAGGCGGACCAGGTTCGACCATTGCTTTTCGAGCCAGACGCGGGCGTCCTTTTCACCGTCGCCTTCGTCGCGGTTATTGGTCTCGGTATGCATCACCGGCAGGCGGTAGCGTTCGTAGTACTGCTTGGTGATCATGTAATAGCCGAACATTTCGCAGATGTCGACCTTGCCGTTGGCATACACCATGTGCTCGTTGGTGGCGTAGTAATCGTTGCCCATGATGCAGCGCGACTTGATGCTGCGGTCGAGGAAGAAATGGTATTCCTCGCGCGTCATGCCATTGTCGGCCAGGAATTCGTACATCCGTCCGCTGACATCATGGCCGTACGTCAGGTCCAGCGCCAGGAAGCGCAATTCGTTCAGGTGGCGCGCGTAGCCGATCGCTTCGGGACCGACCGGGTGATAGTACTCGGACGATTCGCTCTGGACGAAGCGTGCGGCGGGCTGGGCCTTCAGGATGGCTTCGGTCGCCAGAATGCTGGCTCGGGCCAGGTGCTTGACCGCGGTGACGAAGGCGCGCTCCGACGCCAGGCGCTCGTTCCACATGCCCAGCCGCGCCGAGAACTTGGCGGTGACGTACATCTCGTTCACCGGCGTATAGAAGGTAATCCACGGAAAGCGCTCGGCGAAGGCGCGCGCGTATTCGGCCAGCCAGCGCGGGAAGTCGGGGTTCTGAAAATTGCCGACCCAGTCGGGCACGCCGAAATGGCACAGGTCGACGATGGGCGTGATGCCGAGACGCTCCAGTTCCGCCATGACGCCGTCGGTGAATTCCCAGTCATAGCGCCCCGGTCCCAGGTGCACGCGGTGCCAGGGCGGGCCGTAGCGCAAGGCGTCGACGCCGATCTCGTGCGCCAGCTGCAGGTCTTCCCGCCAGCGCCGGTAATGATCGGTCTTTTCCATTTCATCCATGCGCAAGGGCGCGCCATCCGGTCCTTCGATCACCGGATAGCTGCTCTCGATCCCTGTCGCAAACAAAAACCTCTGCATCCATCGCCTTTCGCAGCGGCCGGCACGATGCCGGCGAGAACACATCTTAGCCGGAGCTGGCTCATGTGCATCGCACATTAACAGTGGGAAATTCGTAGCGTCGCCGATGTTTGGTTTGTAACTGCATGCAGCCAAATGCAGATGTCAGAGCAGCCAAATCTGAGCATGGATTCTTGCTAGTTAGATTTTACATTTTGGTCTTTTTGGTCCGGTGAGAAGTCGGCGTACTTACACTCTGGCATTGATTATCACCAGCGCATATGGCTGATATCACGCGTCTTTTTCATCTAACTCAGCCTTAAAACCACTGATTTTTTCGATTTCTTATAAAAAAGATGCCCCATTTTCGGGCATTGTCTGCAATGTGCAACGCTTCGATGGAAGGTTACAAACTGAAAGAATTTTTTTTCCCGCGGGCAAAGCAAACTCCCATGAAAGTGCGTAGAATTCACCTTCATCAGTTTCTCGACGCCAACTACTTATGGTTGGCGTTGTGCTTTCAGCGCCTGTTATTCAACAGTTACCCAATAAAAGAAATCTCTCAAATGCAAACTCCACGCCGCACCAATGCCATCGCATCACGCAGCCAGTCGATGGCGCAGGCGCAACAATATGCCCTGCCGGTCCTGTTCAGCCTGTTCGGCGTGATCATGGGTTCGTGGGCCGGCCGTATCCCGTCGATGGCCGAACGCGTGCACGTGTCGCACTCCGCGCTGTCGATGGTGCTGCTGTGCGGCGGCCTGGGCGCCGTCCTGTCCTACCCGGTGTCGTCGCGCATGATGGCTTCGCTCGGTGCACGCAAGACCATGCTGTTCGCCGGCCTGGCCCTGCTGGGCGTGCTGATCGCGATCGGCGTCGCCCCGACCGTGCCGCTGCTGATGCTGGCCGTGCTGAGCCTGGGCATTACCGCCAGCACCTTCGACGTCGCCATCAACTCGTCGGCCACCGAGCGCGAAAAGCGTACCGGCAAATCGGAACTGTCGAAGCTGCATGGTCTCGGCTGTGCCGGCGGCCTGGCCGGCGCCACCCTGGGCAGCCTGATGGCCAGCCTGCACATCGCCCCGGGCACCCACTTCATGATGCTGGCGGCGCCGCTGGCCGTGGCCCTGTACTTCGCGTATTCGCTGCTGGATGCCGACGACGTCGGCCAGAAAGTCGAGAAGAAGTCGTTCTCGCTGCCGCGCGGCCCGCTGCTGTTCCTGGGCGCGATCGGTTTCCTGGGTTCGATGGCCGAAGGCAGCATCGCCGACTGGAGCGGCGTGTTCCTGAAGGAGCATTTCGGCGCATCGGACGGCCTCGCCCCGCTGGCCCTGTCGGCCTTCTCGGTGATGATGCTGATGGCACGCCTGGTCGGCGACAAGCTGAAGACCCGCTACGGTGCGCGTCCCCTGGTCACCAGCGGCTCGATGCTGGGTGCGGCCGGCCTGTTCTTCGCCGTGCTGTCGCCGAACGCCTACCTGGCGCTGGCCGGTTTCGCGGTGGCCGGCCTGGGCCTGGCGCTGGTGTTCCCCTTCGTGTTCAGCGCTGCCGGCGCCCAGGGCCCGGTGGCACTGGCCGGTGTCGCCAGCATGGCCTACAGCGGCAGCCTGATGGGCCCGCCGGTGATCGGCGCCATCGCCCAGGGCATGGGCATGCAGGTGGCCATCGCCTACGTCGGCGGCCTGGCAGCGCTGATCGCCTTCGTGGCAAGCCGCTCGCGCATGCTGAAATAATTTGGTGAAGTGATTCGGGTGGAACGTTTGTCTGCTTGCACGGACGTTTCACCCCGCAGTGGCAGTGAGCAGTAACAGCAAGCGTTTTCTTTGTAGTTCTCCTCCTTTGTTCGGGGCGGTCGCCAAACGGCACCGCCCCTTTTTTTGTTTACAGCGCATAAAGAACGTATCAGGCAGCCTGATTTGACGAAAATGTGTGTTTTTAGGGCGACAACATGTGTTTCTCCTTGGAAAAACTGACGGATTCAACGATAATCACCAATTATTGCTTGATGAATGTTTGGAATCTCATCCAGCCACAGCTCTGGCGACGGCGCCGCCCGATGCGATCTCCCACTCTCCGTTTGCGCCGATATCGTTCCAAGAAAGTATTCACCAATGCGACACATCAGTATCAAAACTATCGTCATGTCCGTTGTTGCTTTGCTCATCGGCATCATCGTGGCAGTCGGCGCACTGGGTTATCACAGCACGCAGAGCGCGGTCGAGCTGCTCGAAGGCGTCGCCCTGCGCGACGCCCGCCAGCAAGGCATGATCAGCAACATCATGCTGCGCATGGAAACCAACCGCAGCCAGCTGCTGCAAGCCTTGCAGCACAACCCGGCAACCGATTACGCGAAGCTGCACGACCATCCGCTGACGGTCCACTTTAAACAGATCGCCGACAACACGGCTGCGCTGGAAAAAGCGCGCGACGACTTCAATGCCTCGCTGCGTACGCCGGCCGCCAAGGAGATCGTGCAAAAATGGTACGCGCAGAGCAGTGGCCTCGGCATCGCGGACATCCGCAGCGCGACCCAGGCGCTGGAAGCCGGCCAGTGGGACGAGGCCCAGCGCATCCTGATCACCCAGGTCAACCCGGCCTACAAGCGCGCCCAGCCGACTTATGACGAACTGCAGGCGCTGCTCGACAAGCGCGGCCACGCGAATGCCCAACTGGCGCTCAGCACCATCGGCACCAACGATGCGATCATGGTCGCGGCCATCGTGGCCGGCTGCCTGGCCGGCGTCGCCGCCGCCATGTTCCTGGCGCGCAGCATCGTCAAGCCCCTGGGCGAAGCGGTCGCGATTGCGCGCAACGTGGCCAAGGGCGACCTGAGCGCCGATATCCACACCGATGCGCGCAACGAATTCGGCCAATTGCTGCAGGCGCTGGGCGAGATGAACGGCAGCCTGGCCAACATCGTCGGCGAAGTGCGCGCCGAAGCCGATACCATCGCCTCGGCCTCGTCCCAGATCGGCGCCGCCACCCTGGACCTGTCGGGACGCACCGAACAGCAAGCCAGCACGCTGGAAGAAACCTCGGCCTCGGTCGAGGAACTGAGCGCGACCGTGAAGCAGAACGCCGACAACGCCCGCCAGGCCAATGCGCTGGCGGCCTCGGCCTCGGCGATCGCCGTGAAGGGCGGCGCCACGGTCGGCGCCGTGGTCGACACCATGGGCGCGATCCAGGAGTCGGCGAGCAAGATCGCCGACATCATCGGCGTGATCGACGGCATCGCCTTCCAGACCAATATCCTGGCCCTGAATGCGGCGGTCGAAGCGGCGCGCGCCGGCGAGCAGGGCCGCGGCTTCGCCGTGGTGGCGTCCGAGGTGCGCAACCTGGCGCAGCGCTCGGCCACCGCCGCCAGGGAAATCAAGGAACTGATCAACGACTCGGTCGCAAAGGTCGACAGCGGCAGCCGCATGGTCGACCAGGCCGGCGCGACGATGCAGGAAGTCGTCGACAGCATCCGCCGCGTGGCCGACATCATGAACGAGATCACCGTGGCCAGCCAGGAGCAGAGCACGGGCATCGAACAGATCCACCACGCCGTCAGCCAGATGGACCAGGTGACCCAGCAGAACGCCGCCATGGTCGAGGAAGCCGCCGGCGCCTCGAGTTCGCTGCAGGAACAGGCCGCCGGCCTGGCGCGCCTGGTGAGCGTGTTCCGCCTCGGCGGGCACGGCCATGGCGCCGCTGCCCGGCCGGTGGTAACGGCGCATGCGCCGGCGCGTCCTGCGGCGGCGCGCCTGCCCAGCCTGAGCGCTGCCTGATCCATGCCCGGCGCGGGCACGCATTTGCGCTGGGCCAAGCGGCGCATGACTGACAAGAACTCCAGACCGCCTGTCGACTCCAAGCTGAGTCGCCAGTTTGCCAGAACGGAGTTGTCATGCAGTCAGAAATCGACGCCGCATCCGTCGCCGCGTTCCATGACCGCCAGTTGCATGAACGCGACTGGCCGATGCTGTCCCATGCCCAGGCGTCCGCCAGCCTGTGGCAGGCGATCGACGCCAACCACCGCTACAACGGCCTGCTCTGGCGCGAGGAAGACCGCGCGCGCCGGGTCGATGTGCCGCCGGACGAGATCGCCGCAAGCAAGCGCCTGATCGACCGCTACAACCAGCGCCGCAACGACGCCGTCGAAGCCATCGACGAAGCCCTGCTGGCCGAACTGGCCGGTGTGGCACGCCTGCCCGGCGCCCGCCTGTCGAGCGAGACCGCGGGTGCGATGATCGACCGCCTGTCGATCCTGTCCCTCAAGATCCACCACATGCGCGCCCAGGCGCGGCGCCGCGATGCCACCGATGCCCACGTGCAGGCCTGCACCGCCAAGCTCGAGCGCCTGATGGTGCAGCGCGACGACCTGCAATCCTGTTTCGACACGCTGCTGCAGGAAGCCCAGGACGGGCGCGCCTATTTCAAGCTGTACCGCCAGTTCAAGATGTACAACGATCCCGCGCTCAACCCCTACCTGAATGGGCAGGCGCAGAGTCTCGGCAGGGGCGTGCCATGAGCGCCGGCCACGACACCATCGACGTGCTGGTCCCGACCTGCAACCGTCCGGCGGCGCTGGCCGTCACGCTGGCCACGCTCGGCAGCCAGAGCTGGCCGCGGCTGCGCATCGTCGTTTCCGACCAGTCCGAACGCGCCGGCGCCTGCGAGCAGCCCGAGGTGGCCGCCGTGCTGCGCTACCTGCGCGCCACCGGCCGCAGCGTCGACACCTACCGCCGCCTGCCGCGCCGCGGCATGGCCGAGCAGCGCGCCTTCCTGCTGTCCCAGGCCCGCGCCGCGGTGTGCCTGTTCGTCGACGACGACGTCATCCTCGAACCGGACCTGGTGGCGCGCCTGCACGGCGTACTGCGCGCGGAGGGCTGCGGCTTCGTCGGCAGCGCGCTGCACGGCCTGAGCTACCTGGGCCAGCTGCGCCCGGCACAGGAAGCCGTCGAATTCTGGAACGGGCCGGTGCGTCCGGAAACCGTGCGCACGGGCAGCGCGGCCTGGGCGCGTCACCACCTGCACAGCGCCGCCAACCTGTTCCATGTGCAGACCCGTCTCGCCACCGGCGACGCCGTCAACCGGCGCTACAAGGTGGCCTGGGTCGGCGGCTGCGTGATGTTCGACACCGGCATGCTGCGCGCTGCCGGCGGCTTCGACTTCTGGCGCGAACTGCCGTCCCAGCACTGCGGCGAAGACGTGCTGGCCCAGCAGCGCGTGATGGCACGCTACGGCGGCTGCGCGATCCTGCCTTCCGGTGCCTATCACATGGAATTGCCGACCACGGTTACGGTGCGCGCGGTGGATGCGCCGTATGTGTTGCCGCTGGAGCCAGACGGACCCGATCCGATGCAGCGGGAGCGCCTGCCGCAGGATGGCCTGCCGCAGGGCCGCCTGCCGCAGGGCGGGCGCTCCGGTACGCTCGAGTAAGCGATGGACCGCAGCTGGCCTCCGCTCGACGGCGTGCGCAGGATCGCGGTGTTGCGGCCGAATGCCGTCGGCGATTTCGTGTTCGCGCTGCCGGCGCTGCACGCGCTGAAGCACACCTATCCCGACGCCGAATTGGTCTTCATCGGCAAGGCATGGCACCGCGCGTTCCTGGCCGGGCGGCCGGGGCCGGTGGACCGCGTGGCCGAGATGCCGGCGGTACCGGGCGCGGGTATGCCACCCGACGCACCTGCCGACGCGCACGCCATCGCGCTGTTCATCGAGCGCATGCGCGGCGAACGGTTCGACCTGGCGCTGCAGATGTTCGGCGGCGGCCTGTATTCGAATCCATTCCTGATGCAATTGCAGGCCCGGCT
>Ga0308160_10001302_pt1 | contig 36189 bp, 49 predicted proteins | sample PhyFR1_FD_201036 | JGI IMG/M metagenome (GOLD analysis project Ga0308160, IMG submission 201036) | Phyllosphere microbial communities from UC Gill Tract Community Farm, Albany, California, United States - DLSLF.R1 | ecosystem: Host-associated > Plants > Phyllosphere > Unclassified | place: USA... | reverse complement strand
GTGGCACCACCGCCGCCCGTCGTCAACCTTGCCTCCTGCCTTGCCGATTTCCCGCCGAGTAATGCGACCTCGTACTGCTCAACCTGCAACCCCTTTCTAACGACGGCGACGAACGAATGGACGACAACCGGCGGAACGGCCGGCGTCGGCGCCGCCGTCCAGTGGTGTGGCCTGCGCGCGCTCTACGAAGCAACGCCCGCTGCCGAAAGTGCCCTGGGCTGGTTCCGGGGCATGAATGGCGAGATCGGCGATATTTGCGGCTGGAACGGCGTCACTTGCGACCAGTCGTCGCGAGTCATCCAGCTGTGCGTCGCCGCCTTTACTCGACACTTTAACAGCAGCGAGCTAATCTCTCCCCGCGTCGTCCAACAGCAACATGACCTTCCCTGGCGTTCCGGCGACGCTGCCATCGGCGATCGGCAACCTCGTCTCGCTCCAGACTCTCTACATCGCGGGCTCGACCGTCGATTCGATGCCCTGTACGTCTTTCCGCACTGGCCAAAGTCAGCTGCTGCCGCTGACGACTCGCCGTCAACTTCAGCTGGCTCCCTTCCTTCCACCGTTTACTCGCTCTCCAACCTAACGTCACTCAGCCTCGTGGACACGGCCCTCTCGTCGGCCATCCCCAACACGGCTTTTTCGGGCACGTCGAAGCTCCAGTCGCTCGTCCTCGTCGGCAACGCCGGCCTCGGCGGCTCGCTCCCGACCGGCCTTGCAGCAACCGGTCTTACGTCGCTCATCGTTCAGGGCCAGTCGCTCTCGGGCAACCCCGTCCACTCACTGCCGCGCTCGCTGACCTACCTGTGCGTCGTCTCGAGACCGCTGTTGAGACGCCTTACGCCGCAGCTGACTCTCGCTTATGTCGTGCCGCTTTGCAGGGACGTCTCGCGCAACAGCTTGACGTCGCTCTCGTCCATCTCGGACCTGTCGAGCTTGACGACTCTGCTCGCGACTTTAAACGCCCTCACCTCGCTCCCAAACGCCTTCCCCCTGTCGCTGGCGACGCTGAGTCTCGCTCAAAACTCGGCCCTTTCCGGCCAGCTGTCGAGCGACCTCTGCGAGAGCGCCGCGCTCACTAGGTGCGACGTCTCGAGCACCCAGCTCAAGGGCAACGTCAACGAGTCGACGACGAGCGGCAACACGACCAAGACGACGACGTCGTGTGGCGTGTGCACTTTCTGAGCTCCCTTCGTCCGATACTTTTGCTTGCAAGCACATCTCTATGGCTCTTCACCTCCTGCCAAGTACAACAGCCATGGATAGAGGCGAGTCTAAGGGAGCGCGTGCGGACATGGCACCGCGATGCCAAAGGTAAGGGAGTGGGAGGTGACGCGTCAAGGTGGCGCCGTGCTTGTGTCATCGGGAACGAGGGCTGGCGCTGCGGATCGAGTTGAGGTCCTCGCACGAGGTCCGACGTGAAATGGCGGCCGAAGGAAGCTCCTCGACCGGAGGGAGGGGCGCGCCGACGGGATGCTTGCCGACGCTGACGCCCGGCCTCATGGTCTGCGGCGGCAGGGGCGGATCATCGTCGTCCGAGAGAGCCGACTCGCCCTGGTCGCCGTCGGCCGGGAACCAAGGCGCCGTTGGGCGGAGCGGGCGGCCGGCGGCGACTGGACTCGACGCTTGGAACGAAAAGGTAGAGTCGCGACGGGTGCGTGAGTCGGACCGGCCTCGCTCTGACAGGGGCAGGCTGTGACAAAGGAGGAGGAGGGGGCGTCAGCCATGGGCGTCGAAAGCAAGCAAGCCAGGAGGGTCCGCACCTGCTCCGGCGGCTGTGCTGTTGCCGCAGCTCCTCCTCAACGTCGGCGTCAACCTCGAGCAATTCTTTGGGCAGCATGACGGCTCGGTCGATCGCAACCGGAAGGCCGCGGTGCCGGCCTCGGATCATGACGGCGACGACGACGAGCTTGGACAGGACCTTGAAGCCGCCGCTGAGCGAGTAATTGTCCTAGCATAACGAGAATGAGTCGACCGTCAGCCTGAGCTCAGCATGCCACGAAGATCAATGCAACTCACGTTGGCGACGCCAAGACTCAACCCGACCGTGCCGTAGCCACTGATGAGCTCGAAGATGATATTGAAGATGTTGAAGGTGGCCTCGTTCTCCGGATTGTTGATCTGACCGCGCTCAATGATGCAGATGAGCCAGAGTGCGAGACCTGGGACGCTCGGAAGGTCAGCGTCTCAAATAGCCGATACGGTTGCTGGCAAAGCGACGCACCGAGCCACCACATGTCGAAAGCGAGCTGTCGCCGGGCGTGGAAGGCGAGGTAGCGCGTCCAGCCGGCGACCTTGCCCTCTTGGATGTGCGCCTTGTAGTCATCCTCGCCGTCATCCGTGTCGACGTCGTCCTCCTCAAACATGCCAAGCGAACGCTCCTCATAGACGTTGGTCGCCCGGACCGACATGGCGATCGGATAGACCGAGACGTACATCATGAGTGTGTAGAGGACCTTGACGGCAGGGGCAAGCGAGTTGAGCGGAACGATGGCAAAGCCTGCGGCTCGGACGGCTGCCGACTGGAGGAAGCCGGCCGAAATACGGTCGCCAATCGGAAGGCTCTCGATTGCTCTGGAGAGGGTGTGTGGACGATGTCAGCGAGCGCGCGCCGGTGACTAGGCCTGCAAGGCCAACGTACGGAGTGCCGATGTCGAGCACGAGGAAGGACACCCAGTCGACCATCCTGGAGGAACGAGAGGCGCGCGGATTAGGTCGGTGTAGCCGGGGAAGGATGACGTAACAGGGCGTACGTCATGCCGAGGACGACGGTCAGGAGGAAGACCGTCTGGTGCGAAGGGAACAGATAGATGTAGCACCGCCGTGGGTGGTCGAGCAGGAAGCGGCACGTCTCATGCAGGCGAGAACGCTCCGGGCAGAGGCGGGATAGGATCCAGATGACGAAGCGGAGGAAGATGGGCTGCGATTGCCGAACGGGCGAGGAAGGTCATTGACGTAAGCCAAGAACCGCGGCGTCGAGCAGCACTGGGAACTGAGCAGGCGGCGCACGTATGCGGTATTGCCAGCAAGGATGAGCAACATCAGGTACTGCAAGAGTCGATACCAGGCGTCAGTCGCGGGCAGCGGCACGGAGCCACAGGTCAGACGCACGTAGATCATGAGGTACGCCTTTTGAAAGGGGATCATCGACAGATCGACGAGCGACATGCCCGTGTTGCTGAAGGCCGAGACCGACTGGAAGGCGGCGAACCAGCCGATGGGGACGGATCTCGGCTGCGCCTCGAAGACGGCGTCGTACCGACCCTTTGCGTCGATGTACGGCCAAAAGATGACCCAGCCCGAAATCTGCATGATCAGCAGGTACTGTAGATCCAGAACGGAGAGGAGGTGTCAGCGAGACACAGTCATCGGGTGACCGAGACAGCCGAGCATGTGTACGCACGGAGGGCACAATGACGAGCAAGACCTTGAGCGCGCGGTACTCGACGCCGCCGAGCTCCTCCATCTGCTCGCTCGTCAGGTCGCGGAAACGCGAGTTTCGGCCGACGACGGCGTCGAAAGAGATGTAAGGGACCGGCACGGGTGCGCCCGATCCGGCCGGGTTGATCGTGCCAGTGTAGCTCCGGCCACTGGCCATCGTCGCCGTCCGATTCAGGGGCAGCCCGCCGGGTCGCTGAAACGTCCCCGTCCGCTGGAAGGTAACCGTCCGCGTGATCTTTCGCTCGAGCTTGGGGAAGAAGTACTTGACGCCGGACCGCAGGATCTCGTGCGGCATCGGGAAGCCGCCAAAGCCAGAGTGCTTGCGCGGCGCCGGCCGACCGTTGACGGTCCGGAGGGTCGCCGATCGTGGAGGCATGCCCGACACACCGGCGGTGCTCCGCATCGCACTCGTCATCTCGGAACGGCGCGTGTTGGCTGAAAGTAGCAGATCAGCTTAGGCTACTACAATCGAGCGCTGCAAAGGGGCAGACTCACTTCGCTCGAAGCCGTTGCCGGTCGAGGTGGGCACGCGTCGACCGATGCCCTCGCCCGAACCAGGGGCGTCAAAGCCGGCCGCACCGGACCCTTTGCCGCGGAACTCGATCGTTGCTGTGCGCGGCAGACCGTGGCCTACGGCAGCGGCCGAGCTCGTCGGCGCTGGAACCGGGTGGCTGCTCGCTGCAACATGATCGTGCGTCGCCACCTGATCTGGGTCAAAGGCAATCGTCTTTGACCGATGGAAGCCGTCACCAGCCGTGGTGTGGGTGTGGACCGTGCCGGCCGCCGACAGCGCGCTATCTGTCTGCGCTGAGCCTCGGCGTGGTCCGTCGGTCGGCGGTACAATCGTGATCGAGGTTGCTGTGGGCTGCGGCGTCGACGCCAGGGCCGTCGCATAGCGTGAGGTCGGGCTCGAGGGTGTGGCCGGAGGATTGGGACTGACGGCCGAGAGCGGGAGGAAGAAGACCCGAGGAGTCAGCAGTGAAGCAGAGCTCGAGGCCAAGGGCTCTCGTTTGAGCGCGCATGGCAAAACGTACGTGTCGACATTGGCCTCCGACATCTCGTCCGGCGTCACCACACGCTCGCCCTGGTGGCTCAGCCTCCGAGCGCGCTCCTCCTGGAGGTTCGGTCGCTCATCGCTAACTAATGACCGAGCCAACTCCTTCCTCAGGTCGGGCTCGTCGGTCGGCGTGTTGGCCGCCGGCGTCGCGACACGGTCGACGGCGATCCCGCCCTGATGGCCGGCCGAGTTGACGAGCATGGGCACCTCGCCCTCGACCCGCCGGATCATGCTTGTCGTCAGCCCTCCGGGGCCGGTGCTCTGCGAGCGCTTAGCGGAGCCGAGAGGACCCCGGTCGCCAGGTCTGCCACCGGCCTTCTCGCCCCGAACGCCGGACGATGCATGGCCGCCAAAGCCGCCAATCCGGCCCTCGCCAAACTCGTCCTCGAGCCGTGCGCGGCGGCCGCGCTCAGCCCGTTCGGCCTCTTTGCGCGCCTTCTTGGCGCTCTTGAAGAGCTCTCGATCGGCCGCGTCTCTTGGTTCGTCCTCGTCGTCGTGGATGAGTCCAAGGGTCGACTTGACCGACCGCCAGAGCCCAGCCGCGCGACCTCCGTCCTCCTCGTTCGTCCCGGCCCAGCCGTCGCTCTGCGACGAGTTGGCCGTCGTCGTCGCACGTGAGCCAAAATGGCCGGCGTCCCGCGTCTTCTCGTCCGGCTGCTGCTGCTGCTGCTGGCTAGTGGAGGTCGAACCGCCGTTAGCACGGAAGCGGTCCCGCGTGCCGGCCATCGAGAGGAAGCTAGGCCGCCGGAGGCGACTCTGGCCGTCGCCGGTCGACCACGTGCCAAACGACAGCTTGCGCTGGCGCTGCTTCTCGCGCTCAGAGGCGATGATGTGCTTGAATTTGACCTGGAAGAAGTGACGGCGGACGATGATCATGACGAGCGAGACCGAGACCTGAGGAGAAACAGAAGTGAATTGCGTCAGCCGTTAGCGGGCAATAAGAAGGAGCGGCAGACGGCTTGGAGCGACTGACCGGCGAGCCCATGAGCATGAGCACGAAGAGAAGCGCCTGCTGGAAGCCCGTCAGCGTTGACAGGTTGATCGTCGCCAGGCCAGTGACGCTGGTCCGATCGCAGAAGCAAGCGCGTTGGTCAGGTGGCGGTGAGGCAGGAGCAGGGACGAGGAAGGGACGGACGTCATGGCAGAGACGCAGCAGAAGAGGCAGTCGATGTAGGCGATCTTGTACTTTCCGTTGGCGGCGTAGAAGATGCCCGAGACGATCTGCAGAGCTCGGTGTCAGTCAGCCGAACGGGAAACGGGTCGACGCGCGAACCGGAGTGGCTTGTGGGGGAAAAGACCCACTAAGGGGCACTGTGGGCATAGCGTACAGCAGCGAGACAGATCACACAAGAGCCGGGCGTCAGTCACCGGCCTTCTCCTCCTTTGAGAGCTGCCCGCTGGAAGGCTCGTGCATGACGCACGAAGGTAAAGAACAGCAGGTGAAGCCTGAGTGATCGACGCGGGGAGCAGGCGCAGGGGGTCGTCGCGCAGGTAGCGGCAGGAGGCGGATCGAGGAGGCCAAAACGACCGAAGGAGCCATCGGCCCGGGTAGCACGTGCGAGGGCGATAGAGCGACCGAACGAAAGGGCCGTCAGAGATGTTACGAAGCGATGGAAGGGCGATGGGCGTGTCAGCGATGCTCGCAGGTCGTTCGGCCGCACAGCCCTCCCGGTGCGGCAACAGCGGTAGGCGCACAGGCGCGCCTACGGACGCCGCTACCGCGCGAAGGCCACCGCGATAGGACAAGTCGCCGCGAGGTCGAGCCTGCAGAATCAAAAAGGAGCGCACCGGTAGAAGTTGAGGCCCCCCTTGGTTGCCTCCCATAGACGGCGAGCTCGGCTGACCGCCCGGAGGTGCTTGGGCAGACCGGCGGTCGAGCTCGCGCTCGAGCTCGAGGCCGCCGAGCCGTCGACCGTCTCGCCCGAGGAGGACGGCGTGAAGGTCTTGCCGGCCGGACGAAAAGGAGGCATGTCGCCTAGATGGGCGCAATGTGGAGATGGAAGGAGGGGCAGGGGCAGGCGAGAGACCGCCGGGTGCGGGCTGAGAGGGGCCGGGAACGCGGGAACTACGAGGCGCCGCCGAAGAGAGAGGAGCTCGGCGCTGCGGAGGGGATCCTGGGAGAGCTCGGCACCCGCGGTGCAGAGGGAGAGAAGGCGGAGGCCGACGAGGGCCACGGAGGGCCGGCCGTGGAGGAAGCGAAGCTTGCTGGGTCGGCGAGGGGCTCGGGGTGGTTGCTATGCGGGAGCGTCCGGCAGGAGCGGCGGCTGCATGCTGCTGGTGGGCTGGCGGCGGAGGCGAAACGGCGGGTCGAGCGAATATAGCCTGTCGAATTACCCGGCCGTCCGACCCTTCGCCTTTGCAGCCTATCTGCCGGCCAAATGCGCGCTTGCAAGTCAGCATACGCTCATGACCTCGCCTGGCTTCTTTTTCACCTTGAATAGACGCCTGGTGGGAGAAGGCGACGTCTGCGACGAGCAAGATTGCTGCGCGAGTGATGCATCTGGTCGGGTCTCTCATGCAGCTCGACGGGTGCGGCTGGATCGGGCCGGCCGCCTCGCCGCCCGCGCCATTGGCCAGGGCCATCGTAGCAGCAGCACCCTCCCACAACCTCTCCACCTCTCTCCCACAACTAGCACAGAGGATGCCCGCCACCTCGCTCCTGCCATCGACTCTCGTCCGGTCGGCTGCCTCGGCCCCGCGGCTGCTCGCCTCCCGGGCGTTCGCGACCTCGGCCGCCCGGGCCAAGCCGCTCAACCTGCCCGAGGAGAACCCCTTCACCCAGGGCCGGCGTGGCCTGCCCGACCAGTCGCTCGCGTTCGCGCCCCTGACGCCGGCCGAGAAGAACCGCCCGAACGAGCTCAAGGTCGCCCAGCAGGGCTCGAACCAGCTCTCGCTTGAGACGCCCAACAACGGTGCCGGTACGTCGTCGTCGTCGTCCGCGCGTTCGGTCGAACCGGGCTGGCATGGCTGTCCACCACCGGGCTGCCCCGGGCCACCGATCGAGCGCCTCCACAGGCTTGCAGACCCTCGACTAACCTCATCGACTCCTTGCCTCGCACCGCAGAGTACGTCCTTACCGGCCTCGACAAGATTGTCAACTGGGCCCGGCAGGGTTCGATGTGGCCGATGACCTGTGCGTCGGCTTCCCTCTGCTCGTTCAGAGCGCGCTCCGCGCCCGTCGTTGTCCCCGCCGGCGAATTGCTGACTATCCGTCGGCATTCTTTGACCTTCCTCGGCTTGCACTTTAGTCGGCCTCGCCTGCTGCGCCGTCGAGATGATGTGCGTATCTATCGCCTGTCTCTGGGGCGGCAGCCCAACGTCGTCCTCGAGTCCCAGAGGCCCGATCGGGTGGCCCGCACAGAGATGCCGTCCTTCACAGATCGGCGCGCTGAACATGCTGCCACACGCTCCTCTACAGGCACGTCGCCGCCTCGCGGTACGACCAGGACCGGCTCGGCGTCGTATTCCGTGCCTCCCCCCGGCAGGCCGACGTCATGATCATCAGTGGCACGCTCACCAACAAGATGGCGCCCGCCCTCCGCAAGGTCTACGACCAAATGCCCCTCCCGCGCTGGGTTATCAGCATGGGCAGCTGCGCCAACGGCGGCGGCTACTACCACTACGTGCGTCTGCGTCCCTCGCGCTCACTGCGTGTCTCGGAGCGCAGGACTGAGACGGGCTGCTGCCCTCCGATCGCCGACGAGCGAGGACTAACTTACCGTCTGCCTTTCCGTTTCACAGTCGTACTCGGTCGTTCGCGGGTGCGACCGTATTGTCCCAGTTGACATCTACGTCCCCGGCTGCCCGCCGACCGCCGAGGCCCTCCTCTACGGTTCGTCTCAATATCTCGCCGCCAATGGCGCTCCATCCGCCTCCCTGCGCGTGCAGAGTCGCTGACCCACACTGCGCTTCCTTTCTCTCTCTCTCTCTCTCTCTTGGCTCTGGTTGCGCCGACAGGCATGCTCCAGCTTCAGCGCAAGATGCGGCGCTCCCGGCTCGGAGTCCAGTGGTACCGCAAGTAAGCCCGACGCGGCATCTCGATCTCGCCTTCTCTACTTTTCTTGGCCTCTCGCCAGCGCTCGAATCGCACTGCGCGGCTGCCCTCCAAGCCGTCACTCCCGCCGCGTTCGTCGTATCTCGCCCACCTCATCCTCGCCTTTCCGACGCGCTCGCAGCTTGCCTTCCGCTGGCTGGCCTCTCGGCCGCCCCGACCCATGACGTTTTCTACAGAATCGGCTGCAACGACGCGTCGCCCCACTGTCCCTTGCTCCCTGCGGGCTGTCCTCTCGAAAGGACCTTTGCGAGCGCTGCTCTCGTCCTGGTGACGACAGGCCGCTTGGAGCAGCTTGGTGCTCGCCGCGCGATCGACGGCGCTGCACAGCACTCTTCACCGCCTGCTGGCCGTCCGCTCAAGGGCGGGGCGCGCCATCGCTGTCGGTCGTCGAAGGCATGCGATGCGCGCTTCGGGGGGCTGGTCTTTGAAAGCTGTCTGTCGGCGGTCGCTGACGGCGATGGAACGTCCGCGCTGAACTCGGGGAGGTTCGTGCATAGGTCGTCGTGTGCGGTCAGTCGCGTCGTCGCCGGCACGAGAGGCATCGAGCGACCGCACGACGTCGGCCCGACAGCGACGAGAGCGGGCGCACAGGTACGCAGGAGGGCGGGCCAGCCCGACTCGTCCGTCTCGTTGAGCCCGAGGGCCGTCATCGGGTCGCCTGGGTGGGCGCAGAGACTGGTCGGCCGGCCGTCGGCAGGTCGGTCCGGCCTGGCGATGTCGTCGACCGAGGCGAAGGGCATAGGCGACGCGCTGCTGGGGTCCCTAACCATAGTAGGCGACCTTGAGGGCCCGCCCCTCGACCAGGAGGTCCTCGGCCGCGGCCTTGAAGCGCTTGGCCTCCTCGATGGAGCCGAATTGGACCAGAGCGTGCTCCCCAGAGCTCCCTCCTGGCCACTGGACGGCGCACTCCTGATCCTCGTCGAGAAGCTCTGCGAGGGCGTCTTCGACAACAGACTCGGGGAGGCCCTCCAGGCCGCTGACGTGGAGGTCGCTCGTCTCGAACGAGACCGGTCGGCCTGGTGGGACTTCCGCGAGCCCATCAGCGGCCAAAGGCTTGGTCTCGGGCAGCCGAGGCTCACTCCCGTCGTTGACGTCGAGGCTCGCCGAGACCGCCTCGGCGACCGAGGGAGGATTCGGATCGGGCGAGCTGTCGACCGCAGCGACGACGCGTTGGATGGTGTAGATTGAGCCGTTGACGTAGAGCTCGGCGTGTTGCGCGGCCTCCTCGGTCGCCTCGGGCGTCTCGAAGGCGAGGTAGACCGTCCGCGTCCGGGATTCGTGCTCGGGATCGAAAGACGCGAGGACCGTGGGGAAAGGATACGAGCGGCCGGTAAAGGTGAGGTCCAACATCCTTTTCACGGCGTTTCGGATCGAGCCTTCCTTCCTCGCCAGAGCGCTGTCGAGCTGGAGAAGCTGAGACTCCGGGATGCCCATCCGCTGGCAGGCCGAGTGGACCGACTCGATGGCCTTGGCTTCAACGTCGATGTCGCCGGTAGCTCGAGCGTTCACGACGTCGCTGGCGCGAACGGCCTCGGCCTCGCTCGGAAAGGTGGCGAACGCCCGGCGCGGATCCGCGCGTGACAACTTGATGGCGCTGGACACGCATGGTCGCATGAGTTCGAGGAGTTCTGCGGCTAGAGAGGAGATGCTGCGTCAGGAGCTGTGCCAGCAGGAAGCGAGGGCACCAGGAGCCACCTTCCTCCGTCTCCCAGGCGCCAGAGTTCCTTGAGATGGCGGTTCTGCCGACGGTGGGCGGCGTCGGCGGGCGTACAGGCGGAAGCGGCTGCCGTTTGTTGCGATTGTAGTAGACCTTGACGGCAGACAGCCTAGGATCCAGTGCGACGGCTTGGCGGAGGTTTTGATAGGCCTCGGTTGCCGCCGAGATACTCTTGAACCGCGCGAGCGACGCCCCCAAGCCAGCACCGGGCACCGACACCGGATTGAAGCTGACGGCACCCTCAGCGAAGCAGAGACGACGGACTGGAGGAGGCAGCCGAGCAGAATACTCGTCAGTCATGAACAAGCTGTTCGAGAGAGGTCTCGGGTGCTACAGACGTTGTTCGAAGTCAGCCTTGAACAGTCTGGGCCGCTGCAGGAAGAGGTTGGGCGAAGGAGAGGAAGGGCCAGTAGTATCGAGCTGCCAGAGCTGAACCTCCGGGATGCCCTTCCGCTGGCAGGCCGAGACGAGTGACCCGAGAGACTCGGCTTGGATCTCGTCGTCGTTGGTCTCGCAAGCGTTGACGACGTCGCAGGCGCGAGCGGCCTCGACCTCGCTCGAGAAGGTGGCGAACGCCAAGCGCGGCAACGAGCGTCCGAACTTGAGAGCGCTCGGGACGCATGGCCGCATGAGCTCGAGGAGTTCTGCGGCCGGAGAGGAGATGCTGCGTCAGGAGCTGAGCCAGCAAAGGAAGTGAGGGCGCCAGGAGCCACCTTCCTCCGTCTCCCAGCTGCCAGAGTTTCTTGAGATGACTGCCATGCCGACGGTGGGCGGCGTCGGCGGACGTATGGGCGACAGCTGCTGCTGTTTTTCCCGATTGTGGTTGATTGTGACGGCACAGAGCTCAGGATCCGGTTTGAGGAGGAGGCGGAGGTTCCGACGGGCCTTGCTCGCCGCCAAGTCGCTCTCGAAGAGCGCGAGCGACGCCCCGAAGCCCGCTCTCGGCGCCGGCACCGGCGTAAAGCTGACGGCTCCCTCGGCAAGACAGAGACGACGGACTGGGGGAGGCAACCGAGCACCAGCCTCGTCAGCGTCCGAGGGAGACTGATTGAATGAGGCTTCGGGGTCGCCTGACGTTTTTCCAAGCTTGCCATGGACTCTTGAGGCAGCTGCAGCAGGAGCTTGGGCGAACGAGGTGGTGGACGGCCGGTTCGCACGGCACGTGGCGACTCTGACGAGGCAGCTGATACAGCTTGCAAGGATGATGGGAGGCGTCGAGGTCAGCAAGACGTATCTCGGCGGGGCCGTCAACGCGAGACGCACCTGAGGTCGAGCTGGCCTCGAGCTTGAGCTGGCGGGGGACCGAGCCCGTTAATGGGCCAGGCGAGCGCGGTCGGGCCGTCTGAGACTTGGCCGATCCGGATCTGTAGCCGATGGGTGGGCCGCCTGGCGCGCGGCCCTCGCTCTTGATAGCCGGGGAGCAGTTGGCGGCGGACGAGGTCGACGACGAGAACGACAGACGCTGGGCGGTGGCTGTCGCCTTCGCCGAGGGAGAGACAGGTACGGTCGCCCCGGAGGCGGTCGCTCCGAGCTTGCGGACCAGCCGCGGGGCTGTCGTCGCTCGGAGAAGTTTTGCGACGGGTTGCATGGAGGTGTGCTGAAGGCTCGGAAGGGTCCGAAAGGGTCGACGTGGTTGAGGTCGAGGTCGAGGCGGCTGGAGGGCTGGATGAAAGGGGCTGCGGCTGCCGATGGGCCGGCCGCGCGGGCGACGCCTGCCCGACACGACAGCTGCACGGGCGGATCGCTCTAACCCTCACCAACCCCTACGTCCTTTCAAACGTGCCTCTGGTCCGAGCTGGGATGACGGTCAGTCAGTTGAGCGATGGAGCGTCCTGCTGACGCTCGAGAGGCTAACGTCTAAGCCACCCACTGGTCGGCCATCCACCTGCGTGCGCCCGCCTCACGCCTCTCTGCAGCCTCGCTCAAGAGTTCGCCCGCCGTACCAGCAGCCCATCGTCGTCGTCGGTCCTGACGAGATCGCCCGTCATGCCGCCCGAGGAGCTACCGGCTCTTGCCTGCCGTCGGCTGCAGCGGCTGTCGAGACGGCCCACTCCCCGCTCGACGCGACGGCGAGCTCGTCCAACCTCGACCAGCAGCCCGCCGCTGGCAGCAGCCAGCCATCGCCCGCCGAGTCGGGCGCCTTTGACTGCTCCCTGCTTTGCTCGCCGGCCGTCACCTTTCGGTCGCACGAGGAGCTCTTGCGGCATTGGGAGGTGACGCACTACCCGATCAAGTGCCTTACCGTCGGCAAGTTTGGCGGGCCAAGTGCGGGCTTGCGCGAGAGAGAGAGCTCCCGTGATTGACATCCGCGCTGACTCTGGCTTCATCTGTGTCGACCCTCATCACTGCAGTTTACGACATCTTCCGCGAAAACAGGGGCTATCTGTGCACGAAATGCCGTCTCTACTTCGACCCGCTGTGGCGCTTCACGCGGCACATCCACATCTGCTGTCCTCGCGCAAAGCACCTGCAGCCCGAGGTCCTCCCTCCGTCCTGGCAGCTCCTCTCGGGCCAGACCCCGCCGGTCGAGGACGAGCCGGTGCTGGCGCCAGTCCAGAAGACGCGCACCGGCCGGCAGATCCAGCCGCCGAGCCGGTTTGCGAACGGCGAGTTTCAGCCGATCAAGATGGGTCCGCCTCCAGCCCCAAGGCCATATCGCCGGCGGCAGGCGCCGGCCGCCTCAGACGCCCGACGATCATCCTCGCCCGCCTCTTTGAAAGAAGCGAGGTCGTCCCGCCGGCGACGAAGCGGCGACGTGCCGGCCAGCTTCCGCCTTCGGTGACGCCTGCGGCCTCGCCGCATCCTCTGTCAATCCCAGCTCTGGCGGCCGAGCACGCCGCGGCGTCGCCGAAAATCTCGGCGGAACACTCGCCCTTCAGCGGCCAGATGAAAGCTGAGGACGGCGCTTCCTCGTCTCCGGCTGCCTCTGCAGGCTCAGCCGCGATCACTGGCGATGCACCGTCGCCGATAGAGCGGGCGCTAGCCCTGCCCCTCGAGCGCGCGCTCGATCCGCCCGAAACTTCAACGCAGTCGGTCGCATCGTCCCTTCCGACCCTTCCATCAGGCTCTACCTCGCTCGATCTGGAATCGACGGTCCGTTGCGACTCGCTGGCCGAGTCTGTCGGCGAGAGCAAGGCGCTGTTGGCCCAGCTCTTACCCAAGTCGGGCTCGATTACCAAGGAGGAGCTGCTCGACGTGAAGCTGGATGTCGTCGAATCAATGGACGATTATCGGCGGCTCGTTTGCGCGGTCTGCTCGGCCAGGTGCGAGACGTTCACCGAGCTGGATGACCATCGCGTCGAGAAGCACGCTTTCGAGCGCCTCTTGCTCGACGGACACAGTGCGTTGGCCCTTCGAATGACTGCCGCTTGACCTTGCAGGCGCCTTTGCTGATCTCTTCCTATGACCTTTTGCCCTCCTCGTCTCTCTTCAAGGCTTCATCGTCACAGGCGGTACGGACGAGCAGGAGATTGCCGTCCCAGAGGTTGATCAGCGCTACTGGGGCGACGGGCGACCTGTCGTTCACCGCTCTTCGAAGTCATTTGCGCTTCTGCGCTAGCTCTCGTCTGTAGCCTGTCGCTCATTTCGGTGGGATCGTGGCCGAGACGGTCGGTGCGTCCGGCGGCTGCCAGTCGACTGCTGCGCGCGAGAAGGGCCGACCCTTTCATCCCGGCGCACCGGCCGCCTTCGCTCTGCCAATCAACCACATCCCTCTTCGCCTCTCGCCCCTTCCGCTCGCCTCAACCTTGACTACCATCTCCCGGCGCTCCCTCATCGGCGACGTTCCCCTCTCCGACCTTGAACTTGTCGCCAGAGCACTCCTACCCTCACCGGTGAGTCGACGCCCTCGCTCTGACCGAGCGGAGTGGGTCGCTGACAGCCCCTGTCCTTTCAACCCCGGCCGCTTCAGTCCCAGGACCATCGGTGCCCGTCTGTTCCAAAGCATGGCAAGCTTTGCGGCCGATGTCCTCATGGGCGGCGCAGAAGGTCCCCGTTCCTGCTCTGTTCTTTGCGACCCGCCTGTCGAGTTTGCTTCCCTGGCCGACTACTCTGCCCATCGCGCGCTCGTCCACGGCCCTATCCACAAGGTCGCCGTCGGCGGCCGAGATGGACCCGTGTTCCAGATCCACCGGACGTCGCAGGGCTACATCTGCCCTCGGGGGCACGGACCGTTCCCGATCCAGGACAAGTTCTGCAGCCACATCCGACGTTGCGTTCCGCGGCCGGTCGATCTCCAGCCCGGATCGCTCCACGTCAGCTGGACGCTCATCTCGGGCACGATTCCAGTCGTCAAAGCTCTTGGAGCGCCGACCGGCCGCACCAAGTCGGGCCGCACGATACGGACGCCAGCGGTGCTTTCGCAGCAGCCAATGCTCGACGTCCCCAACCAGCCGGCACGTGCTACTGGCCGACGCAAGTCGGCCATACAGCTGTCGAAGGAGATTGTTCATTCATCTTCCGTGACGATGCCGCAACGTGCGCTGCCGCAGCAGCAGCCGGCTGCGTCGTCGAGCTTCAGCCAGTCACGCCCACCTGCTCAGGCGCGGCGGGTTGCGCCGAGCAGCAGCATTTCCCGCCTTCGGCCATCCGGGGCGCGCCATGCGTCGAGCGTCGTCCCTCGGTCACCATCGCCGGTGCCTGCAGCCCTGTCGTCGCACTCGCGCTCGAGCGAGGGCATCGCATCGGCCAACATCGAAAACGGCCTCGGCTATCTCGAGGCCCTCTTTTTCGGACCACCATCGGGCGGACGCTCGCAGAAGCGACGTGCTCTGGGTTCGTCCCTACTCAGCGCATCCTCTTCTGATCAACGACGCGCCCTGACCGACCCTTTATCTACAGAAACGCCGACGCGCGAAACGAGCGAGGCTGTGACCGTCGCCTCGTCATCTGCACCGCCCCCGCGGTCGGTCAAGCGCCAGCAGCTGTCGCCCGGCCTCGAGAGTCCCCCAGTCGGCGCCCATTTCGAGCACAAGCCTGTCTCACGTCAGTCCTCTCGCCTCTCAGACACCGTCTGGTTGTCACTCATCCGGTCGCTATGCCGGCAGAGCCTCCGACATCCACTTGCGGCGACTGCACGCACGCCCGCATCTTCCGCACGCTTGATGCGCTCTACAACCATCGCGTCGACGTGCACGGTGACCTCTACCGCTTTACGATCATCGACGGGCAGCGTGCGTGTTCCATCTTGTTGCCGTCGGCTGATCAGTATACTGATCCGATTTCCGGTCCTCCCCCAGAGTTCGTCACCTCCAAAGCTCCCAAGGTCGACGAGATTGCGCCGCCGAGCTTCTGCCCAGCTTGCCAGACTTGTATCGACAGCGATCTCGTCGTCCTCCAGGCGCACGTCGAACGGTGTCAGCCACGTTGAGGGCGAGTGGCGCGCGACCGAGAGTTGGACAGGCAGCTCGAGGCGACGCACGGGCAGCCTACCTCCATTTTTTCTGCATGCCTTTCTTCAGTTCGCTGCCTCCTCATGACCATTCTGTTGTCCATCCAATGAGCTGCCTTTGATGTCTGGATGAGATGGCTGCGCTGCAGTCGTCGTCAGTGCCGTCGTCTAGACGACGATGATGACTGCGACGCGGCGGGACACGCGAGCTCGGCCTGCTCCGTCGACACCCCAGCCCTGTCTCCTTTCGAGCTCTCGGTCAAACCTACACCATGTCGGTGCGTGCTTAGCAGACTGGCATGCAGTAGCTACGACTGTCATCTCAGAAAGGCTGGCCAACTGCTGACGCGATGACGTTCTGCCTCCCCTTTGCCTTGGTCGCATCCTCGCCCAGCCATTGCGCGTCAACGCTGTCGCCGGCCCGTCTTCTCATCGTCTGGGGCGAGCTAGCCTGTCGCTTTCCGGTGGCTCCGACTCAGACGCCGAGATGCTCGTCCTCCCGGCCGACTGGTCGGACCACGCTTGCACGGCGTGCGATCCGGCACAATTCTTCCCCTCGAAACGCCAGCTGCAGGACCACGACCGCTCGACGCACATCGTCCTCCTCGATCTGTCGTTCTACGGCGTTGGTGCGTAGCCACCTGACCCCTGCTCGCTGCGGAATCTCGACGGACCTCTCCTGGCTGACGCCTATTCGCATCTACCGGCTCGGTTCGACAGAGTATCAGGTACGGCGGCAGGACGACCTCTTCGTCTGCCCCTGTGGCGCGACGTTCAGCAACTCGCACACGTTCTCGATCCGGCACCTGCCTCGCTGCTGCCCCCGCTCGCTCAAGCCGAGCGAGCTCCCCTCGAGCTGGAAGGTCATAGAAGCCGGCGACCCGACCATGACATCCGTCACTCGTCGGGGTCAGTCGTCGCCCGTCAAGCTCGATGCTGTGCGGTCGACGGCGCGCTCGGTCGATCCAGCTCAGCAGTTGCCCAAGAACTCGGCCGTACACGAAGCATCGCCGTCGAGACCTGGCGTTTCGCAGTCGTCCTTCGGTCGGCCACGTCGCCCGCCACGCCGCTACTCGCCCTTTTCCCGGCCCAGTCAGTCACCACCGCCTCCCTCGCCGCTCTCGGCGTCAGCCGCACTTCCAGCCGAGCAGACCCACCGACCGCTCGAACCGCAGAGCCCTTCAGCACCGCTCGCTTTCGATTCCAGACCGCCCGACCCAGTTGCTCAGGCATCAAGCTCGGCCCCGTTGCGATGCTCAGCGAGAGCAGGACCGTCGAATGACGTCCGAGCGAGCCAAACCTCCGAGCCATCGAGCCTGTCGCTGGCCGCGCCGGTCGCAGCCTTGTCCAACCGGCTTGAAGACGATCTCGTCGACCCAAGTCTTAAAGCAGTGGACCTGGCTGTTGACGCCGCAAGGCCTTCATCGCCGTATCGTATTGAGGCCCTTGCGACGGCGTCCAGCTCTGTCGTCGCCGAAGGACGATCAGCAACAATGCCAGCCGGTGCTGCGTCGCTGTCTTCTGCCCCTCTGGTCCTTCCAATCAACGACCAGTCGGAGGTCCAGTGGCCGGACGCGATGCTGCTGGAACCCATCGATCCGAATCTTGAGGACCTTTGGCCATCATCGGTCGTGCACGCGGCCAACGTGCCGGCTTCGATCGACGCGACGACGGTCGTTCCATCGTCACAGGTCGCAGCAGCCTTGTCGCCACTTGACTCTGCCCCGGCGCCTTCCATCTCCGGATCCATCGGTCATGCTGGCAGCGAGGACAGCGATTGCTATATGTTCGTTCCTCCGTCTTCAACTGTCGGATCGCTTGGGCGAGCTGCCGCTGTGCCAACCCCTCGGCCCACCCAACTGGCTTGTCCGCATTTGCAGTCGAGCCGCCAACCGAGCAGCGCCCCTTGTCGGCCTGAGCAGCCGGCTAAAACGTCGATCGAAGACCTCCTCGACCTTGTCCTCGGCGTCGTCGAGAACCCGGCAACGCGGCCTGCCTTTCTTTCGACCCTTCCTTCCCGGTCGACCTCGCCTCCTTTGATAGGTGTAATCGATATCGACGTGCAGGCCAGCAAGAAGCGGAAGAGAGGTGCGACACTTCGTTATTTCCGCAGACTGCAAGAGTCTGAAAGTGCTGACCGGACAATTTCTCACCCGACTGTGCTCGCCCTCCCTTCACACTCTCAGACGCTTCCAAATCGACCTTCCCGACCGCGCTATCGGTCCTCGTGCGCTCGGATGACGACGAGTGCTTTCCACCCGCCCGGCCAAGGATCGAGCGCGGTCCATGCTCGGTATCGCCGGTGCCACGCGAACGCCCTCCGGTGCCGTACAACCTCCGCCAGCGCGCCGTCTCGCCGCCAAAGGACGAGGCGCCCGCCAAGGTCAACCTTCGCTGCCCGCACAGCAGCTGCAAGAACAGCAGCAAAAAGTTTGGCTCGAGGGCGGCGCTTGCGCAGCATCAGAAAGCGAAGCATCAAGGAGATCCGCCTGGTCCGACATGGTCTTGCTTTCGATGCCCTCACATCGTCTTTGAAAGCAAAGCAGAGAAGGCTTCTCATCGGGAAGCTTGTCTACGTGCGTACGGGTTCCCGCCAAGTCGTCAGCCGCATCTGGAGCTGATTGTTTGCCCAACTTGATTGTCCCGCGGTCCTCGCTTGCTCAGTACAACATGCAGCTTCGTCGACGCCGGCCCATCCTACCTACCCCCCTCTACCGTTAATGCGCACACCTCTGCCTGCGTCGCTCCCCGCTCGACCGAGGGACCCGATAGCCCAGGCCGATAGAGCCGAACCTCATGGGCGACGTGATAGATGACATCGTTGGCGTACGACGGGCTCCTTAAATCGGTCACGTAGAGGGCGTTGAGATTCCATCAAACAGTTCCGCCGCGGCCGCTCCAGGTCGAGCCGGTCGAGCTCTGTCGTCGTGGCTCAGGTGGTGGTGGGGGGTGTGCCGAGCTTGCCGAGCTCTGGCTAGAAGAGGAGCGGAAGACGGACGTCATGGCTGACTGAACATTTTGAAGCGCAACCTCGCGGCGCCCAGGCGGGGCAGACTGTCAGAAAGGATCAGCATCGGGTCGGTCTCCGACCGGGTGGAAGCGCAAGGGAGGGTGGAGGCACCTTGACGCCAAACAGCTTGACGTGCGTGCCGATCCAGAGCGCGGCCGGGCTCATGCCAGCGACGTAGGTCTCGCCCCAAAGCAGGCACGTCAGCCAGATGAGGCTGCTCTGCGAGAACTGAGAGGGATCGCGGGGGGGGTCAGCAAGCTCTTTAAGGATGCACTGCTCAGCTGAGGGCACTCACAGCAAACGGCCGGGCGTTCAAAGCTGGGGCCGGCGGGAGCACATCCAAGAGAGTGACAGAGCGCAGGAAGGCGATGACGGCCTTGTTGGGCCCCTGCGACTTGCTGCTCGACTGCAGCGTCTCGACCTTGGGAAGCAGCTCCGAGATCGTCAAGAGGATCGGGTCGAGTGGGAGGCTGCAGGGAAGAGGGTCAAAGTGTCAGCAAGTTCGAGTACTGGAGGCGACGTGGGAGCTAGACGCACGCTTTCTGCCAGCTGGTGACCCACTCCTGCTTCGGAACGAAGCCGGCGCCGCCGAGGCCGCCCAGCAACAGCTTCTGGAGGTCGTCATTGAGATCGCCGTCGTCCTCGTCCTCGTGAAGACCGAGCATGTTTGCGCCGGGTTCCTCGAAGCCCTCGCGCAGCTTGCCACGGGCTTTCTCGCTCATCTGCCTCGGGACAGGCGCGGGTGACGATGGCGGGGTGTCGACTGGCGACTGGGCCTCTTGCGGCAGAGAGCCGAGGGTATTTGTCGACGCGTTGCGCTGCAGTTCGAACGTCGGCCGCGACGAGGCACCGGAAGAGTTAGAGACGATGCCGATCTTGGCGTCCGGATTCTTTGCCCGCTCTGCAGAAAAGGGCCCATCGATCAGCCTGTCGTCAACTACTGGCCTCAGTGAAGGAGACGAGACGCACCCGCCGCAAGTGCCTTTGCCCGCTGCACCCGCAGGATATCTTGCAAGCCTTTCTTCAGCGTGAATGTGGCAAGGAAAGCGAAGCGCTGATGTGCGCCGAGTAGGGCGTAGAGAAGGTTCGGGTTGTCTAAGGACGGTCTAACTGAGTCAGAGATGCCTCCAGGGCGGATTCAGCCAAGGGGCAATGGACTGACGGGACAGCTGGCGGAAGATCATAGAGTTGACTCCCTCAAGCCTGCAAAGGGTGCGCCACGATCGTTAGCTTTGTAGGTGCAAGTATCACTGCTGCTGCGACGCACAGATAGTTGAGAAGACGTGGGTGGCTCTCGCCCCGCAGAAGGAAGGCCGGGTTGCTGAACGCGACCAGCAGCTGCACGAACTTGGTCGACGCGAGGATCGTGAGGTCGCGCGCATAAGGCGCGATGTTGGCGATCGAGATAGTGAGGGCCTAGAAGGAGAGTCGCGGGCTCAGTGTCTCCACACTTTAAACTCAGAAAAGAGCGTTGGACGTACTGGAAAGAGCGGGCTCGTGCCCGGCGTCGTCGCGATCGCACAGATCCACTGCAGGGTCCGACAAAGGTTGTCAGCCGAGTCAAGGGCAGCGCGCGCAGCAACCGGATCTCGACATACGACGATGAGCGAGTCCGCTGCGGAACCGTGGATCTTCCACTTGATCGGGACGTTGAGGTTGATCGTCGTTTCATTCAGCGCGCGCGCGAACGATGGCTGAGCTGTGAGCGTCTGGAGGATGTAGGAGAGGAGACGGAGTGTTGGGTGCTGAACTGCAGCAGTGGAGCAGAGGGCAACGGAGATAGAGGTCGGGGTCAGCGTGCCTGTCGATGCTGCACCCGTGCAGCGGCAGCCTGACCTGGGTCATCCTTGCGCTCGAGCAAGTTGAGAAGCACGTAGCCAGCGAGGTCAGAGCAACGCTGCTCATCAGAAAGCAGCCAAGTGCGGAATTTCTGGAAGGGCGGGGGCGAGCGTCAGCTTCTTTACTTTCATCCGGTCGGACTACATCGTTGGTCACGCACCTTGTTGAGGTCGATCAGCCGCCAGAAGATGAGCCCTGGAGGGAGTGGGAGGACATATCAGCGCTCGTCGCAAAGGTCCAAGAGTGACCTACGCACACGTTTCGAGGAGGAGCGGCGGAGGCTTGTTGGCGCCGGGTAGCAAGCCGGACGACGCCGTCAGGTGGTTGAAGAGTACGTCCTCAACGCCCGCCCAGAGGAAAGCAAAGTCGTCCTTGCGGTGCTGTGCCGACGGACGCAACGTCGGGCTCGTTAGCGCAAAGCGACGTGCCACAGAGATGGCTTCGGCCTACGCACGAGCTTTGAGATGAAGTAGCGGAAAGCGTTGCCCTCCTTGCCATCATTATCGTGACCGTCGTCATCGGCCCAGTAGTCGAGACCGGCGAGCAGCACGTGCGCGCAGCCCTTGCGCAGGCTACCGGAGAGCTCCTCGGCGCCGATGCCGACGAGACTAGCTCCCATGCCGCCCTTCAGCAGATGCGCATAGGGGACGGCATTGATGAGCGCCGGCGAGGTGGGCGTGAGCGTCGTGTTGAGGAGCGAGCACAGGACACTCAGGAGCAGCCGGCGATCGAGCGTCGCCCGACCCGGCGTCGGCGTGAGAGACGTGAGTGTCGCAAGAGGTCCGATCGGGGTGGAGGGCAGCAGCGGCGGCGGAAGGTAGATGGCCCGGGAGAGGAGGACCTGCAGGAAGCGCAGGACCTCGACCCGGTTGGCGTCGATGCGCGGGGAGGACGCTGGCTGGGCGGTCGATGAGCCGATGCCCGGCAGCCAGATCGTGTAGGCGATCTTCTCGGCCGGCTCGGTCGTCGACGGTGGCACTGTGAAGCCGGTGAGGAAAAGGAGGTCGACCGTGAGCGAGAAGAGCTGCTCGCTGACGGAGGGCGCGGTCGAGCCGCTGTCGGTGGCGATGGAGGTCGACGCGCCCTGGGCCGGGCCAGCGGTCTGCTCGTCCTCGTCGTCCGAGTCGATGACGAATTGCAGGCCACCGCCGGCCGGCCCGTTGCCACCGCTCTCGACAAAGCCGTCGGCGGAAGAGCCGTCGCGAGCTGCGCGCTGAGCCCGAGGTGCGTAGAGGACGCGCCAAGCGAAGCTGGCTTCGTCCCGACCGCCGGCCGCGCTCGCGTCCGGTGCAGCTGTCGGGAGGACCTCGTACAAGATCGGGACGATGCGCGCGATTACCCGTAGGCAGTTGAGCGCCTCGGTCGTCGTGTTATGCTCCGAGGCTTTGCCTCGGGCTGCCGCCGGCAGGAACTCGCCCAGGCCACGGCCCTTGACGGGCGACGGGAAGGCGTCGCTCGCGACGAGCGCCTGCAGATGGTCTAGCAGGTGCTCGAGCAGCGTCTGCAGGTTGGCCGGCTGCTGCTCGCGGACCTGGCGGAGCACACTAAACGGCAGCGCGCCGGCGATCTCGCCCGCATCGTCAAAGAGCTGGTAGAACTGGGCCCAGAAGCCGACGTCGTCCTTCGAGATGGGGCCGGCGAGCAGGCGTTTGAGGCCGGTCGCGGCCGACGTCCGGAACGCCAGCTTCAGGTTGCTTGCCGCCGACGGCGACAAGCCGAGCGAGCTTGTGAGCGCCGAGAACATGGGCGACGGCGGCTGGCCGGGAGAGAGCGAGGCAGAAGGGCGAGTCGAGCTGGTGGTCGTCTGCGGCGAGGCGGCCGGGTGAGCTGGCGCACAGCGAAACGCGGCCGCAGTGCAGCGGAGCCGAACCGACGTCAGGGCCAGGGCGTCTCAGAGACGCCCTTCTCACATCGCACGCTCGGACGTCAGACTTCTCGAGAAGGAGTCGCAGCATCCTTCAGCACGTGACTGTCGTCCTTGAGTGGCTCTTTACGAGTCAGGAGGGCACGAGGGACGTTCGCCAGCGCTTGGCAGCCGGTGCTGCGCGCGCCCTCCTCGGTCGACAGGTCCAGCAGCACACGGCCTAGCGTACCTGCTCAGCCAGGCGGTATGCGCCGCGAGAAGAGGATGAGCCTAGCCTTCTGTCGATATCTCCTGCCGACCATGTTGTTTGGCCGGTGCTCCTGTGCGACGTCAGACGGCGTGGCTACCGCGCGACCCACAGGCATGTGACGTGACGGGCATGATATGGGGGGTTCGTAAGAGGGGCACACAAAGGGATGGGAGCCAGAGAGGGACAAGTACACGTGGGAGAGGAAGAGGAGGTTCGAGACCGAAAGAGCCCAAGATGAAGGAAGAGGAAGCGATGGGACCGGGGAGAGTCGACGCGGTGCGCGGGGACGGGACCGTCCCTTACGAGGACGACCTCCGGCCGGCAGCCGCAACAGCGCCAGCGCTGGGTGTCCTCGGCCGGTAGCTGGCCGACGACGGCGAGGTGTGAGGCGGAGGGAAGAGCATGCCGTCGAGCACACGCTTGAGCTCGTCCTCGGTCGAGGCGAGCGCGCATGCCCGGTCGCGCTCGGCAGAGTACGAGCGCGTGGGCGAGCTCGGACGCGAGCCGTCCAGGGACGACGCTGCCGACGACGAGGCCGACCGGTGCTCGGACGGGTGCGAGAGCCGGTAAAAGGGCGAGGCCGCGCAGAGAATTAGGGGCGAGGAGCGGAGTCGGGCGGGGATTGCCTGGACGTCATCCTCGGCCGTCGGTGGCCGGGCCGGGTGCAGGAGGGCCGTAAGCGAGTGCTTGCGGCTGTGTGTCTGCGAGTTTGAGCCCGAGTGGGCCGAGAGGTAGGAACGAGCCGCTGGAAGTAAGCAGAGGCGGTCGGGGTCAGCTTGACTGATCGTGCCTGAGCCATCGTCGCAGTGAATAGACGCACAGAGGTCGGGCGAGCCTGTCGGAGTACGGAGCGCCGACGAGGACGACGACGATGAGCTCGAGGACGAGGTCGAAAGCTTGCGAGCGAGCGACGACGCCGAGGTCACCGGCCGCAGAGGTGCTGCGGAAGGCTGAAGGACAGCAGCGACCGGACGAACGGGGCGAGGGGCGGCGGTGGCAGCGGCGGGGGCGACAGAGGCAGACGACATGTTCGAGAGCTGGAAGGCCGCGTTTGCTTGTTGGGGGTGGTGAACGCCAGAAAGAAGAGGGGCCCGCCGTCTTTGAGCTCTTTCTGTCCCCGGCGGCCTTCGCTGCGGCCGACGACCCAGTCAGCGGCCGGCGGCGGCCAGGCCGGGCAGGGGAGGAGTCGGGCCCGAGCTGGTCGGGGCGGCAGGGGCAGGCCAAACTCTGCGGCTGCCTCGAAGGCGCTGACCGATCAACGGCCCCGTCAGCAGGATTCACCGCCGCCGTCGGGCAGACGGACGGACGGCTGGCTCTCAGAGCGACTGGCGTCGATCTGGGGACCAAATCGTCCCTGAGCCACCTGCAGGGTCGTGAGGGAGCCTCGCCCGTCCCATTGTGCTTCTGTCGTTGCCGGTGTGTGGTTCGGTCGAGGTCGTCGGGGGTCAGGCTCGGCGGGCGCCCGCGCGGACGAGGCCGGCCAGCAGAGGCGACTGCGCGCTGGGCAAGCCGAAGGAGGCAGCACAGACGCTGCCGTGGCCGGCCGTTAGCTTCCGCTGACTAGGGCGCGCGCACGCCTCCACCCGAGAGCTGACCGGAGCGCAGCCCTACTGGCACGCACGCCCTCCACAGATGAGCCCATATGATCTATCGGCAGCGGACCGCACACGCCGGCGCGGCGCCGTCGCGGGCCACTTCTTTCAACCTGGTCGTTGCGGTCACGTCTACTGCTTGAGCGTCTTGGGCAGGCCCTCGGCCGTGAGCAGGCTCTCGTCGGCGCCGAGCACGCGCGGGCCGTCGCCGATGCGGGTGTGGATGAAGCGGGCGACCTTGCCCTGCTCCCAGACGGCCGAGACGCCGTGCTTGAAGCCGTCGCGGGCGCTCGGCGCAGGCTTGGCCGCCAGCTTGAACGGGTCGTCAAATTTGAGCGCCGGCGGGAAGTAGTGGGCCATGAGGCTGATGATCTCGGGCATGTCGCCCTCGAGCGCGTAGAGAACGGCGTTCGGTCCGGCGTCAAACGTGTAGGCGGCGACGGGCCGGCCGGCGGCCCGGTTGAGCTCCGAGACGACGTGGACGATCGCCCGCGAGACGTCCGAGAGGTAGAAGATGGGCGGGAACGTGTCGAGGCAGACGGCGTGGAACTGGTTCGAGTCGCGCATCGTCGCCTCGGCAAAGGCGGCAAAATCGCGCTGCTCGATCGCCCGGATGATGTTGGCCATGTACGTGGGCACCTGCGTCAGCCGGTGCTGGAGCAGCGGCGACGTCTCGACCGTCAGCTGCATGCCCGCCGTCGAGGCCGTCGTCTTCTTCTCGTCCGAGACGACGAGGATGAGGGCTTGCATTTCGGGCCAGTGCTCGCGCGGGGCGACCTCGTACGCCTTCGAGTCGGCGCCGTCCGACTGCGATCCCATCTCCCAGCCAACAAAGCCGCCAAAGAGCGACCGGCAGGCCGAGCCGCTACCCTGGCGCGCGATGACCGAGAGGTCCGACGCCGAGGTCGGAAGCGAGTAGAGCGCGGCAACCGACGCGACGAGCGCTGCGAGGCCCGAAGCCGACGAGGCCAGGCCGGCCGCCGTCGGAAAGTTGTTGTACGAGACGAGGTGGACGGGGAGTGCCGCGATCTGTTCAGAATGCGAGTTGGCCAGTCAGCGAGCGATATCGATGGGTGCAGGCAGCCAGTGCGCGCAAGCCGCGGGGTAAGGGGGCAGCTGCTGCCGAGCTGGCCTTGCCTCCAGAGGCAGAGATACCTCCGCTCAGCCTGAGACCTCAGGCCCCTGATGAGGTAGCAGCGTCTTTTCAACAGACCTCGCGGCCGCTCAGCTGCCCCGCCAGTGCCGCAGTCGGCTTGGGCCGACGTTGCCTCTTGAACGCACCTTCTCGAGCTTCGCGTCCTTGGCCTCCTCGGCCTCGCGGAGGCCGCGCAGAGCGGCGATGCAGACGGCGATCCGGCTGCCGGCCTTGATGGCCTCCTCTTCGCCGTTGAGCCACAGGCGGTCCTTCTCAAAGTTGGCCGAGGTAGCCGACGACGTCGTCGACCGGAGGTGGTCCTGGTCGAGGGTCACCGAGAGTGACGAGTTGGTCGGCAGGATGAGCTTGGTGTCGCGCTTGCCCCAGTACTGCGAACGCTCAGACGCGATGAGCAGCAAGACGGGTCGGATGAAGCCAATGAGACGGTCGCGATGTGCAAAGAAGGGATGCAGACGCAGCGGCAGAACGAAGAGGCTTTAGCATCGACCACCTTGTTGGATCAAGGGGGTCATCGCGTTCGGGCCGCAGGCGGGCGCGAGAGTCGAGAGCTCGCAGGCCCGGCCGCCAGACGCAGGAGTCTGACGCACCTTGATGCAGGCGATGTTGACGGGAGCCGAGGCGGTCGCAGAATGGATCGCCATGATTGAGAAGGTCGCAAGGATGGTTCAGTGGGAGCAGGAGAGAGGAGGAGGGGGCGGCGTGCTGGTCGAACGAGAAGGGTCAACGGACGCGCGATCCCAGTCGCGCGCGGACGCGACTGCTGGCGCGAGCCCTGCCCTCGCTGACTTTGCCGGACACGCCGCCTGCTCCCCCGGCGGACGATTTCTTGGTCGTATAGTGGTCATGATAGCACGGAAAGATCGCATCTAGGGTAATGAAAAGTGTTCGCTAGCCCCAGAAGCGCCGGCCCCTGCCAGAGGCCTCCTCTTCGGCGGCTTCCTTGACGTCGGGCCAGTGCATCTTGGCGACGTACTCGCGGATGTTGGAGACAAAGACGTCCTCGAGGTCGTGGCCCTTGCCGGCAGCGATTCGGCCGACGGCGTCGTTGCTGAAAAACACGCGCGAAAGGGCGTCAGTGCAAGAGCAGACGGGCGGATCGAGTGTCGTCGACCAGAGACTCACATCGCTTGGCTGCCGAGAAGGTCGACGTGCTCTCCCGTCGCTGGCCCGCCGCGGAGGTCGAGCGCTTCCGGCTGGTGGGCCTGCTCTCGGGTGATGACCTTGATCCCGCTCGGGTTCCACTCTTTGCGCTTCCAGCCCTCGACACACATGGCGCCGAGCGAGAGCAGCGGGACCGTGCCGTCGCCCTCGCCGAATTTGACGCCGCTGCGGACCTGTTTGCGTGCGGTCGGTCGCGGTCAGCACCTCGAACAGGAGACGCAGGCCTGTCCGCCAGACTCACAGCAGGGATTGCCGAAGGGACGGTGACGGCGCTGTCGATCCAGAGGTCGCGGTCAAGCGGGAAGTTGAGCGGGTTGGGTACGGTCGTGCCGTTTGTGTCGTTCTCATCCATCGGCATGTCGACCTAAAGGAGCACGGATGGCAAAAGTCAGGAGAGCACCTGCTGTGTAGTGATGGAGCGGAAGGCGAGGGGCGAGACGTACGGGCAGTGCATTGCCCTCGGCGTTGTTGGGGCCCGACTGATAGGGGCCTTTGGCGTACCAGTACGAACGCTCGGTCTCCTTGCCGTGACCGTAGAGGCAGTAGATGCGCATGTGAGGCGCGCGCGGGAGCTCGATCTCGAGCGGATTCGTCCACTTAGTGTGGTCCTGATAAGGCGAGCGGACAGACGGATCAGCGGGCCGGAAAAACATGCTCGACCACTCGTCCGACGCACCTGGTTGTTCTCCTTGAGCTTGACCGGGTCGACCTCGTAACCGTTTGAGTAGTTGGTGCCGACCATTTTCTGTGCAGAAGGAAAGGGGGAGCGTCAGCGGGGACAAGGACATGACAACGGCCGGGGCGTGGCTCGCACCTGGAAGGTCAGGGGCGTGTTCTTGAGGATAAAGACGTTGCTGTCCGACTGCGTTAGGTTGGGATAGACCGAGTCGGACGTGAGGTCGTGCTCGCTCGTCGACTGCTGCTCGTCCCGGAAGGAGAGGAAGCGGCCGTGGGTGTCGGTCGCGTTCTCCGGATCGTCGGGCGCCGAGTTCAGATCTCCCCAGATGGCATCACCGCCCTGAAAGGAAGATTACGGAGGACGGGTGCTGGTCAGCGGTCAGACAGCAGCAGTGCAAGCCGAGGACGTCACAACCGACCTTGAGCCACATGCTCGCGCTACCGGCCCAGCCGCGGAACAGGTCGGCCCGCTCCTTGCGACTGAACATCTTTTCGAGCAGGTATGAGGCCATCGGGTTGATCTCGACCGTGTCCTTCATCTCGCCGCTCAAAAAGGCGGCCATAGCTCTGCGTAGGGCGAGGCAAGCAAATTAGCACAGCGAAGGGCTAGGCGCGCAAAGCAAGTGAGGACGCACTTGGCAACACCCAACATCGGGCCAGCGATGTTGACGAACGCCTCGATGTGGTCATCGACCCACTTGTCGCCGCCGTTACCATAGTGATCGCCCGAAGCTTCGACCCATTTGAGGCTAGAGGCAGAGCGAGAGGAGAGAATCAGCCGCGAAGGGGATTAAATCAAGTCGACGACGATGATCCAGACACGCACAAGTACTGATGGAGGCAAGATTCGGCACGTGTCAGTCGAATCATGCTGGCCCGGCTCTCGGAGCAAATGGGACGCACGAGGATGATGGGCCCGCCCATGCTGTGGCCGACGAGGACCGTCTTCTTACCAGAGACCTGCTTGTAGTGCTCGACCTTGCCCTTGAGACGAGAGAAGTAGTGATCGCGGATCTCCAGGTTGTAGAAGCTCAGGCTGTTTCGGCAGAGGGGCAATCAGTGTAGGGCTCCGAGAGCTAGGACCGGAGAGACGTGCAGGCTCACCGCCAGTCGTAAGCCTCCAGCGAGAGGTTATTCGTGTCCTGGAGGTGCGGTCGAACGGGTCAGTCATTCGGCGCCTGCAGTAAATATGGAAGACTCCGATTCTCGAGACGGACATAATTGAGCGGCGAGAGGTTCTCGATGATCTTCTGCCTGTCGAATGGCGTCGCGGGGAATCACTGGTCAGTTCGCAGGCCGGGAGGCAGGATAGGCTCGGAGCAATTGGAACGCACCAGACCCAGTAGCCTTGGATAAACTGACTGGCGGCATCGAAGCCCTGGGCGGCGCGGACCTTGTAGCCCTTGCGGTCGAGGCCAGTCTCTTCGTCGAGGCTGAGCGCGCGCATCCACTCCTTCTTGTCGCTCAGGACAGCCTGGATCATGCTCGTCGAGCCCCAGAGCCGCTTCCGGAACCATGGCCGCTGGGAAGGCTCGGTCCCCCACGACTCGAGTCCGGTCGAGATGATACCCGGGACGAGGATGACCGGAAAGTCGGCCGTCAGGCCCTCGGCGGCCAGGGCCGAGCCGACCTCGAAGTCGCGGTTCTTCATGAACGAGTACGAGTCGGAGTCAACGAGGCCGGCGAGGTCCTTCCAGACCTGAGCTGGCAGGCCCGACAGGTTGTTGAGCTCGGGGAACGATGGCAGACCGCCGACCTGCGTCTTGACGTCGTCGACGAGGGTCGACAGCCGATGCGAGTAGGCGTCGAACGCGTTCGGATCGAGCGGCGCTAGCAGGAAGTAGGCGACGAGCGAGCCGAGCGCGAGCCCGAGCGGGAACAGGAAGCGCCGCGTCGTGAAGAAGGTCGCCGGCCGCTCATGATGCGAGGCATGCGTGTGGGCGAGAAAGGTGTTGGCGAGGTCGAGCTCGTCGAGCGGCGTGCCCTGCGAGGGCGGAGGCGGAAGCGAGCGGACGACGCGCCCATGAATGACGGTCAGCCCCGGCATCGAGGAGAAGTTTGCACCATGGCAGCCAGCACGCGTGCAGCCCAAAGCCGTGACGTACGGGCGCGTGGATGCGGTACTGGCCGTCGCCCTGAGGCTCGAGCTGGACGTGCAGCGTCCCGCCGCCCGGAGTCGTCGCCGGCTCAGCCCCGCCGGCGGCCGAGGCACCGTTGGCCGGCGGCACGCGTTGGCGCAGACCGCCCGACGACTTGACCGGCGTCGACGACAGCGGCTGCTGCTGCTGCTGCTGCTGCTTAAGCTTGGAAGGCGATACTTTGGGCGCCATACACTTCTCAAAGAAAGGCAAGGAGGGGTGCTGGTCGAGGCGAGAAGAGGGCGCTGCAATCGTCGGCGAACAGGCCGGCCCTCCCTCGCCGACAGCCCGGCCGGTGTACTGGTAACGCCGCCGCCGTCATCAGGCACGGATGCAGACCTTGAGCCGCATCAGTGGGTCGGCCCACGACTCCGACACCTGCCGGCCCCAGCAAGCAGGCAGCCAATCTGGACAAGGCCTAGGAACGAAGACATGCTCGAGCTGATGAGAAATCCCGAGTCTCCGCCGCCTGGATCCCACTCGCAGGGCTACGACGCGACGCTCGGCCCCGCAGCCCGCGTCGCGCTATCGCTCGCAGCTGCTGCCGCGGCCGCCTTCTCTGGTGTCGCCGGCTCGATCGCCGACATGGCCTCGCCCCGGAGCAGCTTCACGACGTTGCGGCCAATCCCCTCGAAGACGGCGCTGCTCAGCGTCTTGCCGTACCGCTCGAGAAGGTCGAACTCCTTGCGGTCCGCGCCGTTGTTGGTGGCCCCGTTGGAGGCGCCGTTGCTGTTGCTACCGCCAACGACGCCGACCTGGCCGTCCTGCACGGCCCGGGCGGTCGAATCAAGAAGACTGACGAGCTCGGCCTCGACCGGTACGCGTCCGAGGAAGGCGAGGCCCTCGCGCCGGGCCATCTCTTCGCCGCCGCCCTTGCCGAAGAGGTAGGTGATCTCGCTGCAGCACGGGCACTTGTAGCCGGACATATTCTCGATCAAACCGACGACCGGGAGCGAGACTTGCCGGGTAAAGTCGAGCGATTTCGAGCAGTCGAGGAGCGAGACGGCCTGCGGGGTCGTCACCATGACCGACGACAGCCGTGACGCGAGCGGATGGAGGTGCGTCAGAAGCGATAAGTGCTCGTCCGACGTCCCTGAGGCAAGGCAGGCGGGCACGGCGACCGATGTCAATGATCGATAACGACAGTGGAGGGTGCAGCCTCGTTGTCGTACCTGGCGGTGTGTCGATCAGCAGGTAGTCGAGCGAGCCCCAGCGGACGTCGCCCAGGAACTGCTTGATCATGCCCTCCTTCTTCGGCCCGCGCCAGACGACGCTGTCTTTGCTGCTCTTGAGCAGAAAGGCGACACTCATGACGGCCATTCGCTGCTCAGCTCCGTCGGCGTAGACAGGCACCCAGCCGTCGGTCGACTGGTGGACGCCCTGACCGTCGAGGCCGAGCATGCGTGGGATTGACGGGCCGGTGAGGTCCGTGTCAAGCACGCCGACGCGGAAGCCCTGGCGATAGAGCGAGAGGGCAAGCTGGACGGTCGTCGACGACTTGCCGACACCGCCCTTGCCAGAGAGCACGAGGACGATCGAAGAAACGTTGGCTAGCCGCCGGGTGATGGGCGTCTCGGCTGCTGCTGGGGTGGTGGAGGTTTGGGTTGCCATGCTGCGGGCGAGAGGATGAACGAGACTGGACGGCGACAAGGACGGCTGACGGGTAAAAAGGAGGAGTGCAAGCTCGTCCGCCGGGTCTAGAGGTGGCAGAGTCTGTACGAGCGTTTGCAGGAGCAGGAGAGGTTCGAAGCCGAGGTAAGCTGCAGAGGAGCAAAGGTCGTCGTTGGTCAGCGCGCGTCCCGACATGGGTGGGTGTAGGTGAAGCTGCGGCCAGCGCTTTGATGTGGCAGTGATGCCGGTGGTCCGGTTGCATCGCGATGAGACGTACGTACGGAGCGAGTCTATGCCAGCTGGAGGCAAGGCTGAGGAGCAGGGCCGGAGGCGGTCGTGGCAAGAGACGTGAGAGGATGGGTGTCGACCGCTGCTGACGAGCTCGGACGGACACGGCCGAAGGCGTCTGCGGGGCTGCCTAGCGGCCCTACCGCCGTCGACATCACCCAGCCCTGCCTGGCTCCAGTCTTGTATTGCGTAGGTCTCGTGTCAATGACAAAGGAAAGTAGACGCATTCCTCTTTATGAAGCCGAGCTAGGATCTTCGGCAGGACTGCTGCGAGCCCCTGGGACGAGACAGGCTGTCGAGGTCGCACGCGCAGTCACGACAGCCTTGCTCTTTACTGCTAAGTCTCGTGCTTCCAACTGACAGCTCCCCTTCGTTGGCACTCACCCGTCGGCGTCGGAGCCGGGGTCTTCTACAGGCTCAGCCACTTCTCGTCTTCACTTCGACAGCTCGCCGGACTCGAACGCAGAAAAGCCGCCTTTAGATCTACTTTGCCTTCGCGTCCTCCTCGCGGACGACGCGTGCGAGCGCGTCGAGGCTCGCCGTCGCCGCGCTCCAGCCGCCGCCGACGATGTAGCCGACGGTTGCACCGAGGATGGGCGTGATCGGCCAGGCCTGCCAGGGCCGATCCCAGTCGAGCGCGAGCGGGAGGGCGCCGAGCCAGGCGCCGGCGAGCGCGCCCAGCGGCGGGTAGACGAGCGCGCGCTCGTACGGCGTCTTGAGGCTGCCGATGGCGTTTGACAGCGAGGTCAGCCTTTGGCGAAGGAGAGGCTAGTAGAACAAGGGCGACAAGACGTACTCTCGCTCGACAAACAGCCGGACCCACATCCACCGTTGGCTACCGCCCTGAGCACCCTCAGTCATCAGATCGGGTGCGCCGAGCACATTGACCGGCACAAAGACGCAGAGCGTCGACAGGTAGAGCGCGAGGCCGAGCGTGCCGGCCTGCGTCTGGAAGGAGGCAAGCGAGAGCGACGGCAGCGGCGCGCCGAGCAGGAGCAGGACGGCAGTGAGGATCGGGGTAACAATGAGTGTCGCGAGCAGGGCGTCCCGGAGCGACTACAAAGGAGAGTGACGAATCAGAGATCGTCAGCGATGAGTCGAGAGGGTTACTGCGCCGAGCTGCCGCCGTCGCCAGCAGACGTAGCTGACGAGGCTCCGAGGCAGAGGCGACGGCCTCAGAGATCCTCGACGTACCTTGAACCGCTTGCCACTCGCGCCGGTCTTGCGGGCGACGATCTCCTCCTGCGTCTCCTCGCAGCCGGAGGTCAAGCGCTCCCATTCGGCCCGGTCCTGGACGAGCTTGCCGAGCTCGCCGGCCCACCAGGCGCTGACGACGGCAGCGCCGAGGCAGGCCCAGCCTGCGAACGCGAGCGGGTCACGCGAGAGGAAGGCGACCCAGGCCCACTCGGGCCGGTCGAGCGACGTCTTGGTCCGTGCCGTCGACAGCTGGAACGGCAGGTCGGATCGGGGCAGGGCGAGGACGGCGAAGCCGAGGAGGACGGCCTGGAGGCCGAGCAGCGAGAGGTACTTGGGCAGCGGGAAGTCGGCCGAGAGCGCGGCCGGTGCGCGGGCCTTTTTGAACGACGCCGGCGCCTTGGGCTTCGTCAGGGCCTTGTTGACCTGCTTAGGAAGGGCGACCATCTTGGACCAGGCGATGCGACGGGTAGAAGGCAGATGGTGCGGTGGCTGGTCAGGGGGACGGCGTCGACGGCCGAAAGGGTTCCCCGTCCGCCCTGCCGCTCGAAAGGAGGGCCGCCGGCGGTCAGAAGGCGGAGCTCGCCTCGCCCCTGACCGGCACCGCAACCTAGCTCTCCCCTGTTCCATCATCAGCTCCAGCACCCACCTAGAGTTACCCATGTCGAACCTCGACAACGCCAATCCGACGATCCACTCGTCCGCCGCCTCGTCCTCGAGCGGCATCTTTGGCGCAGCCTCGCGTCGCGCCGGCGGCGGCGGTGGCGCAAGCCGCACCGTCCGCGACCTCTGGGCCGAGGAGGGCGCCGACGACTTCTACGAGGAGGACTTCGAGCAGGCTGGAACGGGCGAGGGCGACGACGTCGGGGACGACATCGACGCCGAGGAGATCTTTGGTGCGTCGCCGACAGCTCGTGGTCTCTTACCCGAGACGTCCTGGCTCTCGAGTCTCGCGAGCGGCGCTGACCGAGACGACCCTTCCCGGACCCGGTTTATTCCCTCGCCTCCTCGGACTCATCACTTCACGAAACGCTGGTCTCGTTCGCATCTCGATTGTTCGCTCGTACTGCGTATGGCGGCGCTGCCCTACGCCTCTGCTGTCGCCAACCCCACCCACCTCCACCTGCTCGCGCGCACCGCTGCGACGCCGCGCGTCATCATCCTCCGGTCGACTCGCTTGCCCTACTTGGCCCTTCGTCAACTCGCCCCGTCTACTTTAACGGCGCTTGGATTTGACCCGCATCAGATCTCCTACGGTCCATCACCGACCCGGAGCACCCTTTGACGCTCGAGCAGCTCGCCGTCGTCTCGTCGTCGCAGATCTCGTTTCCGCACAAGAACCAGCTGCTCGTCGAGTTCACGCCGACGATCCCTCACTGCTCGATGGCCACTCTGATTGGTAGGTCCGGATTCCGTGACTTCCATTGTTTCAGAGGAGCGCCCCGCTGCTGATCCGCGACCGCCTTGCCTTCGATGCGCACCTCGACAGGACTGAGTCTCCGGGTACGGCTACTTCGCGCGCTACCCGAGCGGTACAAGGTGGACATCCGCGTTAAGCAGGGCTCGCACCAATCTGAGGTGGCAGGTGCGTCTGTCGGTGATGTGTTGAAACCCCGTCGACCTACTGAACACGCCGCCTCCCGGGCCTTCGACAGTCAATAAGCAGCTGAACGACAAGGAGCGCGTCGCGGCGGCGCTCGAGAACACGCACCTGCTCGGCGTCGTCGAGGGCTGCCTTGCTACGGCTGGTCGGCGGGGCGGTCTGCCCGTCGCGTGAGCGTTGCGCACCTGGTCACCTGTCTTTGCTCTCCGCTGTTGTACCTCTTGCTCCGGCTGTCTGCCATTGCCTGTATCATGAATCCTTCCTGGCAAAGCCCTTCTCCTGCTTGCTATCGAGGGTACTTCCGACAGGTCGTGTGCCGACGACTCATGCATCGTTGCGCACGCACGCGCAGCCGTCCCTCTTTTTTATCCCCGCCCCGGGCTCAACTCTCGCCCGCCCGTGCCCATGACCGCCCTGCTCGTCCATCGCCTCCCCCGCACGCCGCTCCTTCAACTCGCCGCCCGTTCACGCACCTACGCCATGTCGTCGTCTCTCGCCGCCCTCGTCGCCGACGCCCGCAAGACGCTGCCCGCGCCGTCCAAAGACGCCGCCGCCGTCGATGCCTGGGTCGACCAGATCAGCGCCGGCCAGGAGGGCCAGGATCTCCAGGTCCGTAGAGCTTCCCCAGCCTCCTGGACCACCGCATCTGTCGCCCCGGAGCTGTCGAGACTGACTGAGCTGGGCGCCTGCCTATTTTCTGTCAGGCCCTCGACAAGAAGGTCGAGCCCGTCGTCTACCTGTTCAACAACGAGCTCTCGGTTGCCGACGTCGCGACCTTCGGCGCCCTCCACCCCGTCTTCGTGCGGCTCAGCCCTCAGCAGCTCCAAGGCCTCATCGCCGACTCTGCTGACCACCGCTGCTCGCTGTACGCTGCTAACAGGTCTCCAAGACGAAGGAGGAGTACTACACGACGCCCTCCCTGACGCGCTACATCAACCACCTCCAGTCGCTGCCGGAGCTCAAGCCGACGCTCTCGGCCTACGCGCCGATCGAGTTCAACCTGGCCGACATGCCGAAGGTCGAGCGCAAGTCGGTCGTCGCCAAGGAGAAGAAGCCCAAAAAGGCTGCCGAGGGGACCGCTGCTGCTGTCGAGACCAAGGTCGCAGAAGCCAAGCAGGAGGCCAAGGGCCTTGTCGCCGGCGTCACCGAGCAGCTCTCGAACCTGACAGTCGCCGCCGGCGCCGCCGCCTCTTCGCTCGCCTCGTCCGCCGTGGCCGGCGCTCAGCAGGCGGCTGCCGCCGTCGGCCTCGCCGAGGGTGCGCCTGCAGCCGCTGCCGCCGACCAGAAGACGCAGAAGAAGGAGAAGAAGGAGAAGGCGCCCAAGGCGCCCAAGCCGGCGGCCGAGCCGGCGGCGGCTTCCAACCCGTCGATGATTGACCTCCGCGTCGGCCACATCCTCGCCGTCGAGAAGCACCCGGACGCCGACTCGCTCTACATCGAGACGATCGACGTCGGCGAGGCCGAGCCCCGGACCGTCATCTCGGGCCTCGTCAACTACCTTACCCCCGAGCAAGTCCTCGGGGCCCGGGTCGTCGTCGTCGCCAACATGAAACCGGTCGCGATGCGCGGCGTCAAGTCGTACGCGATGCTGCTTTGCGTCAGTCTCACCGCCCGTCTTGTCTGCTCATATGCGGCCCCGCTGACCCCGCTTACTAACTCCCTCGCAGGCGACGAGTGCCGAGGGCAAGGACGGAGGCCTCGAGTTTGTCCAGCCGCCAGCGGCGAGCGCCCCCGGAGAGCGCATCTACTTTGAGTTGCCCAAGTTTGAGAGTGCGTCCGGGCTAGGAATGGACACTCTGGCCCGCTTGAATCGCTGACGCGACCCCTTTGCGCCTATGCGTCCCGTCGCACCAGACGCCACGCCGCTCGAGCAGATGAACCCGAAGAAGAAGATCTTCGAGACCGTCCAGCCGGGCTTCACCACGCTGCCTTCGCTCGAGGCCGCCTGGGTCGACAAGGAGACGGGCGAGGTGGCCAAGATCCGCACCAAGGACGGCTACTGTGTCGTCAAGACGTTTGTCGGCGCCAGCCTCTCATAGGCGGCTGCTCCGTTCGTTCGCCCTTCCTTTTTCTGGTAGACTCCTCTCCGCTTGCTCAGATCTCATGGGCCATGTACTTCAGCTCTGAGTAGGTCAGCCCTCGCCCTGCAG
>Ga0308160_10001301_pt1 | contig 36191 bp, 51 predicted proteins | sample PhyFR1_FD_201036 | JGI IMG/M metagenome (GOLD analysis project Ga0308160, IMG submission 201036) | Phyllosphere microbial communities from UC Gill Tract Community Farm, Albany, California, United States - DLSLF.R1 | ecosystem: Host-associated > Plants > Phyllosphere > Unclassified | place: USA... | reverse complement strand
ATTGAGTCACTTAGGCTTATATTTCTCCCCCTGAATCCTGTCGATAACCTTGTTCGTTCATTGCGCTCGGCTCGTCGCGCGCCATATACAAGAGTTTTGAGCGAGATCAACGGAAATAACACGGGTACGATTGAGATCTTTGAGAAGGGGAAGACAAAGATACAATGCTATCACATGGTCATAGGTCCCTTTCTCCGGTGTCGATCAATGTCCGATCGCTTCCTAAGTTTTTCGCAAGTTTTTCGTCCAATCGACCGTTCAGTATGTCGACGCGAATTTCTCGGTCAGGCCTCGCTCATCGAATATGGGACACATGAACATTATAAACTGAGATCAAAGTCGGGTTCGCCAACAATGCGCAGTCCCAAAACGACCCAGCATTCAGAAAGCCCTGTCCGCCTTAAGTAGTCTTGATCGCGCCAATAACGACCTGACAGATTCCCTAGCAAATGACCAATCGATGGCCCCGAGGTCATCTCTCTTTCTAAAGATATATCCTCATGCTTTTACAAGTCATCGGATTCCAGCGGACGTCACATTCTGACCATCGAGTGAGATGCATCCTGGTTATAAATATACCTGCGTTTCACATCCGCGGTACATAGATACACCTGACATAAACCTCCACCTTCTCACGCGGAATCACCCGAAAGCCCCGCCGCTGTGCGATGCGTCAGCAGCGAAATAGGCTCACCCGCTGCGCGCATATAGCTCGAAAGACACCTCATCATGTTGAGATCGTGCCCCTTTCAAGAGCTTGGGTTCCGAAACAAATCCACTTATACCACCTCCATACATCCAACCTTACCACAAAACAACATCAAAATGGTTACCGTGAGTGTCAGTTGTGAAACAAGCCCCGGTCGTCTTCGGTCACTCCCCGTCGAGGGAAGAAGATCATGACCTCACCGATCGTTCGCGTTCGGGGTCAAATGACCGTCCTCGAGTACTTTCCGCCATTGGTATCAACCTTGACTGATGGATTTGTGTCTCTCTTTACCTTATCTTATCGCTATTTCCTTCGGCCTTGCAATGCGCCTCAACGAAAACAACAACGATCTGGACATCGCTGGCTATCAACCCCATAACTTACATCTCCCATAATCCGAATATGATCGCTCGATCCGAAATTTCCTCGACAAGCAGGCTATCGCTGTTCTCAAGGGAGACTCCCCTGTCCAGGGAGTGATCAAATTCACCCAGTCCGAGGAGGGTGGTGCTGTCACTGTCTCGGGAGAGATCAAGAACATGGACCCCAACGCCAAGCGAGGATTCCACGTCCAGTACGTCGAATCGAGAGTTGTGATTGGCGTAGATGAATGATCGGATTTGGAAACTGATCAAACGTTACCTCCTTTGTGATTTCTCGCTCCAACAGCCAATTCGGTGACAACTCCAACGGATGTACCTCTGCTGGACCTCACTTCAACCCTCTCGGTGCCAAGCACGGTGACAGGCTCGCCGAGACCCGACATGTCGGTGACATGGGTAACGTCGAGACCGATGGTTCCGGTGTTGCCAACATCAAGTTCGAGGGTGAGTGTTCACATGTTGAGCCGGGTCAAGTCGACGTGTGATCAGGTGACTAATCCGTTTATCGTCCTGTTTATATTGCAGACTCCCACTTGACTCTCGTCGGACCCCACTCCATCATTGGCCGAACCGTCGTCATTCACGCTGGTACCGATGACCTCGGCAAGGGCGACACCGAGGAGAGTTTGAAGACCGGTAACGCGTAAGTGCACGACGTCCTTGCCTAACGCAGCCGATTCTATCACTGAACGAGACGCTCATCGGTTTGCCTTCATACAGTGGCGCCAGGTCCGCTTGTGGTGTCATCGGAATCGCCGCTTAAGCGTCTTGTCCCAAGAAGTCTCGATATGCAGAATTTAGGACAGTATCGTTGAGACGCGCTCGATCTACAGAGGTGAAAGATCCTTCCGAGATGTAGCAAGAAAATACATTCAATATGAAATGAAGGTGTACAAGAACGCAGACTTGGAGCACTCGGCGCGGTTGCACAAAGAACAGATCGACCACTTGCGAGGACAGAAGGCTGCCTCTTTGTTCAGGCGAATGGTCAACTCTTCACGCCACTGAGCTGTGACCGGTTCAAGGCGGACCAGAGCGCAGCCGTTTATGTGGACGTGCTCACCCCCTGAGTTCTCGCCCCTTGCGCCTGTTCAACTTTTGTTGTACGACGCAGTCTCCGTTGGTTCTTTGTGCTACCGATGGCATAGTGGTCTGTGGCCTAGAGACATCGACAGTCTGCCGATTAGCTTCATATCGTCTCCTGTTCTCAACCTTATCGGATATGCTCGAGGGTTTGCTCCCGGATATGTCCGGACGTTAGTCATATTTCCACCTTCAGTAGAACCAGAGCTGTTCAACAGTACATGAGATGTATGGCGATGGCCCGAACTATGCGTGATCCATTTCTGATCTACACGCATCGGCTCGCTGTGTAGATAGCTTGCCAATTGATCCAAAAAGGCTACCGTCATTGCGGAGCTATCATCCTGGTCTAGGGAGGGACCGCATCGAGTTGAATCATGTCTGAGGATGACGAACCTCGATATGTCGCCAACCTGGACGGGTTCTGTTTCTCCGACAAGGATTGGATCCAGGTAAGCTCTTCTCCCAGGGAAATCACTCGGGGATACCCTATGCTCATAGGATCTGGCGAACTTGAGCAAGGTCATGAATGGTGGCCAGCCTTTGCACACAGAATCACAAGCGTAAGTTCTACTTGCTGGAGACTTCCGCATTTTGAAACCGGAACCTGAGTGAATCGTCCTGATGTTCGCAGATGGGCCTACTTTGTGCATCAAAACTCGCTCGTAGATACGGAGTCAGACAACTGGAATTTGTTCGCCCAGTTCAGCGATGATCCAACTTTCAATTATGCCCGACTCAAGCAGTGAGCCCTTGAGAGCTACATAATGCCGGCAAGTTTCGGTACTGACCCCTTTCCTCCTCATCAGAGAATTACGAACGATGCAGGGCAAGCAGTATCACTTCTCCTCTCAACATAGTGCACCACCATACTATTGGGTACTCCAGGAAGTAGATCAGCAGTCCATGGCCATACTCGAAACGTGGGCCTTTGTTGGGATCGAAATATACAAGTGCAACACGATCTATGATCTGATCCAGTCCAGATTCGTGAGTCGGTCCAGTGGTTCACATTCGATTCTTTGTTCTGAGTCATCATATGTAGCTCGCCGTCACGGAGCATCTTTCCAGCTCAATGGACATCCTGGAGTCGACAGCACCGTTACCTCTACTGCGCGAGTTGAAGTTCTGGCAATCCGCCCCGGTTCAGGTTCCAGGTCAGGAAGAAGATACCTTAATGATCCCGGCGATAGCAACTGATAAGCTGGCAAGCGAAACCGAGAATGGGCCGTCTTCGAATGATATCGCCAAGGCCAAAGCTAAAGGCAAGCAGAAAACCAAGAAGCCGCCGGCTTCTGATATGGCCTTGTTGCTAGCGATGCAGCAGATGCAGCGTGCTTTACCCACCATCGTTGGAGACGGGTCCGCCCGGACCATCTCGGTCAAGAGCAAGGAAGCGGAAGAGGCAGAAAAGCTGAAGAATCAAGGTGTACTGCCGAATGCCGCTGTTCCACGAATTGCTACGAAGCGAAGTGCAGACGAGACCAACAGAGATCCTGCGAAGCAGGCTAGATTCGCAGTGTGATGAGCAGATACTTTGCTGGCAATGCGACATTTTACGACCCCTTAACGACCTTTGTAAGCTATATAGATCAATGCAGACGCTCAATACAGTGCAAGACATAGAGGCATTTATCATACAACTGGAAGAGGAAATGTCCGTTTTGATCAGAAAATGCTTTGGAGGCGCGTTGCGAGTTTTATTAGCAGATACAGGACGGCTCCGATCAGTCGGAAAAGGTTCGTCGCTGCGACAAAGATGAGAATTATGAGCATGTAGACGGATGTTCGGCTGGATGATTCCGAAAAGGTGGTAGAGGTCCCGCCTCCTCCCAGAATGAGCGAAGCCAAGAGCGCGTTCGACAACACGAAACACAGCAAAAGGTTGGTTCTGTGAAGAAGTCTTGCGTCAGAAAGATCACCCATATGGTCTTGAATCATCTTAGACATACCTGACGTTGGCCTATGGTCGACGACATCGAACAATCAGCTCATTCTGACAATGCCGAGGAGCCCAGAGTTTACTTACATAATAGTCTTTTCGGCCTTGCTCATCTTCTGAGGGCGATTTCGCTTTGGTCTCAATCGTTGGTGCTCTGACTCTAAGCTTATCGAGCGCTTCGCTGTAAGAAGCGTCCACGTCATGCTGATGAGCAGGAAGCTCCACTTCGACTTCGTTCCCGTGACCTTTGACATTTCCTAGATCGTTGTCAACAGTGTCCGCGCCTTTCGTACCCCAACTGACGTCGTTGGTGTTACTGAAAGCATAAGGCGACAAGAGATTGACCGACGCTGTTTGTAGATATCGGCCGCATCAGTGAGAATCTCTTGCAACTGCGACAACCGAGCGCGGCGAACTCACAGGCTTGGAACAGAATATACTGTCCTGCCGATGTTAACAGGTGGAATGGGTCGAAAGCGAGGAAAGATGCCACGATGAAAACACCAAATGTTGCTACGACAGACACGATCATCTGGGCGAAAATCGGATTGTCGATGTTTTTGAAAGCTTGCACCATACACACGACCGCCGCCGCCATCATGTATAGAGTCAAGACTGCGAAGATTATGACGGCCGATGTATACTTCCATACGGATCTGCGAGGGGAAGAGCGTCAGTTCGGACGTTGCATCCTCGATCGATTACCCTACTTACCCCTGAGGCCTGTTCCCCATACTGAAGATAAAGCAGGCAACGACAGTGCCGAGATATACATAACGCGCGACAGTATTGAGGATGGAGATCTTGGCAATACCAAAGATCGGATCTTCAAGCGCTGACGTCAGAATGACCTGAATGGACATTGAAATCAGACTGATTTTCCATGTGCGGAAAAGGGTTTCGAGCGGCTTACAAAGAAAATGTAAAAGTTTGCCATACTAAACCAAGAAAAGACCAGCATGATGGCGTTGTAGAGCGCTTGAATGCATAAGACCACCTTGCGGAAGAAGCTGTGCTCGGTTTTGAAGAGGTCGAAAATGTGGCTCAGGGCGAAAATCGCAGCGAAAAACGACCCATTCAGCCATCTGGAAAAAAAAACATTCAAAAGTCCTGGTAAGCTGACTGCGATGGCTGAAACGGTCGCAACTTACCTTCGGCGCTGGCTGATGAACTCGGCAATCGTTTCTGGTGCATCAGTCTCCCCTACGGCCTCGCTGACATATTTGAGCACATAGTTGTGCTTCGGTTTGGCACTGATGAGGGCAAAGGTGGGCGCGTTCAGTTGAGCCTGATTGCGGTTGCGTTCAAGTCCAACTCACACTATTTCCCAACAGAGGATACTGAGTAAGAGCGATACCACATCTCAAGCATCAATATCCTTGGGCCTATCGGCGTGTGGGTGTTGGCGACTCACCGATCCTCCGCGAGGTACATGTTGGCGGTGAACATGTCTGCATTCCGACCATGTAAAATTTCGCCCTTGAAGTAGCTGGCTAGTGGACCCTTGCCGGTAGCGACATCATCCTGCAATGCGACCCAGCGATACGAGCTGAAAGCGCCAGGTAGGACTGCGCAGAACCCTGAAACACTGCGAAAAATTCTAGCTTAGTGGTAGATCACTCCGATGTGGTCGGAGACACTTCAATTCACGTACCTTTCCCCCGTCTTGTCCAACACGTTTGAGATCTGAGGGCAAAGTATTCGCGGGGTCAGCGTTCCTGTTAAAGCGGGACTTCTGGGGCATGGTCCAACCTTGTATTCGAAATTTTGACATGCCACTATAGTTTCGCGTGAGCCGTCAACCTCGAGCGCGCTTAGAAATCCAGTTCCCGACGACTCACCTAGTGGATTCAGCAAAGATTTCCAGGCTCTTCCCTTGTAGACGGCAATTTCACCGCAACATCCTCCAACCTGGGAATTCTGATCGAAACACTTCCACAGGTGGTAGAGAGATTTGGGACCCGGGCGAGTTCCAACGTCGAGTAAGATACAAACCTTGGGCTGCGAGATGGAAGCAGGAGATGAGTAACTCTGTGTCTTTTTCAGTCGAACGGTACTTTGCCGGTCACTTACATCTAAAGAGCGACAGAACGCATTGAAGAACCATCGGTGACTGTTGATCTTCCTGTGACAGCAAAATTGTCAGCTCTCGATCAAATATCAGGTCCTTCCTTCACCCACTTGGCGTTCTTCTCCTTCAAGCAGAATATGATCTGAGTCGGCACCATGCCCTTATCGGTCGATGCAAACTTGAATTTCATATCCGGTGTAAGGCCCATCGTGCAGGTATACTCGAATACGTGGGCTTGCACGGCTTTGTCTTGAACAGAGTTTTTCATGGCCCCTATGACGGAGATTGTAAGCACCGATCAACCCAACGCAGCGTATGTATGACCACGCATCCCAGCTCACCTTCCTGGTAGACACCGAGCGAAGCCAAGCAGTCCAGGACACGCGGGCTGATGTTCTTCCTTCCATCTGCTACGATGCAGACCACGACCTGGTCGGAGTTTCAACCTTCATCAGCAGCGTTTCTCGAAGTGGCCGGCAGAGCACTCTGACCTACCTTTTTCCAACTCCCCGCACCCCAAGTCCCGGAATTCTTTCTGCCCTCGAGATGACTGATATTCCTCATGACTCCGTAAAGGGTCCTGAGGAACAAGATCTCATCCTCGTTGTACATGGTGATGACGATCATGAGCTCGGTCTCCCGTCCATAGTGACTTTGACGGAGGGTAAAGTTTTCGGCGATAAAGTTGTCGGGTGTCGAGGTGACTGCCGAGTATCTGCGGGGAGAGAGATTCGTCCGGGGGCCCATGGTGAGCTTCAAAGCATTTTACGCATCAGCTCGAACCGAGGCAACTCTTACCTGGTGAACAACACTTCATCCCCATCCTCACCCATCCGACCTCTGGTAGCAGCGGGCAAGAACCCTTCCAACTTGGTCGGGATCTTCAGATCAATAACCAAATTCCCCTCTGTCAACTCGACGACCTTTTTCGCCTTTTTTTGTAAATGTCGCCTGACGACCCGTCCGATCGGGGCTGGACCAAAGTGAGCGGTTGAGGGTGGGTGATGTTTCTCATCATCCAGATCATCATCGTCGTCTTCATTGGATCCGTACGTTTTCCCGCCGTCGTCGTCACCATCGTCGTGGTGTTGGTAATCGCCGATATCCAGTCCAGCCTTTTCGTCGACCTGATCATACGGGCCATAGAGGGACGATCTAGGGTCCTTGGTGTGGTACGAGACGAGATCCATGCTCTTCCTCTTATCAAACAACCCCTCCCTGCCCTCGTAGGTCGGCACCATATGGATCTCGGTCATATCCTGTCCCTCGGCATTATCGTCGACCAACAGCCTCCTCTCATGATCATCCACCCCATCCCGATCGACATACATCGCATACCCTTTCCTCAACGCTTCCTTCTTGACCGCCGTATCGTAAATCGCCGTCAATTCGGCCTTTTGCTTGGAAGCCAGATCCACCTCGATCGAACCAAACGGATCGGGTCGACGAGCAACAGCACCGTTCTCCTTTCCCCGACCAGAGGGCACGAGCTCCTGCCGACCGTCACCTTCATCCTCATCCTCATCCGGAAACGGCGTAGGACTCCGACTCCTCCTCCCTCTCCTCCTCAACGGACCAGAAACATTCCTCTCCCTCCTCGCCGTGGTCGACGTCGGGCTCTCCTCACCCGGTCTGGAAGGACCGTTGGTGGTAGTCCCACCCATCATCCCGATCCCTAGACCCATGGATCGCTTCCCTTGTCCATCCCGCATCATGGAGACGGGTAATGGTAGACCTCCAGGACTCGCCCCCGCCGCTGATGATTGTTGTTGTTGTTGTTGTCGATAAACAGGAGGTAGGTGGGGGTGATGACCATCTTCCCTCGTGGTCTGAGGCACCACAGGTCGAGCGGTAGGGATGGTATACCCAGCTTGTTTATGGAATTGAAGGGTGGATGGGTAGTTGGGGTCCACGGAGATGGATTGAGAGGTGTTCATCAATGATTGATTCCGTTTAAGATTGTAATGCCCTGTCGAGTGGGTCGGTCCTTGCGTTTGTTGCTGGGAGTTGGTGAACCTTGATTGGGATGACCTTCCGGGTCCCGGGTTATCGTTGTAAGAGGAATCCAAGACGGACGTCCCATCCCTCGACGAAGCGGCATTACTCGCCACCCCAGTCGACCGAAGAGCAGCCACCGCAGCCTCGAAATGACTCAACGCATGTCCATCCTCTGATCGCTGGGGTGTGGGTGCCAGGAGACCGGTGCTTTCTTCCTCTTCCCTCATGTTGGCCCCTACATCCCTCGTTCCATACGCATAGGTACTCCCAGCCCTACTCGCATTGGCACTGGCACTCCCGCTTACACTTGCGCTCAAGACGGACCCATCCTGCTCGCCCGCACCACCCAACCCAAACCGACTAGAAGGCCGACTCCCACGCAAAGCTCCCCACGCGACCGAAACGGGTCGGCCGTATTCATCTTTCCCTGTATGGAGGCTCGGTTTCCGGGAGATTTCGGGAGGTGGAGGGGAGGTTAGGCGGGGTGGGGGTTTACGGTTGGGCGCCATGGTCGGAGAGGGGGCTGTCGTCGGTTGTTATGAGGACGTTTTCTGAAATTTGAGAGATGGTTTTGTGAAGGTGATAGTGGATGATTGTAGCTGTGTGTTGATTTTGATCCTGATCGTGGACTATCCCTTGAGATGAAACGCTCAAACAACCCACTTGTCACGCGGATCCTCGATTAGAAAAGGAGCTGGACCCGGGTCTGTCGATGAGCTTGAGATGATTATATATATCGATTGACCTGGGTATGATGATTCGTGATAGTGTTTCGGCCTAGAGACGAACAACTTGAAGGTTGCAAGGTTGTGTTTGTTCTCGAAATCTCTTCCCCCTGTTTCCTTGTTTGTTTTGATTTCAGACGACGAACGAGCTCGGCGAGTTTGTTTACTTTTTGAGATTGACACCGATCTCAATGTGGAATAGGGGTCGTCGAGTGAGATGAGCTGCCAACACTGCTTGTCACAACTACAAAACGAGACACTTGTACCTTGTTGCTAAAAAAATGTTGGACTCTCAGACATTGTCGTCTTTGATTGTTCATGTCATGGTCATCAACCTGACGAATACAGTCTATCAACAGGCTCTACTTATCAACCGTCAATAGTCACGTGACTTTGTATCCCATTTGTTGACTTTGTGTGTCGATCACCCCCCTGCCCTGTTTCTCGTTTTGAGCGTAGACTTTCAGTAAACCGATGCTCGGGAATTTCATTCAGGTGGGGAAAATACGAACATCGATGGAAAGGGTTCGTACGTCAGGGATAAATCTCTCTGCTCAGTCTCTGCGTGCTCACATACACACTATAGTCAGATCTAGAACATCTCATCGAATGAGAATATAATCCAAGTGATCTCCATCCCCTAACCCTCGAGATTCCTTCAACTACAATCAAAATCACACCCATGTCATCGTCTCCACATTCCCCAGCCCCGACCTCATCAGTCGTTCCTCCAGCAACGCTACCCACCAACGCCGTCGAGGTCGAGCAAGAAGAAATCCCAACCTCAAAACCTCTGATAGGGAAGAACACCTTCGTCTGGACTTTATCCGGGGTAAGACAGACCTTTTCTAGCCCGTTTACCCTAACGATCATTCGATTGAACCCCCTCTCTCTCCCTTACTCTTGATACCTCCCAGTTGGCGTTCACCACAGGCCTCACGATCGCCCTCATCCCAGCCCTCCGAAGGAACAGACAACGACAACATCTAGCTCGATCTCAAGTTCGGACGACCACGACCGGGACCGGGACTACGATGAACCGTCATGCTTATCAGGGAGGACTACGGGCCGGGGAGAAGAGGGAGGTTGGTGCTGGTGGTGCTGGTGGTGGTGGGGTTCTGGACGGGTTATTAGGACCCCCGTCGACCGGATCGATATCGTCGTCCTCGTCGTCCTCGTCAAGGATCAAACCGGGATCATCACCCAACTCATCCATCAACCCAAGATTCCCTAGGTCATCGGCTTCTACGCATAGAACCGGATCAGGGGAAAGTCTAGTTTCTCCTTCGATATTAAGCTCGTTACCAGCTTTACATACGGGCGGGTCGTCGTCCGGCCAAGCATCCGACAGTGGATCTTCCGCTGGAGGGACGGATACAGTTGGATCATCCTCTACCCCGACCCACGGCATACAAAACCCACCCGACCAACTTCTCCAGCGCTCATCACCATCATCCGTCATCCCAACCAGTCCCTTATCGCACGGTATTGGACCCCCCTCGACAACAGACTCACCTTCAATCGAACACCAACAAGAAGAAGAACAACCACAAATCAAATACTTTTCCATCCATCCTTCCGACCCGTTCTCGGACGAAGAAGACGAGTTCGGGTTCCCACGCCATGATCCTGCTGACCCAGCCCACCATATCCCTGGTGAACTAGGCGAGGGGGAACAAGCTCGGGAGGGGGACGATGGGTCCCCGTTTTGGGCGCTCAAGGCGTTTTCGATCGCTACGGGTTTAGTGGTGGGTTCCGCGGTGATAGGGGTCGGGTTGATCGGATGGGGGTTTGGGGTATCTAATGTGAGTCGAGTGCGGGAGTTGGGGCTTGAGCGAGGATCTTGTTGTTGGTGGAATCGAGTGCAGGGAACTGATACGTGTCAAGGGGGTTGTGGTTTCGTAGATGGAAGAATTTACGGCGGAGATGAGACGGTTGACGGCCAAGAAATTACCTTCGATGAGTGAAAACATCTTCAAACCTTTACCCGAGGACGACGATGGCGACAACGACGGCCATAGGTCTACGTTGTCGTCTACCAGGAGGATCGGGTTTGAGCCTCTTCCCGCCGCCGCAGTCGGGGTCGCTCGACCATCGCCACCATCACCACGACGACGAACGCCGGAGGATGTAGAGGAAGAGACGATTGTCAGTGGGTGGTGGAAAGAGGTTGTCGAGGGTGCAGAAGAAGAGAGGAGGGCGCGAGTGATCCGGTCGGAGGCAGTTGATGAGGGTGAGGGGAATCATCAGGTGTAGGTAGTCGTAGTAGCCTGGTCTGTTGGTCGTTTGGTGGTTGGTCGTTGTACCCGGTGGGAATACCGAAAATAGATCCCTTGTGCTAGCTAGCTAGCCTCTCTCGGGTATTAACTGTTGTCGAACAACATGAGCGAGAGGTGGACAACGGCAATAGCTAGTTGCTAGTCTGTTGGTGGTCGTCGTCGTCGTCGTCGTGGGTCGTCGTCGTTTTCGCGGAGTCCCCGGGTATAGTCGACCGACCACTTTTCCCCAGCTCATTTGCCCCACACACGCGCATGCCCGAACAGATCCCGTTGGATATCCACAACCCCGGCTATGAACGGAAGTAGATTCGAGGGCGAGTCCTCCTCCTCACCCCCTCGCCTCCCTCAGCCATTCCCGTTTAGCGTGCCTTGTTTTGTGAGTTGCCGGATTCACCTCACCTCCCACTCCCTCTCGCCCCATTTGATTCCGGGCTGACTCTGCTCGTCGACCACCCGAACTGGTGATCAACCACACCGGGAAAACGTATATAACAACCTTCAAACGCTCGAAGGGGGGAATCAACAAACATAAACACACAGTACCGTCTCTTCTAACAACACTCCTCATCACCCGCTTGTTTCCTTGTTTTCATACACTCGCTAAGCGTCCATCGAATCGTCGTCTTCACTCTACCCTCTCTCCTTATACAAACCCAAACCAACCCCTAACAAAATGAAGTTTACCGCCGCTTTCACCGTTCTTACCACCTTGGCCTTGTCTGCCAGCGCTCAGTGAGTAGCCGGGGTTCTCATCCTTCGAGTTTCTGTTTCCCCAGCTGGGTGTGGAAGACATTTGCTCATGTTCCTCGTTCTGCATCACCTCGTTCGTTCCCCTTCCTTGATCAAATAGGAGCATCCCCGCTTGTGTCCTCACTTGTTCTACCGGAGCTGCCACCACCGCCGGTTGTACCTCTTTGTAAGCTCAACATTCTTCTACCCGCCACTGGTCACAAACTCATCGCTGATCATTGTTCCAACCCGTACGCTCCTCCTCACCCTCATCATCGCCATCACGAACCTCGCCTTCTCGTCTGAACAAACCCACCCACTCCCCATCTTTCAACCTCGAATTATACCTCCGACCCACTTCTCCGGGATCCGCCCGTCCTTTCGCTTCCGCAACCCCCACGCGATACGCCCCCCGCTCCGCTCCGTTCACGACGCGCGTGCTTTCCATCATCCAAATCCTGCCTCCTCTTTGGACTTGGTCACCTTTACAGCGCCTCCACCGACTGCGCTTGTCAGAACGCTGCTTTCCAGTGTGAGTCGGCCCTGTGGGTTTCTACATCTTGGTCCCTCACGTATTGATGAGGTTTGCTGCTTGGATGGGTTTAGCCGCCGCTTCGACCTGTATCGCCGCCAACTGTTCGGCTGAAGACCAGGCCGCCGCTGTGAGCTTGCAATCCGCTCTCTGTGCCGGAAGTGAGTCATCAGACACGACAGTCCGACAGGACTTGGGGGGATCGAGACCTCCACACATGCTGATTCGTTGTTCGTTGTGTTGCGTACTAGTCGCCGCTCCTTCGGGTGTCACTTCGGGCATCGCTTCGTCCATCACTGGATCTAGTGTGGCCATCTCTTCTGGAGCCCTTTCATCGGTTTCCGAGTCGGTCGTAAGCAGCACTTTCCGAGCAACCCCCGCCCCCCCTCGATGGTCTCGATAATTGACCGCTCGTGCTTTGCTTCGGTATCCCTACAGGCTTCTGCCTCCTCCTCCGTCGCCTCGAGCGCCAGCTCCGCTGTCGGCGGAGTCAGCGCCTCCGTCTCATCCGTCGTCGCCGGCGCTTCCTCCTCGGTCGCTTCCGTCGTCTCCTCCGCCTCATCCGTCCTCGCATCCATCACCTCATCCGCCGCTGCCAACGCATCCGGAGCTTCCTCTGCGATCCGCTCTGGAGCCTCGTCTGCCGCCGGTGCGGCGTCCAGTGCTGCTGGTGCTGGGTACGTCAACAAGCCTTGGGGAGTCGAGGCCAAGGTCGTCGCTGGTCTCGTTGGGTTCGTCGGGGTTGGAGGTGCCATGGTCTTTGGCATGTAAGGTGCGAGGGTCGCCTCAAAGTCACCAGTATGGCGCAGTGTACCGGTGGGCTTAGTTACCCTCGGACCAAGCGCTTCGTTTCTCCACCTCCTTCCTGTCCTTTCCTGTCTTCTCTGTCGTTTCGGGCTTTTATCGTGGTGTAGCGAGAGACGTGCGTTATTGTGACCTATCATTGTGAGGGTTTATTGTGAACATGAAAAGCAAAACAGAATACATTATGGCATAACCTTCAGTTCAGACTTTGATGATCATGTTGCCACGACTCGACGGAACATGTATGTGTATATCATCATCATGTTCTCATACCCGGGCGAGAAGAAGGAACATGAACATCGTCAATATCAAGTCAAAAATAACACGAGTCATAGATACGAAAGAATCACGAGAATCGCCAAGTGTAGAGAACGGCTTCCCGTCTCTGTTATAGAAAGGGGGTTGTTGCATTTTGGTATGATTCGCGGCTGTGCGGTGGGGGTTCTACTGTACGTATACGCGACAAGGCCCACCACCTCAATCCCGCTTCCCGCCTCGTCCACCTCGACCCCTACCACCGCCTCGACCTCGACCACCACCTCGACCTCGTCCGCCTCGACCACCACCTCGTCCACCACGTTTCCCATCCTTCATAGCCTCTTCGTTTGCCTGAGCCTTTTCGGCGTCCTCGATCTCGGCCCGCTTGACAGCTTGGCCGGCTTGGAAGTTTGCTCGGGTCAACCAGAAGCTCTTTTCCTCGTCGTCTGTGCGTGAGACGTGGCCAAGGTCAGCCAGCGTGTTCTATGATCGTGAGCTTTGTTCGCCCGAAGCCTGACTTACCAGTCGCTCGTCGCCAATCGACGACCTTGTCACCGAGAGCCAACTTCAACCCCTTGATCTTGTCCACATCCTCGTCCGAGATCGGCTCGTTGGACTTCATACACAGACTTCCGGCCGGAGCACCCTTGGGGTAGCTCATAAAGGTCTCGACGAATCCACCATCAGCCAACGAAGTTTTGAGCTCCTTCCAGTCACCGTCCTCGGGCAAGTTGGAGAATTTCAACACGGTCTGTTTGGGGTAATCCAGCTCGTCGGCATCGGCGAGGGAAGAGGTAGCTCGGTCGACGGCAAGCTTCTTGCCGAGGTATTCGATGTAAAGGAAGACGGGCTGTGAGGAGCGGTACGAAAATGATCAGCCGCTGTACTTGAATGTCCGCACATTTCATCCGTCCAATCTCACCTTCTTGTCCTTCTTGCCTGCTCCACCCTCACCCTCATCATCATCATCTCGCTTCCTCTTGTCCCGACCGCTTCCTCCGATCTGAGCACCGTTCTTCAAGTGGAACGCGTTGAACTTGTGCTTGGCATTGTTTTGACCACCGCCGGCTCCGGTCGTTCGCAGGATAGTAGCGGGATCGACACCCTTCTCAATGGCCTTCTTCGTAGCATATTCTTCCCTAAAAAACCGCAGAAAGATCATGGACATGCACGTCAGCTCCCGGTCCCTGCAGACTAGTGGGACGCATCACGGCCCAGAACTCACTTGAACATGATCAAAAGCGTTTCACCGTGGAACTCGGGCTTGGGATCAATGGCGGCGAGTCGCTTGGCATCCTCCAACTCCTTGAACTCGACAAAAACGGATCCCTTGAACTCGCCCAATCCAACCCGCTCCTGAGCAGGCTCGCTAGCCTCGGTCTTCTTCTCCTCTGATCCAGCTTCGACCTTGGTAGCGACCTCCTCCTTGGCCTCGCCACCTTCCTTCTTGGCATCCTTGGCACCTCCTCGCTGTTGTTGACCATTTCGAGATCGACCGTCTTCCCTTCGCATCCTCAAGGCGTTGACCTTGCCGTACGGCTTGAAGAAGGCCTCGAGTTGTTCTTGACTGTTGTGTTCGGTCGAGCCGGTTCCGAATCCTTTCTGCGAGCGGACGAGCGACGGTCGTGACAGCGACAGGCCCAGGTGAAATAGACGTAGGACGTAGCAAAAGGTGAGAAACGGAATTCGTCAGCGGGCCGATCTGATAGATAGGATGTCCCTCTTCCCTCGCGCTCAGACTCACAACGTATAGAGTCCTCTCCCAAGCCGATGAATCCTTGACCAATGCCTTGTTCCTCCTCACCTCCTTTCCATCCTCACTCAAAGCGACCAAAACTTCATCCCCCTTACTGATCATCCTCTCCCTCAAACAAGCCTGGATGAATTCTAATCCATAGACGTTGGTGTACGGGATCTTCATACGCTTGAAAGAACACAGGGTGTTTAGGTCGACGAAACCTTCGGGAGTACGGGAGGCGAGGGTGAAGAGGAACTTGTCAAAGGGGAAGTTGGCGTCGGAAAAGTAGAACTCGACTGTAAATTAGGGGTTATGGTTTAGGGATTTAGTGGACCGTATCGTAATATAGCTAGACTGGGCGCCAGCTGAGGCGACTCACCTTGCTCCACAATGGCCTTCTTGACCTCTGCTACTTCTTCTTCTGATTTGCCCTTCAAACTCTCGGGTAGATCCTTGATGATCAACTCCCCATCCTCTCCCTTTTGAGGAGCAAATTCTTCCGTTGCCGGGACCTGGGTGGACGAGACGGCAGCCGAGGGCTTGTTATCCTCGGTCTTGACGTTGGAGGTGGAAGCGTCCTCCATGGTCACGTCTTCAAGCTTGGGCTTGTTTTCTTCTACCTTGACGTCAGACATGATGAGCAAGGTGGTGGGGTTGTTTAGTTGAGAAAAGGGTTGAAGGGTGATGAATGACTTTGATACCATCTTGTACCTCGCAACTTTGCCTTGTTGAACTTTTGACGAAGTTGAACAGAAATCTCTCTGCCTCTGAATTCTCTTACGGCATGGCGGAGCATATGATACGTCCGCGGTGCACAGCCGATGATAGATCACGGCATTTTTACGTCATCGAGAACCCAGGTGCGCGTCGCCTCTCTTGTTGATCTTTGGATATCAAAGTGTAAACAAACGACAACCAAGGAGAAGTGACGGAGATGAAGAGTGATCGACTGATGTTATCTCTACCTAATCTCTCACAACATATCAGTGTACTCATCTCTTCAACTAGTACAACTCTGCCCCAGCTCTTTCATCGCTAACAGCGAACGAATATGGACACGCGCAGGAGAACTTTAGCACAGGACAATAACATAGCCAATATGAGCAACCCATCACGTCTCCCCACATCCACCTCCAAACCCTCGGGCGGCACGCTCCGCTCATCAGGCTCGAATCAGAACCTACGAGCTAGCGTCTTGTCTGGTTCGCGGATGAGTGTGGCTCCGAACATGATGTCCGCCTCGCAGCAGGCTCAACAGCAGCAACAACAAGACCCTGCATTCTACGGGCAGGCGAGTAGGAGGAGCACGATGTTGCCCGGTGGACCTGCTCAGCCCCCGAGACGAGATGATTTGATGGCTAGTGGAGGTCGAGGGGATGCTGGAATCTATGGCAGAACACCTGTCGGCCGACAATCCGTCATGAGCGCATCTGCCACGGCGCGTCGATCATCATCCTTTGCTTCGGCTGGACGACAATCCCTCGCTCCGTTAGCATACAACCCATCGTCGAGCACCACCTCGGGATCCCTGGTCTCCGACCCCCGACAAATCCGGAACCCTACCTTCCAGAAACAATGCCGAGACCAACTCACCGAGTATCTCCATTCATACCGCTGTAACCTACCTTTGACGAGCAAGACCTTGATCTCCCCCACCACCAAGGAATTTCAATCCATCTTCAAATGGCTGGTCACCTCGCCCGATGCTTTGGGCTATCAACCCTCCGGGTCAGCCTTGGAGGTAGGAGCGAAGGGATTCGAGGCGGAGTGTGTCCAAGTGTTGAAGGATCTCAAGTATCCGACGGACGTGGGCAAGACCGCTTTGGGTGCTCCTGGAAGCCCGACGAATTGGCCTACGATCTTGGTCATGCTGGTCTGGCTGAGCGAGTTGAGCAAGGTCAGTCTAACGCAAAAACCCTTTCTCGCTTATCCCCCGATGACTAATACACTCACTATCCTCAGGCCTTGAAACAATGGTCGAACCCAATGACCTCGACCGACCCCCTCATCCGTCCTCTCTCCACCCTCACCACCCAAGAACTCCAAGAAGAAGGAACCGACATGGTCTCCCGCCTCGAAAAGGAATACTTTACCGAAGCCTACGCGGCCTGGTGGGCGCAAGATGACGAAGGCGCCGGCGATAATTCATTTGACGGGCCTAATCGGATGTTGGAGGATCGGTTCGCGGCGATCGAGGCGGCTGATATTGCTAGTCTGAGGGAATTGACCGAGCAGAAAGAACAGGCGGATAAGAGGTTGAATTTGTTGAGGAATGAGCCGGTGAGTGGCGTTCTCTACCTCTGGGATAGGGCGTGGTATGCATCCAGGGGAATACTGATTAGGGGAGGATTGTTCCGTCGGATCTCTATAGAACCCGCTCACCGAGGCAAAGAACAAGGAGGTCAACCTTCTCAAGCACAAACAGGATCAATTGAGGTACCTCGAGACCTATCGCGAAAAGGCGAGGAAACATCAACAGGCTATCGAGCAGGGTCGGGAAGCTTTGGTCAATGTCGGTGAGTCCGGCGCAAAGGGATACTGCCATTCTATGCGTGAGGGCTGACATTGTATGGGCGGTACTTGACAGCGGCGGAGATTCAGACGCTAGAACAAGACAAACTGGAGCTCGAACGTCAGGTTGCAGAGCAAAACCTGACTCCGGATGAAGTAGCGCGAATGAACAGCGAACGATCGACCCTCAGCGAATCTATCCGCGAGTTGACGCACGAGTTGCATAAAAAGACTCGGGAGCTGGGTGAACAAGAGATCGCCGTTGCTCGTCGGATGGACGATATTGACTCTCTCGTCAACAAATATACCCATGGCAAGGCTGTCATTGGTTTGAACGCGAGCTCGGTTCAGCAGCAGTACGAGATTGATTTCAACGTCGATGTCAACATGGCTTCTTCCGATTTGACGGCCGTGAATATCGTCGGTCAGCGGATCAAAGAATCTATTCGACCCGGTCTTCAGACGTTTGGCGAGACCCTCAGAACGGAATGGCGAGGACAATCGAACCAAAAGATCGAATGGGATGACAAGCTTGACCGACTCAATTCCGAGTTGGAGCAAAGACGGCATCATGTGCAGACGCTCGAGCTCAAGCTTGCAAGTCTGGAGAGCGCAGCAGAGGCGGAGAAGCAGGTAAGTCGCAGAAAACTTCGTTTGGCTTGTTCGCGATTGACTGACAATTCGTCTCGCGCCCTTCACAGAAACTTCAAGCGCAAACTCAGGATACGCGGCAGCGAGTGGCCAAACTTGAAGCCGACGTCGGTGCCATGTCCATGTCGAGCGAACAAGAGTTGCTCGCAGTCGAGACTGAGATCCAGCAGTTGAACTTTGAGTGAGTTCAGCGCATAAGGCCATCTTGATGCGCCGCTGACTTGGCCTGTACTTTACTCGTCCGCTAGACGACAAGAGATGATACATCAGGGCAACGCGACGAGGGAAAAGATTCAGCTCGAAATCACGTTCCACCTCGAGCAGATCATCCGGGCAAAACAACATGCGTCAGACAAGCTGAACGAGCTCGCCAAATTCGCTCAACAGCATGCCTGAGCCTGGATGAAACTGACCGCATGCTTGGAAGATCTTTCGGTTTCGCATTCGTCTTCGTTTTCGCTTTACTTGTTTGTTGCCAACTCTTGCCAAACAGGTAGCGGTTCCCACCCTCACCTTGTTTTCAATGACCACCTCTATATAATGGATCACTGTCTGTACCTGTACATGTCTCATCTCATGATTGTATGCTTGTGGGTTCATCGCAAAATATGGATACATGGATCTTGACCTCCGTCGTAACAAGGGCGTTCATCAATGGCTGGCGTTAAAATCGAAAGATTTGAGGCAGAGAACTGCCACGTCGTCGAAATATACGTTTCTCAAGCCTATCGACACATGTCATGGTCAGCATGCTTCCTGTGAAGTCAGGTCTACACCACTCACAGCAAACAAGGCCAAACGGCGCACGTGAGGTAATTGGAGATAGGAAGGCACGTCTGAGAAGTGTCCGAGGCATCAGTCAAGTCGTGACTAATTGACTTGATTAGTGCAAGCTAATCACTTACATGTCTCTATGTCCGAAATCTCTCGCGGCGGGGGTTGTTGGAACCTGTTGATGATGCAGAGAGCCTTAGTCGACCATACTCATCAAGCCTTGCTAAATCACTCACGGCATTGCTTCTTCGGACTCGGGTGGCAAGAGCAAATGGTCACCCTTGTCATTCGCGTTGATACGAGCCGCTACTAGCTTCAGGATCTCCGGCGCGATCGGCGTCTTTTAGGGTTCAATTGATGCTCAGCCAAGAGCCTCACTCCGTGGACATATGATGGTGACTCACCTCGTACTCAGCCACGTGGTATTGGCTGATGAGTTTCTGAATTTGCGTTGGCGACAGAATCCAGCAAACGTCGAACAGAATATCTATATCCGCAGGCGTCGCCTATTTGTCAGATTTTTTGTCAGCTATTTATATTCAAAACGTTGCGATTGCTAGAAAAAGCACCTTCTTCAGCTGCAACAGCTTAGTGGCTTGCATCAAGCTTTCCATAGACAGCGTGCCTTCCGACAGATTGTTGGCCTTCAACCATTCCTCCAGACGCGTGATGTTGTACTGGATTTGCATCGCTATCAACGGGCTCATGAATCAGCAGTGTAATAGCGACGCTAACACGGAACACGCCTACCTCGCTTCCATGACGCGAAATTCCTCCGCATGAGCATGTCATTGAAGCTGTTGACCCCGATCAGCTTCAATAGTTCGTTGATGAAGACCTGCGCGATGATATCCTCCTCAAGGTGGAAGCTCTTCATCGCCTTGTTCACTTTGCTTAGCAAGTGAATCACATCGTCGGTGCTGAAAGATGGGCCTTTGTCGGTTTGACCAATCAATCGACCCAATAGCCGGCCGGAAGTTTCCTGCGTGACGAATCCGGGCAAAGCTTGGTTCTCTACCAACGCCGGGATGATCATTTTGCTCAAGACCTTCTTCACCTCAGTCACGGTGGTGTGGTAGATGTTGTACTGGAGGCTGTCCAGATCATTTTTGGCGATGCTGACCAATCTTTCGTACGAGGACCATTCGAACTGTTTGCCTAGTCCTTCAGAACCTGGTCCGACCCCGTCGAGCATATCAGATTGCGCCAACGCCACAAACGATAGGAGCTGATGAATGTTTGAAAGCCAGAAGAAACCGGGAATGATGATGTCCTCCCCGGAGTATTGCTGAGAATTGAAAACAACTTAGTCGCATGTCCTAAGCACAACGAAAAGGCAAGCTGAGGACTGACCATGATATTTTTCTGGATGTATTGCATCACATTCGCAAGGAAACTTTCGCTCTCGGATATCAGTCCATACCTCCACATCTCGTTGGCGATCAAGCTGATCAGGTTGGAGGGGAACATGACTTCGTTGTATTTGGGGGGACTGTTCAAGCTGGGCGTTGGAATCTTCAGATTCATGATGAGACCGTTCAGAACATCTTCTTCCAGAGCAGCGGTGTTTTCTAGCATCCGCATAATTTCGGCGCCAGGATCTTCGTAGAAGATCGGCAAGCCTTGGGAATCTCGACCGTTCCGCATTCCATCACTAGGTAGCGCCATCGAAATTGCCCGCAGCTGAGCGGCTTCCTTCTTGCTGTCCATCAACCTTTCGTCCGCCGAAGTCCTAGGTCCTTCCCCATCAAGCATCGCGCCAGTCAGGCTATGCCTTCTACCTTTGCGAGTGGTTGGGGATCTAGGTGGCATGTCAAGTCCTCGGTGACCGCTGCCGTTGAGGTGGGTCACCGTTGGCGAGGGAGGCTGCTGAGGAGCTCTACTGTTCCGCGTCAGGGCCGAGAGCGCATTGGCCCGGTTGATTTGCTCTTTGAGCGTACTGACTTCCTCCTGGAGGGTGATGATGACGTTGGCATCCTCCTGATTCTTCGCTCGGGCTTCTTCGAATGCAGCTTGTCTTTCTTGTGCAAGTACATGCTGAGCAGAGAGCCCATTGTTCAAACGGTCGATCTCGGCATCCTGTTCGGCAATGTGACCTAACGCTTCCTCCATCTTTGCATCGACCTGTTGTTTAGCGGCCAAGAGAGCTTCGAACTGGGAAGTCGGGACGGTTGGCTTCTTAAGCTCTGACGAGAGGTCGCGGACCCGCATCTCAGAGTCGTCATGCTTTGTTGACAGCTGTTGAAGCTGAGCTTCTAGCCTCGCAACTCGCTCCTGGAACTCTTTGCGTTCAGCTGTTCTCTTCTGCAGGGTCTGAGTCAGCTCCACGACCTTGTTCTCGAGCTTGTACGAAATCTCCTTGAACTTCGTCGCGGATTTGGCTTCGGTCTTCAGAGCTACAAGCTCCTTCTTGGCTAGACGTCGTCGATGGAGATTTTGGACCAGGATGATCTTGCGCGTGTCGGATCTCACCATCTTCCTCACAGCGCTGCGTGGGGGTTTGCGGTGAGCTCAGTTGAATCCAAAGAAGTCGCTTACTCCGGACTTACTGCCCACGGAACAAGCTTTGCAGCTTGATCGCTGCTTGCTCCCTCCTGCTGTGCTGATACAGAACGCGAGCTTGTCTTCCTCGGACAGCTGTGACTAAGGGTCAGTGCGTTTTCTCACCCACCCAATCCGGTTGTACGTACCTGTCTGCATTCGAACCACAGCGCTTCTCGCTTCCAAGAATGTCCTCCGCGCGATGTACATTCGTCCCCAAGATTGGATCGCCAAGGCAGCTTTCTCCCTGCGCATAGTCTGCGCAAGCCGTCTAGCCATGATGCCTCTAGCGAGAGCTTGAATACGCACGGTAGCGTTTCTCATGGCTTCGTATCGTTTGCGAGCGATGAAGCCACGATAAGTTTTCTGGATCACTACCGCAATCGCGTCCAAGCGCTGTTTCTTCATCCTATCAAGGACCGACACCATGCCAGGCCGGAAGAAGATCTTCGTCAGACCGATTTGATACTTCTCCTGGTCCTTAAGGCTGTTTTCCAAGATAGCTGAACAGATTGGCCGGAGATCGTTTGATCCTTCGAACTTTTGCCAGTCACCGGGCGAGATGAAAACCTCGTATCTATTGGTCCCGATATCAGATATCCGATCTATCATCCAAGTCGGACCAGATGAATACGTACCTCTCCGCAAATTCCTCGAAAGTCCACCTGTTTGGATACCCGGCGCAACTGATTTTGATAGTCTCAAGGACACCACATGCTCTCAGCTGCGATAAAACCTGTTCTGATTCGAATTCCCATGCACTCTTGGCCTCGTTAGGCTTGATGCATCGAATATAATGCACGTTTGTGTTGTTGATCGTGTCCATAAGACTCGCCAACGAGTGCTTGAAAATTGATCCCAACGTTGGCTTCTTTGTAGAAGCGGCTCCACCTGCACGCTTGGGCGGTCCTGCGGGAGTCTTGGAAGCCACAGCGTTTGCGGCACTAGTCTCCTTTGCAGCTATCGCGGCTGCGAGTGCAGCCTCTAGGCAATCCTTGAGCAGCGGGTTCGACGAATTTTGCAGCAGAGCCAAGTGCTCGTCTGGTACAGTGTCTCGGTTCTTCTCGATAAACCCGTCCACATCGTAAGTCACGTCATGAGCGTAATGGGCAATTGTGAAAGCGTTCTGATTGAAACGGGGTTTCTTGAAGACCTCCTTTTGTTCCGGTTTGGTGATCTGCTGGAAGAGCTTGCCAGCGAATGACTGATCCGCTCCAGCTGGTAGTCGAGACTCTTCGTCAAGAAGCGTTAAGATTCCCATCTTGCCTTCGATCACATCGATGCACATCTGGTTGTCAGCAAATTCGATAAAGGTCCAGTTGATCTGTTCTCGGACGTATTCCTCTTGCTCCAGCTGTCATAATCCGAAGATCAGTCAAAGGTCGTGGACAAATCTCTTGAGATGCACCCGCTCACCTTGAAGACATGCGCATTAAACTGTTAAAGGACGTATCGTTAGTATTCGCTAAATCATTCCCATTAATGCAAGGCTCCTACCTCTTGTTGCAACTATTGGGAGGCATATCATCGTAGTGAGTAGAAGGTTAAAGGCGAGGCCAAACAACGCTGGCACTGACCTTCTCATTAGCCCAGTTGATGCAGAATTGCTCAAATGAGTTCTGAAAACCCGCTACATTTAGCTCTCCTTCCATATTCTCTGAATTGTACTTGCAACACCTACCTTCTTGAAGTGCTCAAAACCGTACTGGTGTGTTTGCAACAAGGCACCATCAGATCTGCATATTCGACTTCAGGGCAAGATCAAAGCTCACGATGTCTAATACTCCGATAAATTTGATCGCGGTGTCGGCAGCTCCTCCTCCGGACAGACTGTCGTTGATGATCGAAACCAGCCACTGCGGAAACGGCTCGTTTGTGTCAGGATGAAATGTGATGCCGTCACTGGGATTATCGGATGAGACCTACGTCGAACAAGCAACTGTAAATGAACTTGGCCACCGAGTCTCGTACCACGGAGGCTTGAGCCGCATTCAGACTCGTCACAATCTTCTCGCTTCGGGTGATCAATTGCTTCTTCAAGGTCCATTTTCGGAACTCTTGCATGTCGACGCCGAGGAGCTCCGTCGCTCGAGACATAGCCGCGTCATCAGAGTCTATCGTCGCTTCGTTACGGGCCGCTTTGATCTGGACATTTCCAAGGTGAAGCAAGGCAGCAAGTAGCCTAAAGATTTGCCATTGCCTTTCGACCGAGATTCCGACGGTACTCAAGGCCTTTTGCGTCAATTCAAATTCTTTGGCGTCATCTACACCTTGGATGGGCGTAGCAGCCGGACCTCCACCAACGAGGTATGCGAAATCCGCCGGTGGCCGATCCAGACCCAGATCTTTGCGCTCCTTCTCGGGCGCTCCAGCAAGTAGCTGGTAGAAGATGTGGTAGTTCCTTTCGATTTCGGGCTGATAGACCAAACGCGAACGCTCCAACAAGTATGTCCGGACACGGGCACCGACGATATCGTGCTCTTTGTCGAATAGAACCTATTCAGGATCCAACATCAGGCGCGGTTCTCTGAAGGGCCATACATAGCGTCCCTCTTCTGCTGACTTACCTCGATATATTTCCCGAAACGAGAACTATTATCGTTCCTCGTGGTCTTAGCGTTTCCGAAAGCTTCCATGATGGGATTACTTGCCAAGATCTGACGCTCGGTCTCGCTCATACCGCCTTCATCAGCGGCGCCGTTCCTGGACCTCTGCCTTCGCGCTGCGGAGCTGTCCCTTGTTGGATCGTCGACTGACGCGAAATACCGCAAGATGTACTTTGCCGAAACCGTCTTCCCGGCACCTCTGCGATATGAAAAGCGTGAGAAGAAGACAACTTGGATTGCAAGTAAATGAGACTTACGATTCTCCGCTGACAACAATCGTTTGGTCTCCGGCTCCTGTTGCATCGGCACCACCGCCACCGGCTCCTCGACGCATACATTCTAGCGCATCTTCTGCAATCGCGAAACTAAAGTGATCAAGCGTCAGTTTATATGACAGTCTTTCTCCACCGCAGGACTTGACGCTTACACGTGAGGGCTCAGATCGCCCTTCTTTCGGCCCGAATACGACTTGATCATATCAGGTCCATCTGCAGGTGGTTCACATGAGCTATCAGCCAATGCATCATCACTCGTTAAGATCCGCAGCTTACAGATGTTCAAGGGTGTGAAAGGGTTCAAGGCGACCTAGAGCACCGCAGATTGGGATCAGTCACAAGCCGTAGCCGTAGACCGGGCTTTCGTCATGTCACTTACAAGTACAATCCCGGAGTAGGTATAGGGCTCTCGGAGCTGATAACGCTCTTTGAGCGCATGAAGAACTGATCCAGGCGAGAACAAAAGAACGAAAATCAGCTCGTCAGATGCGCGCATTTTCACGAGCATGGCTTATATCGACTAACCACTGGGTTCGTTCAAGTTACTCAGATCCGCCAGATCCTCGGATCTTTCCAATTCATCGGGATTCCGCAACGGAGGCAGTGCGACTGGTTTTCCATCCGCATCTTTTCCTGGCAAAGGTGTACCAGTACTTGTCCCCGTCGAGCTCGTCGGGCTGATTGCTGAGAATTGAGATTGACCAGCAGCGACCAGAGTCCCGAGAGGGTACGAGTATTCCAGCTGCTCATGATCAGCTCCATATCGGATGTGAAGGGTAACATAAGTCTCAGAATCCGCGGCAGCAGGTTGATCTATCGAGACGATTTCTCCTTTGACCCAGTCCGAAGGACCTGTCGGGACCCAGATTTGGGTATCTTTCACGTAAGGATGAGACATTGTCCAATGTGAACGCTAAGGTTTTGTGCTCGGTATCGGGATCCGATCAATAGTCGATGTCTAGATGATGCTTTTTGTTGTTCACTCGTAATCGTCTCAGGCGTTAAGCTAGTGATGGCGTATAATAGTAGACCTCCAGCAAACACACTCCAAGAGTGCGTGAAGTGGCTTGAATCGAGGAATGGCCAGATCGGGTTCGTTACACTATTGTCGTCACGATCGTTGACTGCCCAACGGATATTGATGAAGGCCCAAGGTGTCTCCCGCAGAAGCACAGAGCTCGTTGCAACCGGTCGCAGAAAGCTCTTCGAAGCCAAGGTCTAAGTCTTGATCCGCCGTAGTACCCAAATGTTAAGACTGGGACTAGAGATCTAGTACAGCAATGTCATCTGAAATGACAAGGTAAGCTATTGAGCTATCGTATGATAGGTCGTTGAAAGAACACGATCAACGAGGGTAATCGAGGGTACAAGGTTGGACTGCAACGCGCTCTCACATTCCCTGCGCACTACACCAACTGCATCCGTGGTTATTCAGATTTCACGTGTCCTTACGCGTCGAGGTACCGTCTGCAGTCGACAATATACTTCCCCTAAGAGACATCTAGATGACTTCTTCGAGGACGGTCTGGCACGGTGATGTGCTTATGGTCTGACTATGGCTGGCCTTCCCTCATGAGCGGCACAAAAGAATTCGGTAGCATGTGGGATGATGCGAGAACCATATCATATTACGACCGTAAATCAGCACAAGTCGCGCCGGAGGCAAGAGGAAGCAAACCAGCAAAGGGGGAGGGCGCCCTTGTTTTCGGTCAGCGATAGATCCAAGCTCAAGATTTCTGATCAGGAACTGCTCAAGATATATCCAGTTGAAAGCGATCTATGAATGTCATAAGAAGATAGCTTCTAAGCTTGAGTCGTTCGTAACACCAAATTCTTGGCTATAGTACCTCCCAAAATGGTCCGCCTTATCACTCACAACATGTTGACGTGTCATGTCAGTGAGTATTCGCTCAGAGTCATCCCGAATGGAACTCGATACCTGATTTTGATGATTGAATTCCTTCTCTTCAGAAAACTGTACAAAAGACAACTTCCCTCTCGTCTTCGAGGACGTCGAGCTTGAGATTCGACCAGCGGAAGCGAACCTCGACTTCATCAAACGGTTCATCCCGAAACTCGAATGGGATGCGCTTGTCCAGACCGCACGAAGCATAGGCGAGGACAGTCTGCCGGAGAAGTTGCCGGAAGACAAGGAGACGCTGGATAACGAGGAGTTTTTGAACAAGCTGCATCACGTCTTGATGGAGGTCAGTCAAGATACCACATATCCAGTGAGACGCGTGTGGATAGCTGATGGAATAACCGGGATTTACTGGGTTCCAGATCCACGTAGAGGAGGGCAGCATGAAATGTAGAGGATGTGGTCATGTGTACTCCATTTCGACGGGTATTCCCAATATGGTAAGCCCCTGGTATCTATGTGTCCTCCCGAACGCGTAAGCAGTGGCTGATCGTTCTGTGGCTCATAGTTGCTCGCAGAGCACGAAGTCGGCCGATGAGTTGATCGCCAGCTTGATTATAATCTCTTCTCAGCCGGTCGTCGGCGCTGTACTTAGCCATCCCTGCTTATCACGGAATTCGGCCAATGCGTGATTGTATAAACTACTATGTTCGACCAATACCACTTCGATCGTCAGTTATCTCGCGGATCTAATCTGGTCGAGAATCTTTCCATGTCGTGTCTGATGCATATGCCTGTCAAGCGGATGTGGAGATCCGGGCACCATTCGACCTGAAACAACCAGTACAATCGATACCTCCCTAAAAGTGTGCAAGAAAATGCGGGTCTCGCAGAGAAACCACCACCAGAAATCACAAAAAGGTTTACGATAACCTAATTGAACGGATCCTCATCCGTCTCGGTGTCAGAAGCCGGATGCGTCAAGATGGGTGGAGCTAGCCTCGGTCCAGGTGATCGGCTTGAGGGCATGGGTGCGCCGAAAATGGGAGGTGCTCGCCTCGATCCTTCCGTGGGGATTGCCAGCGTGCTCGAAGACCTACTAGGAAGTGCTGGAGCAGCTCTCTTTGCAGAAGGGGGCTCTTCGAAGGACTCGGTGTACGTCGAAGGGAAGAGACCGCTCTCGCCTCGCTCGTTTTCACCAATGCACCAGTCCGCGGAAACGATCCTCGTGACTTCGACCACATCCCCAACGCGAATGGTCAGCTCATCCGCAGCCTTGCCTTGGTAATCAAACAAGACTCGGCGCAATGTTCTCCCACCCTCGTGAGATTCTCGACTCTCCGCAATGGTGTGATGTACCGGGATCGTGTTCGTGTTGTTCCGTCGAATAGGGGGCGTGCTAGATCCAGACGATCCGACACCAGCAATGAACCGAGGTTGTCCACCGGACAAGTCGGAATGGCTTCTAGCTCGACCAGCGGGAACGGGACGAGAATATGTCTCCCGTCGACCATATCTCTCATCCTCGCTGTCTTCTTCGGTATCCTCGACATCTCTCGTTGAGCTGAGCCGTCCGACCTCATTCTCTGACCCGTTACGCAGACCTTCCCGATCGTCCAACGATCCGTAGCGCTCCTTGCCACCAGCTGGAGATACCGCTGTTTTCTTGCCCATGGAACCGAACTTCGGGATGAACGACGATCTCTTTTCCTTTTTGCTTCCGGTACTAGCATTAGAGAATGCTCGATCGCGATTACCCTTCGTTGGAGCACCATCCTCGTCCGAAGTTGGCTTTGAGCTGTTCTGTCGTGATGGTAAAGAGGGTCGGCCTCCACCGAGCATACTGCTCAAGCGAGAAGAGGATGTTGTTCGACTAGGCACGGGTGCCATAGCCTTGGGAACAGCGGAAGTGGATTTCGATCTCGGCCGATTGGCATTGCTTGAGCCGCTGCGAAACCCAACGTAACTATCAGCGAAACTGATCAACCGTCATCTTTGATCCGGTCTACTCACCTTCGATCCCAATCCGATTTCAGTTCAGATAAGATTTCATAGTAAGATTGAACAAACTCCATCTCGGCCTCTAGGAAGTCGGTCAATTCCGCCATCTGCTGTGCTTCGCAATCTTGAACCATGACCATCCTAGAGTGCGTATCTTCTTGCGCCTCCTCACTAAGCCGCGTAGGGAAAGCATGAGCTTCGACGGGTATCCAGCTCGAATGGACGAGGAGATGGCACTCACTAACGAGCCTGAGCGATATTAACCTCTTCCTCTAAGCCTCTGTTTTCCTTCTTGCTAGAGTTGCTCTTCCGAGTTACGGCATCAAGTGCCAGCCTGGAGGTCGCAATACATATCAGCCATCCAGGTCACCTTCGAATCATGTCATAACTCACCGTCTCGAATCCAACTTCTTTCTCTGAGCAAGGTACTCCTTGACCACCGCCAAAGCGTTCTCCATTCCTGCGACGTAATTCTCGCCTAGCCGATTGGTGAACTCTTCCTGAGAAGCTGCGACCCGGCATCTAGCACGACCGAATCGCTCCAACATCTCTCCTAGCTTGCCACCATCGCCGGATATTCCATTGTAGCCTCGGGCAGCTTGTTGAAGGTCTTCTCCGTGAGAGATCATCACCAGGCCAAGCGCTTCTCCAGCGAGAATTTTCTGTTTGGCCGAATGGGAATCGGTAGGGTAAGGATCAGGTGTAGGCTTGACCTTTGCCAAGCCAGAATGGAAAGGGATGGAAGTCGCATGTAGCCTAGATGCATCGTGAACTTATTATCGCGGATGACAACCCATCAGGGCAGATCTGCTTACCTTTCGATACCATTTTTACGTAGTTCCACTTCTTTTTCAAACTCTCTGAATTCAGGTGACAGCTCGGTCTTGCCCTCCTTGAAAAAGGTTTCGCCAGTCCACTGTAGCAATTGGGAAAGAAAAATTAAGCCCCGTCATCTGCGAGCAAGATCGCTGGGCCCGGCCTACCTGTGACAGCTTGTCGATCTGATCATTATCGGGGGCTACATCAGTCGGAGGTATTGCAACATCGTTTCATCTGGGCTTAGCTCACCTGCTTAGCGGACTTTCTGAACATCTTGGGAGTGATCGCAGTGATGTCCTCTCCTTTCCAATCAAAACAATGTAGATACGGTGGTGGTATCAGCTAATGTATGTCAATGATCGGTCCACCTTGATCCTGACTGCAGGAAACATCAGACGATGACTGCTCTTCACATCCACCGAATGCGGGGGAAGGGCAGCTGCGTGCTGTTTCGTTTACTTCCGTTGATCCCGCGCCGGGGGCAAAACGCGTAATGACGTCGCGTGTGTCCGATATTTCAGGGGCCAAGGATCATGATGATGCATGTTCTCGATGTACACAGCAACCGGTCTTTACTCAGAGCCCCAAAATCAGGAGTCTGTGTCGACTGAACGGCCGACGAACATCCCAACTGATCTACGGTCCATGTATCTATGGAGTTTGTGAATGATTTGTATTGTACAATCCTTGTCTTCCTTTGATTACCATCTCCCCCTGAATCTGGGTCCACCTCGGCCCTTCGACCAGAACGCATAAGCCACACCCGCCAACAGCCCTCCAACGTGTCCAGCCGAGTCAGTGACGGCGTTCTGTGATGGAGAGGCAACTTCAGTATCGCGAAACAGTATCTTGAATGTTGTAGTAGTACGTACGGGAGACCGAATAGACGAGTACAAGTCATACTGCGATGCAGCCGGACGACGTTAGACCGCCAGCCTTGATGACGCCCTAACCTGATTCCGACTCACAGCAAAGATTCCACCTACAGCTGCCCATGCAGGTAGTGGTACGATGAAGAACAGCAAGAACTGCGCTTGAGGGAACATTGCCGCGTAGTATGCTAACGAGGCGTAGATCGCACCTGAACCATTATGAAGCAGCAAAGCGCAAAAGATTTAATATTCCTCCAACCGAAGTCGATTAAAGGTGGAAATGACGAACCGCTCGCTCCCTCGCTTCCGTGGTTCTTGGATCTGTTGTTCGACATCATTCTGTGCCACAACAAAGAAACCGTCGATGATACGATCCCTCCTCCCAGATACAGACCCAGGAAACTAGCTGGTCCCAAAAGACTGGTAGCAGATTTGCAAGCGATTAGTACAGCCGGTTCATCGTATGACTTAAGACACGCAATAACTTACCCGGCTGTAGCAGGTCCGATAAAGTATAGTCCGAGCATGTTCAGTGCGATATGAGAAGTGTTCGAGTGGGAGAAACAGCAGGTCAACAAGGTATGTCTGATCCAAATGTACTGTCAGTCCTGAGTCCCGACACAGCTCAAGTCTTGCCGCCTTTCTGAGGGTACTCACATCCTGCCAGCCGCCAAGTTCGCTTCTGAAACGATAAAGTTTCTCGACATCCACTGGTAAAGCGTCGGATCTCGGAACCGACTCTGAGATTCCATTCTCGTCAATATTGTGCCTCTGCTTCGTCATGTAGACTGGCGGATCTCTCGATCCCCAAGCACTGTCAACTCACCCATGAAGCCTGAGCATACTGCCAAACCAAAAAGATGGCCACATTCGTCCCAATCAATCCATAGACCACCCACATTGGGTTCAGCGCATCCAGTCTCCTCCTAAAGTTCCCAAACCAACCGGGACCTCCGCCACCCCCAGGGCCCCCTCTTCCATATCCGCTCGAGCTCGAACGACCATTCGGTCTCCGGAAATAGGATTCTCGAAGTGAGCGCAGTGTTGAAGAAGAGAAGAACCGGGTCTGCGCCAGGATAGGCGAAGTGGAGGTCGAAGCGGGAGCGCCGAAAGGTGAAGATTGGCCTGGCACCAAACTTGATGAGAGAGGTAGTGAGCTACTCTTATTGGAGTTCAAGCCTGTTCTTGCGGCCAGTGGCACATCTAGCTTCTCTCGACCTTTTGGATAGCTTTCCGAGAGACAGCGAAACGAGAATCCCAAGCTAGATCGAGAAGATCCGATCGCCAGCCGAGCGATGTGGGTCGATGATTGTCGGGCGATGAATGTCCCTCCCACTATTTGCGCAGTAGCACCGGACATCCTAGAGGCAAACATTTTGGAGGAGGTCGAATGTCTCCAATGCGTTTGTGATTCACCAGCTGAATTTGATATGAACTTGAGACAGACTCGTCATAAGTTGAAAGTTACAAGTGGACAAGCCGCTTCATCATCGCCGCTAGCCCCCGCTTGCGATCTCGCTGCCTCCACTTTTGCTCGCGACCAGAATACCGAGAAGCGATCTTGTAGGGGACGAAAATATGCCAAAGTTGCGAATGGCATTCAAATTCTTATGCATCGCATGACCGAGTGACGATCGTGCATACCAAACGACTAAACAACTAGACCCGTATCTCAAAATATGCTCCAAGTCGTCTCGGTGCCACCTATTCCGCTGTTTCACGCCGAAGATTCGGCGCCTTCGTATAGCAAGGCGCGGCATCATCCCGATGTCGAGGACGATCTCGACTCCGAGATGGACGTGGATGAGTACGGCGCGGGCTTGGGAATAGGAAGCAGCACAGGAGCAGGAAAGAACATCACATCCCCAGGGGAGGTCGTGACCAGCGCCAAGGAGTTCATGAGGGGTCACGGGACGTACACGGAGGGAGACGATGTATTGTCTACAGTCGCTGGGACGATTGAGCGGGTCAACAAGCTTGTCTCTGTGCGATCGGTACGACAAAGGTAGGTATTCAAAGGTATTCAGATGTAGGGTTGGAATATGAATGTATTGAGATGCTGTCGTTTTTTAGGTACAACCCGGAGAAAGGAGACCTCGTGGTCGGTCGAGTCGTTGAGGTAGTACAACAACGCTGGAAAGTCGACACGAACGCTCGACAGGACGCTATTCTATCGTTGAGCTCGGTCAATCTGCCCGGTGGTGTCCAGGTAAATTCTTATTATACAACTCTTCCGAGGCGCTGAGATCGCTTATCCCGAACTGCACCGTCATTTCTGCAGCGAAGGAAAGTCGAGACGGATGCGCTGAAGATGCGAGAGTTCTTGGCAGAAGGCGACGTAAGTCGAACGCCAGCTCTACAATTTCGAGGCGTAGACTAAAACCTTGAAATCATGACCCTTACAGCTGCTTGTCGCTGAGGTGCAATCGGTAGAGAATGCCCCGCAGCTTCACACTCGTTCGCTGCGATACGGAAAGGTATGTCCCGCTACTCTGGCGATAGGTTTTGTTCCGCTAGTCACAAGCTGATTCGAAGTCACACCTTTTTTTAGCTTCGAAACGGTCTCCTTCTCACTGTACCTCCATCCCTTATTCGACGACTGAAATCACACTTCCATACTCTTCCGCCTCCATGCGGGCCGCTTGGCGTAGACGTTATTATGGGCGTTAACGGGTACATCTGGGTCAGCGTCAGCGTTGGGGAAAGAGATAATGCGGCCGTGGAAGGGTTTGTGGATGCTGAAGGAGTGTATTCTGATGTTAACGATGTGAGTAGAGCTCGAGCTCAAAACATGCGAGGTTCGTTACTGATGCGTTCTGCACTTCTGTGCGCAGGACATCTCGCACGCATCTCGACTAGCGATATCTCAGGTTGCAAACCTGATCCTTCTGTTCGCACGCTACTCGATCCCTCTCAGCGATACTCTGCTCTCGGATGCATATACCTGGTGCCGAGATAACGGTCTGACCAAGGCTGGTGTAATGCTCGACAAGGAGATGGAGAAGCGGTGTCTTACTGAAATTACTGGGATGGATGTACGGGAGGAGCTATAGTACAGGAGTTTATATGAATATAATCTAGACAGACGTCGGCGCTACGGCCTAAGTGCCGGATAAAAAGTGTTCGTTTTCGTGTCGTAAAGTCGTGAGATCGGGAACGAAGCCGTGCTCTTCTATATAATCTTGGTTGGAGGTCATCAAATCTTGAAGCTGTGCACAGTCGCATTGTGATCAGCGTTAGATTCTGAACCCGATCCGATGCGGAGAGCTTGTGGTCATGGCCGAGCTCACCTTGCTAGTCGCTCCCTCAACTCCTTCACCTTCTTGGCCATCTCCGTCCGCACCTGCCCTCGAACCTCTTCCTCGACACCCTTACCCTTGAGCTCCTCTTCTACCATGTCAGGGTCGTCCGTGAACGGATCAAAGTCGATGGTTAGGCCCGAGGACGTCGTCAGCCTCAACATGGCCCCCCGGCTGGAGATATGGGCGGGCGAAGCTACTGAAGGCTCGACCTGCGGCCGCACCGGCGTTGGAGTCGCTATAACGGCCGTCGGCTTTGGCGTAGCATCTACAAAAGGGTCGTAGTACCCTCCCTGTCCAATCGAGATGGACTGCCGTATCCGAATGGACGAGATCCGCTTTCTTGCCATTGGCCGAGGTAGATCACTACCTCTGCTTAGATGGTGCAATGATTTCATTCTCGGCGTTGCGCCCTCCATCATCGCCTTTTCCAAAGCTTCGGCATCTGGCAGTTCGTTCTCATCGTCCTCGTCAGTCTCTACGCCATTCCTGGGGGGGCCAGGGCGTGTCGACCATGGGTTGGCGATCGGGCTACCGTTCGCGCTGAGTACTACGTCGCCTTCTTTCATCATACGAGGAAATTTTGGTGTAACTTCCGGTAAATTCGGTTCGAAATCCGTCTTTGAGGGTGCTGGAAGGGTGCTGACGTTGGTTGTGTCTCGACTCAGCGACGAAAAGGTGGGTAATCGCCAACTTGCAATTCGGCTCGGTTTGGCAGGAGAAGAGGTCGACCCCGGGTGATTCAGGTCGGTACGGGACGCTAGGCGCTTGAACGGACTACTAAAGGTAGCCGCGAGTGACCCAGCCGTTGGTAATAGCGGTCGAGGGATCTTCGTCCCCAGCATCCCTTGTGATTTTGCTTTGCCTTCCGAAGGAGTTTTGGGAGCTATTGCAGGAGCTCCGTTGGGGTTTTCAAGTCGCCGGGCTGTGAATGTATATTAGGTATGACTGGGTCAGTTCTCCAGAGAAAGCCTGGATACTTGAATCGGGTGATATGACTGACGTGTCTTTTGCGCCCTCTGAGCTCCTAGCTCTATCGAGCTTTCGCTCATTCCGTCCATCGCTCGCTTGCGTTTCCTCTTATCATCTAACCCATTCTCGCTAGACAGCGACTCTTCCAGCTTCTTCCCATGCTCGCTCCTTTTATCCTCCAGTTGTCCCTTCAATGTCTCTTCTTTCAAATGCCTCAGGGTGCTTGCCCAGTCTCCCCCCCACATGGCCTTCAGATCCTTCATCTTGACGTTGCGCAAATCCTTTGGTATTCGCAGGATCTCGGATTCTTGCCTAACTAAGAACGAGTTGAGGATGTCTGTGAGAGCTCCATGGAAGTGTCTTGTTCGATCGGAAACTAGAAAAAGCATATGAAATGATGTCAATACAGGTCTCACAATAAATAGCTTAAACAAGATGACCCGCAAACTCACCTTCGAGTTCAAGATTGTCGATCAAACGTTGCTTTTCGATTTTGCTTAGACTGGGCTTCGGAGCGGCCTTTGGAGGCGTGACAAAGCCGATTCGAGACATGAACTGAGTCAGAAATATACTAGTAGGTCTTGAAGAGAGTGATTTTTTTTGGCAAGCTGTCCTTGGGGCCTTGTTGGTCATTGATCATTGGGAGATCAAAGCGAAGTGACCTCAGATCTCGACTGTTTACAAGTTGCGAGGTCGCTTGATTGCTCTGAGCTGCAAAGGCGACGCGCATACTGAAGACAAATTACGTGATTCAGCTCGGACATGATGACCGAGGCTAGGGCTGAAGGCTGAATCCTGAAACATGAAGTCCCTCCAACGCTTGGATCTTGCATGTGTTTAGGCTTCGACCGGAGGGGGATTACAAAGCGGGTCACGACAAACAATACTATCCTGATGTCTAGTGACTCCGAGGTTATCTTCTGCAGAGAGAAGGCTTCACGCTAAATTTCGATTAGCAATCAGAAACGCAGGCAAGCGTTCTCTGTGCAATTGAGTCGAGATGTACTGTCTCGTGCAGAGACAACGGCTCACGAAATCGCTCTTGTTCCAACAGACTGCAAACATAACGAGAACCGAACTATCTGACAGAACTTTCCGAATGAGGGGATGTCACCAACGCGGAAGCCACGGTCATTCCTACGCACCTAGGGGGCTTAGCATCACCCCGCCGACCTGCCACTCAACCAGAAATTCACCCTCGGTACCCAACGGCTGCGTTCACATTTCCTTATCACACAAGCGCTGGACCCCGACAGCTGGTGTCTCGAGAATGTAGGCGTTTTGTTCCGATGCCGAGTTGCTGACTGTCTGCACTATTTCCGTCGATAGACTATAGCTGCGCTGCGCTCTCTGTCCCTTGGCGCTCTCGAAGATACGACGATCTGTTCCGATGAGAACGGAGATGATAGACTCAGAACGATGATAGCATTCGATGTCCAAAGGCTGACAAAGGAAGGAATCACTTTACCATCCTGACGACATGACAAGCCTGGGGGGTTTCGGTACCTGTGGGAGGTGGAGGGTGAAAGGCATTAAGTGGCGAGGTGATCTGGTGATGTGTTAGTAGATGTGCGCAGTGAGCCAACTCTCGCCGCTTGCGATGGCAGCATGAGAACGTGACGAATAGGAGCTCAGCTCACTATTCTCATCAGTGTCTGCTCTCCCTTTCATTCGTCTGCGCTGCGTGTATACGAGTGGAGCGTCGCCAAGCAAGTCCTTGACAGATCCATATGAACACTCCCGACGCTCGATGAGATC
>Ga0308160_10001299_pt1 | contig 36237 bp, 42 predicted proteins | sample PhyFR1_FD_201036 | JGI IMG/M metagenome (GOLD analysis project Ga0308160, IMG submission 201036) | Phyllosphere microbial communities from UC Gill Tract Community Farm, Albany, California, United States - DLSLF.R1 | ecosystem: Host-associated > Plants > Phyllosphere > Unclassified | place: USA... | reverse complement strand
GGGTCACGGTTACGAGGGTGTTACCGCTCGATGGGGTACCAAGAAGCTTCCCCGAAAGACTCATCGAGGTCTCCGAAAGGTCGCTTGTATTGGTGCTTGGCATCCTTCCAACGTCATGTTCTCGGTTGCTCGATCTGGTCAGGACGGTTACCATCAGCGAACAGAGATGAACAAGAAGATCTACCGAATTGGTTCAGGTACCGACCCCAAGAACGCTTCCACCGACTTTGACGTTTCCGAGAAGAACATCAACCCTCTCGGTGGTTGGTCTCGATACCCCGACGTCCGAAACGACTTTGTCATGCTCAAGGGATGTATCCCCGGTCCCCGAAAGAGGATCGTCACCCTCCGACACGCTCTCAGGACCATGACTTCCCGAAACCACCTCGAAAAGGTCCAGCTCAAGTTCATCGACACTGCTTCCAAGCGAGGTCACACCAACTGGCAGACTATCGGAGAGAAGAACCAGTTCCTCGGACAGAGGAAGATCAAGTCTACTGCTTAAGTGGATTGATAGGTTGGAGTGTAGTCGTACATGCATTTATGACCACCCATTATGTTTCTGCTGTCTTGTCCAAGGCCGTTAGCGTCGTGTTTAGCTTCACTAGAGTACTGAGAAGATGTGCGCTGGTTGTATGGTCAATTCGAGAATCGTGTCTACGGAACTTTCCCGCAGCCATTCCGGGGTGACGTACGCCAATCATTACAATCTAATCACTCTCTGATCTTTCCCCCTTCCTCCTGTTCTATCTTCTGCCTGTCCTGCCTAGATGCTACAGTCGTCCTCTTCAATCGCAATCGCAGCTGGAACCTGTGCTTCGGAATATCCGATACACGTTCGCGCCAATTTACGTTGACCACGGTTCCTTTGTGCTGACTGACGTGACCATCTCGGTCGCCGAGCTGTAATAGCATCATCGTCGTCATCCCGGCAGTACGTGTACGCGTAAGCACGTATATAGTCTTGCATCGCAGTCAATCACTGCCTTCTTTCTCACCACCACTCTCATACTACCATCATGAGATTGATTCACTTGGCAGCTTTGTTGCCTTTGGCAATCGCTGCTCCCACTCAGCAATCGATCCCGGAATTGACTACTTCCGAATGGTCCTCGATCCAATCTTCTTTCGTTGAAGGAGCTCGATCTCTATCTTCTTGGTCTTGGTCCGCCGCTCAGGATGTTGTGGCTGAGTTTGACGAATTGAAGGGTGAACAAGGAGAGGATAGGACGATCTGGCAACAATTGTTGGCTGATCCTCACTCTTTCTCAAAGATCGTCAAGCTCATTGAGGTAAGTCACCAAGACTGTAATCGCAGTGCTGTAGCTGATATACAGTTCGAGGGACATGCAAAGGATATCCTTGACAACAAGGATATGAGCATCACCTTCTTTGTGAGTAGTCTGCATGAGCGGATCGACCACCAAGATCGGGCTGATATTCCAGGCTCCTAACAATGATGCTTTGACTCCTCCCGATCATCATCACGGTCACCACCATCATCACGATGATGACGATGATGAGCTTCTTGCATCGGTATGTCCTCACTCTCAGTAAATGCCAACGCGATGGCTGACAATCCAGATCATCCAGACCCCATCTCTCGCCACGATCTCATCCCTTCTCGACTCTCCTTCATTCGATATCGCCGGTAACGACGATGATGATGACGAAAAGAAGAAAAGACGACGAGAGATCTTCCGAAAGATCGTAGGTTTCGTACTTAAATACCATGGCTTGCCTCACGCCTACACTGCCAAAGATCTCGCTGGTAACAATACTTTCGAGACTGCTTTGGAGACAAAGGACGGAGCGTTTGGAGGTTTGAATCAGAGGGTTCGAGTCGAGAAATCAGTCCTTCCTCCTTGTACGTCTTTCCACGATCAAAGCAATGACTCGAATCGAACTAATGAAACAGCGCTCAAACTGAACTTCTACGCCGAGATCCTCGTTTCCGACAAGAAAGCAAGTAACGGTTATTTCCATACGATCAAATACCCCCTTCTACCCCCCGGGTCATTGTTTGACGAATACTACATCTTCCCCGAAGTATTCTCGACTCTCACTTCCGCTGTCCAGAAGCTGGACGCCAAACACTACTACGACTGGTCATATGATCATGAAAAGTCTAAACCCGGTCATCCCGCTTTCACTGGATTTGGACTAGCTACCAACTTTGCCCCAGACAATCTTGCATTCGCCAAGTTGCCCGAGGGATTAAAGAGATTCTTGTTCTCCCCATTCGGCGGTAATGTACTCGCAAAAATCTTGATGTACCATTACGTACCCAAGACATTGTTGCTCTCGGAGGTATTCTACCACGAGAAGCATCATGATCATAAACATGGAAAGATCGTCTCGATGTGGGAGGCCGAGGGCGATGATAAGTCGTTCAAGAAGGAGGTCGAGGTCCCTACTGCTCTCGCCAACACTACTCTACATGTCACTATTGACAAGTCAAAGGTCCCTCTGCTTGATGGTATGTTCCCTTGCATAAACATCGAGGTCAAGTCTGACAAGCAGGCGTCTACAAGACTACAATCAAGGTAAACGACCATTACGTCAAAGCATTCGACGTACCTGCCCACAATGGTGCCACCCATGTATGTCCATCATCCTCCATCTCCTTCTCTCCGCACATTCCACCTTCGGAGGACTTGAGAGAGGAATCACACTGACAAATAGGTCATTGGAGATGTCCTGATCCCACCTCACAAGCACCACGACCACCACGGAGAAGATATCTCTTCTGTTGATTCTTGGTCCAATTGGGAAGAATGGTTGCCTGCTTGGGCTGCTGAGCAGTGATCAACTATCAACGATCCGATATGACTGGACTTTTGATAGTAATATCCAGTAATTGAGTTGAGTGTATTTGCGCAGATGACGAAAATGAAGGAAATGAATTAGCAGTATGTAGCAGATTGATGTATTCAGATGTACCAGATTTCGTGGCATAGAGAAGTCGATTCCTATCGAATTAGTGTGATACCTGTCCCGTCATCAGTCGTCAAAGTCATCGTCACCTTATCCTGATCACACACACGCACCGATCGCAAGTCAACCCGAATCGAGCACACGCTGCCTGCCTCCTTGTTAGGAAGACCTAGGCTGTCTGCGCTCTTCTTTTAGTCCAAAGACGCATATCCCACTGCGAATGTCCTTAATGATCGCTGATGCTGACTTTAGCGGGTGATTATTATCCGCGGTCATCAGCAGTAGCCACCAACGAACTTGGGTTGTAAATTCGTAAACCTTTCATATGCTGCATTCTCATTTCCCCATGATTCGACCTAAATAACACCAGCCTCCTTCATTTTGCTAACAAGCTCATCGACACTCTCAACCTTCCCACCACCTTGTCGCTTAGGTGGATCAGTGACTGAAATAGTCTCCAAGCGTGGGCTCTGGTCGTCAGCTTAATATTCTTTCTCTCTTTCTTTGCAGAAGCGTGGTCGAAGTAAGGATGGAAGAAGATTAGAGAGAGGGACCCACGAAGTCGAGACCTAGATCTTCTGGTTTGAACGATTCAATCTTCTTCTTCTTTGCTTTCATGATGTTTGGCTGAAAGTCAGCTTCGATGCTGTAAAGGCAAGACATAGTCAGCTTACCAGAGAGGCGTATCGAGGTTCTTTGGGGAAGTCAGTGCTATTCCACAATACTTTCAGTAGACATACCATTCAATCTATACGTCAGCTTTCGGATTACCTCTGAGATACATAGCTGACTCACCTCAGATCCGTCGTGACCAAGAATGGTAAAGTCCCCTCGATCTTCTCCAATCCACCATCAATCTCTCTCGTCACACTGACAGCCCCACCCTCCTTGACTTCCAATGCACTAGCAAAACTAGCCTGTCCCCAACCCAACATTCCCGCCAACATACCTCCAGTAGATCCCGAATCATCATCAATAGCCTGTTTACCACAGATGACTAAATCAACCTTCTTGTCTCCTTCTGATTTATCAATGATTGCTTTAATTGCTCGAGCTACCGAGATGGGCTCGACTACGGTCCCGTCGGGGACAGTGATGTGGACTCCTGAGTCGGCGCCCATGGCTAGTGCTGTTCGGATCGTATCGACTGCTTTGGGAGGACCGATCGAGAGGGCAGTGATGGAGGTGATTAGCTTGGGGTCCTTTTCGCGCATCCGGATCGCCTGCTCGACCGCTGATTGTCAGCTGGGGGAAGTGAGCTAATGAGGACATAAATGCATACCGATTTCATCGAAAGGGTTCTGAAAGTTAGCTCCAGCTATGATGCACATGATAGCCTAGACTCACCATGGAATGCTTGACGCTGGTATCGACACCTTTGCCATCCGATGCAACCCGGATCTTGCTATCTGGTCAGCTGGACCTTCTATAACAAGTTAATGGCAGCTGCTTACACTGCATAATCAATAGACCGCTTGACTGGTACTAAGATATTGACTAGACGTGGTAGTGTTGGTCTCATGGTTGACTATGTATGGTATAGGTAGGTGACTGACAGTATTCATCACTCGCTCATTGCTCGGATCAAGACGTTGCCGGCGATTCTCGCACATGTACAGAATGCCACGTCATCTACTTCAATACTCGTACTGATTAGTTGTCGTCATGACCGCGTCCCACTCACTCTATTAGACACTACCATAACCATGACAAGGACAACACATAAATCACACTCAACACCATCATTCCCAGTCTACTGTCTAGATTGGGCAGATGACCAGACTCTCCTCCTAGGTGGTGGAGGAGGTGCATCGAGGAGTGGAATCTCAAATATGCTGGTGCGTAAATAGACACCCGACGCGTCTTTCCCTGCCTATCAATGCTGACGGTTTAGAAAATATGTACAGTCTCGCATGATGGACAGGATATCAAATATAAAAACGAGCTGAAATTGAGTAATGAAGAGGATGCACCTATGACTATGGCTGTTGATCGTAAGGTAAGTGCCGAGTTGGTTGTCACAAGTGAAAGTGAAGAACCTAATAAGTAGGGCAAGAAGTTAATAACGGGGATCAATACATCGCAGCAGTCTGTCGAGAGTGGAAGTAACGACCACGCAAGGGTGTACAGCTACGAGGATGACAAGTGAGTAGCTATCCCCTTCAAGAGGTGCCAGCTAAACGAAAGGATGGACTTTGTGAATGGTCAAAAGACAATCACAGCCTCTTGGACGGATGATTACCCATATCAAGTATGTCTTCTACCTCTGATGAAGCTTGCTCTGATGTGCAGAAACTTACAGCCTTATCACCATCCATGGACCTGGTAGCTATCGGCACAACAGATAATCGAGTATCAATCCTCCGTCATCCATCTCTAGAAGTTGCTGTACCAGTCATCGAGCTCAAATCCGAATTGGTAGATTTAAATTGGGGGGGAAAGGAGGGTAAATGGGTAAGCTCGCGTACTCACACATCCAGTCCAAGCTGACAGATAGTTGGCAGTCACAACCACAGATTCCCTCTTACTTTATGAGTTATCTGGCGAGAAATTGGCTGCTCATCTGATACAAACGATATATCCACCTAGTATTGATATCGTACCCGTCTTATTCCGTTCAGCCAGGTACGTCTGTCATAATTGGACCAATTGGAAGAATCTAGCTGATTCTAGGTTCTCCCCACATCCCTCTGCACCTACAATCCACGCTGTCCTCAACGCCTCGAAACCATCAAAGAGGGGCGGACCTCGTAAAGCTTTTGTTGCGACTTTCACCCTGGTAGCTGGGCCTAGTAAAGCTCCACATACCGCCGAGGAAGATAAGAGTTCTAGTGTCAAGGGAAAAGAGAAGGAGGAAGAGGAGGAATTGGGGAGATGGGACGTGGTTCTCAGGAGAGAAGTCGCTACTAAGCCAGTCACTGTCTTTGACGTCAGGTGGGTAGCTGCGTCTAACGCGAATTGCGACAAGCTGACATCCAGTTCTGACGGATCATTATTGGCATATGGATGTTCAGATCTCTCAATCGGAATTCTGGACGCCAAGACATTAGCTGTAAGCTCCTCCATTTAAGAACGGGAAGACGCTGACAACAAGCCACTGCTTAAGATCCTAGCAGCTCATTCCTTCCCACCTACAGCACTCAAGTTCAATCCATCTGCGAATCTCCTGGTCTCGGCTAGTGCGGATAATACAATCAGAGCTATAGTTGTTCCTCCTTCTTTCGCTGGCAGTAAGCTCAGTTGACCCCTCAAGTGGGACGACACTAACAATCAGTGTCGATGGCGTTGCTGGCATTCCTTATTGCTGTGATTATGCTGATACTTGCTTTGTATCTACGTCGTTAGCTTGCATGTATCTAAATATATGTATGGACAATTAGAACTAATACTTCCGTGAAATCAGGCGCGTCATTAGTCCAGCCGAGCCATCCATGCGTGATGAATGGCCTTTAGCATAGACACACTACATGTACTGACGGCAGCACTCCAGCTGCGAGTATCACAGCCAGTACCTCGCCGAGATCAACGCGCAACATCGACACTGTGCTGGCCCCTTCGGATCGTACCTGTTTCATGAAGTATAAAGTACACGGGAAGGACGGTAAACAAACACAGACACGAGATTGATCTTCTTTGCTTCTCCCCGTTGCCCGAGACCGTGTCTGATCGTCAGCGAACATACTATATCATCAAAGGCGTTATCTATTGTACTACTGTATTCGTGACCACCAACAGACATAAGGCAATATGTATCGCTCTACATCCACTTCGACACCTTCTCGGCCCTCGTCACGATCCACCTCATCATCCAGTCAGGACCCACCTTTGGGCCTTCCCCAATCCACTTCTATGCCTATCATACCGACCTCCCCACCTCGTCCGGCCTTACATTCAACACCATCGACTCAACATCTACGATCACCCCAGACTCCCGCTTCCACGTCTAAAAACAAGAATTTCCACCCGTATTTGATCCAAACTACTTCGTCCTCGTTACTTAGTCGTACGAATTCAAGTCCTGCCCAACCGCTATATGAGGGCGGTAGTCGACATCGAGTCAGTAGAAGTATGAGCGCCCTCAATAAGCCGGACGGAATGAGGGATACCTACACCGGCTCGGAGGCTAGTGCTAGTGCTAGTGAGGATGGGATGACTCCCGGAAAGAGTCCAAAGGCTGTCAGGGTGGGAATGAAGAGGAGTGGTACATTACCTTCTTTTCCTAGCACAGAGAGCTTGAGAGACAAGGCGAGATCGAAAGAGGAAGAACTGCCTGTAAGTCCAATGGGTTCATCAGATGTTTGAAATCAAGCTGACATGCAGAATGACCCAAAGACATGGACTGGTGAGCAATACACACCGTTCATAGAGGCACAGCTGATGGCCAGCGTCTGAGCTCGCTCAATACCTATCCAGATCCCTTCGCAAGAGTCCAAGTAATACTGACGACCAAACGCTACCAGCACCTTTGATTGAGGATATCAAATCCTGGATCCTTCGTCATCAAGTCACTGGAAAAGCCTTTCTTAAAGGACCAGAAACTTGGACGTAAGCTGTCACGAAACTTCCCATGGTGCCGTGACTGACATTGGCCAGGACCTCAAACCGCCCGCCCCCATTCTTACCCCTCCTTACGTCCATCTCTAGACGATTACGCAGGACATCGCTGCAATCTCGTATTTCAATTTCTAACTCGAACTCTGCTACGATAAATGAAGATTCCGAGGATGGGTTTGGACCGTCTTCAGTACTCGTTGAAGCACCTGATGAAAAACCCCACGGAGTGGCTCGAGGAGTGAGAGGGATGGCACAAGCATATGATGCTATTCACTCATCCGCCTCGGATGCTAGTATCTCCGGCGACGAATCCGCCGGTATACGACAACAACATACGGGAGATCAACACAGGCGGGAAGTATGGAAAAGATGGGAGGCCGAGATGAGACCTCTAAAGAGGCAGGATACAGGATCAAGTATAGGAAGTGTGGACGAAGTCATGCTTGCTGCTGCTAGAGGACTACCTATCAAAGAAGTCCAAATCTACACAGATGAAGAAGAGGAAGAAGGGAAGGGAGGTACAATCAAGCCGAATCTAATGAGGACAAGTGTAGTCCCAGTGGAACTTAGTTCGAGTGGATCGACCGCATCTCCACCTTCTGTCTACGCATATTCGAGCCCCGATAAAGATAAACCGGTCGGAATCGAAACCTCGAGCCAGCTCCTCACACCTATCAAAGAAGGGAGATCAGCCTCACATTCCGTTACTCCAACACCGGAACCTCAGCGCGTTGCGGATATCGACTCGCCAGTTCCCCCTCGACCACTGAATCTGAATGCCCGTCAATCTTTGGGCCGATCTACATCCCGTAAACTCCCCACACCACTCGATGATGGAACTGAGACGGACGATGAAGCTGGCCTTCTTGGAGAAAGACGTTACTCGGCCGCCAGGAGGGTCACGATCCGTCCACCGGCCAGAGTGAGCAGTAAGACCATTTTCACTGCTGCTCCTTCCCCGCAGAAGTCAGCTCGTGAATTAGAGCTAGAGGTCGAGCTGGGGGAGATGAAGCTCCGTCTGGAGGAATTAGAGGGGCGGCTGAAAGGTCTCGAATCCGAATCCAGTGCGTCCACTGCGGACATCTCGAAAATCGTTGCTCCCAGTCACACGAGTACGGATATTACTTCATCTATCTTTGGCAAACTCGGTCTCGGTCTTGGCGAGAAAGGCGATGGATTGCCGAATACAGTAGGACAGCTTCCTGCTTATTTATTCCTAGTCGGATTCGGGGTAGGAGCGGTGTTTGTCCGGGTTCTCTTTTCCAGAAAGTGAATGACTGGTTCTAATAATGACTTGTTTGGGTTTCTGTTGATTTTGCTCGCTTCTGAAAAAATACTGCTATGCTGCTATAACTGCCATATCATGTAACATTAGATTATGCCACGCTCTACATGTTCTCTGCAAACTCTATACGACATACACTCTACGCACGTTCCCGCCATGCACGGACCAACATCAGATGAAAGATGGAAGATGAAGGTAGGAAGATGGCAATGACATGATTTCATAAAACCCTACAAACAACCAAAGATACCCTAGTAATCATCATCATCATCACTCTCGGCATCATCTCCACTCTCCTCTCCTGTCAGACTAGCAGTTCCAGTCCCACTAGCCACACTCTGAGCGGCTTGAGCCTTCAACTTGGAACCCAAATTCAACTTGATCTTGCCCACCCCTGTTCCAGTTCCAGTACCAGCCCCTGACCCGCTTCCAGCAGCTTTGAACATTGGCGTACTTGTCCCACTTGGCATTTGACTTGGGCCTCCCGTGGATGTAGATCGAGCGGCGATCGACGCGACTTCGATATCGTATAATCTATCGAACTCCTCTTGCATCTGATCGGCAGCTTCGTAAACCCAGGATCCTTCTTGGTTGTATGTCCTGGCGTTATCCCATAGTAGGTGCATTTCGGTTTTGAATGTTGGTAGAGAATAGGTGGCGTCCTTTTCGATCTTACGTTTAATCTGCTTCATACAGATTGGACGTTTAATGATCTGGAAGTAATCTGGGTAGTCCTACATATCAGCTTTGTTTGCCCTGAGGGTTTGTGAACAGGTGTAGACATACGGTTCTGGAGACGGGATCGATGAAATAGGTATTGAGCATCTCGCCCACTTCGCTCTGCATCGCATTGACTTCGGTGTAGATCTTCAACATGCTCGGTCGATCTTCACCATTGCCTTGTCCTTCGACCTTTCGGCGTTTCTGCTCATCAGCTCCTCCCTCAGTGATTAGAAGGAGACACTTACAGAACCATCATCACCCATGGCACTGGGAGTAGCACTCTGACTAGGTCTCGATCTCTTCTTGATTGCCTTCGGAGGTGGGGTACCTTCACCACCGACAGAAGAGTCCCGCTTGATCTTGATTGTCGGGATTGGTTTACCCTCTGCCTCTGCCTGAGCCAACATCTCATTCACCCTTTTCCGCTCCTTTCTCCGATCTCCAGATTGCTGCTTGCGTTCAACAGCAGTTTCGACATCATCATCACTAGCGTCCATCGCAGTGAGCCATTGATCATCGGTAAGTCCGTCCGAGTATTTGACTTCTGCTTTCGCTCGTCGACCTCGTCCTTGATCTTCATCATTTACAGCCTGACTAGCGAGGTGATCACCGATATCGATTCGGTAGAACGGTGGTAGTTCGTTCTCGGCCATGAGTGTAGGTGGAAGAGCGCCAGATCCACCATCGATCGCGAATCGTTCTTTTCGGAGTTCCTCTCGCTCTCGATCCATCTTGGCAAAGATCTCAAGTTCATGATCACCACGAGCAAGAAGGTCATTCAACTCGTCGTCGTCAAGTTCGTTGGTCTCGTCGGAATCCTTCTCGTCATTGGTCTCGAATGCCTTCGCCTAAATTGTCAGCTTGGGACCGTACTGGACAAATATAAAGGGGAACTCACCAAGAGCGCTTCGTACTCTGCACCAGTGGTGACATCGTCGAATTTACCAGCTTGAATGACTTTACCATCAATTTCAAGTTTGGCCTGTGCTCGAGCCAGAACAAGTTCTTCGACAGTGTTGGACGAAATCAGTCGCAGAACCCTGACTTCCTTCTTTTGACCAATTCGATGGGCACTATACTTTCAGCTTTGGCCTTTCGCGCTTGATGCGGACGTACCGATCCTGTGCTTGCAAGTCTGCGTGAGGATTCCAATCGGTATCATAACTACATCATCAGCTCATCTCCAAGCATAGTATCTTGTAGCTTACATGATGACAGTATCGGCAGATTGTAGATTAAGACCTAGACCACCAGCACGAGTGGAAAGGATGAAAACCTGGTATGGCGAGTTCGGATCATTAAATGTCGATAGCAATGCCTGACGATCATCCGCTTTGGTCGATCCGTCAAGACGACAGAATTGCCAGCCTCGATGACTGAAGAAATCGGCAATGAGAGTCATGATTTCTGTCATTTGGAAGAAGATCAATACCTAGATATCAGCCCAACAACGGGTGTCTGGAAGGAACGACAAACCTTGTGACCGGTCTTGAAGAGTTTGGGTAGGATCCGATCGAGTAGCTCGAACTTTCCGGATGTTCTCATAATCTGCTCATCGATAGCGTTTCCAGGTGGGGCGAAATCCTCGTCTACCTCTGGGAAGACATAAGGATGATTACAAATCTTCCTCAGCTGCATCAAGGCATTTTGTAACGTAGGCGCTTTTCGAGGTTTACTACATTGTCAGCTCTGACCGGACTGACGGACTATAAGAACTCACCCAGCGGTCATATCAATAGGGAGTGTCTTGTATTTCTGGACACTCTCGTACAACTTCCATTGTAGTGCCGACATTTTGGTGTAGATGACTTTCTCAACTTTATCAGGTAATTCCGATTCTACATCCTTCTTCAATCGACGAAGCAAGAAAGGTCGTAGGACTTTGTGTAGACGCTTGACGACAAGGAGAGCTTCTTCTTCATTCATCTCCATCTTTTCACCACCGGTATTGGCAAATGGGGCGTTAAACCACTCATCGAACGATTTGACGGAATTGAAGATTTTGGGTAGAACGAAATTGAGTAGTGCCCAGAGTTCTGGCAGATTGTTCTAGATGTCAGCCTTGACTACATGCATAGGACGTTGGCAGCTTACCTGGAGCGGGGTACCAGTCAAGATCAACCTATATCGAGTCGAGTAGTACTCATTCAATGTCTGGGACAACTTCGATTTCACATTCTTCATCCTGTGTCCTTCATCGATAATCATATGAACCCATTTGATTTTTGACAATAACGGTCGTTCCTTGATAACGTATTCATAAGTCGTCATACAGACTTGGAAATCACCAGATCGAATACGGCCATATTGTTCTTTTCGTTGCAGAGGGCCACCCTTGAGAATGACACATCGTACAGATGGTGCCCATTTTTGGAATTCGAGTGTCCAATTGGTGAGTGTCGAGAGAGGTACAAGGACGAGGAATGGACCGGGTTGACGTTTCTTTTCGATCAAGTAGGTGATGAGCGAAATGGTTTGGATTGTTTTACCGAGACCCTTACGAAGTCAGCATATCTCTGAACAGGTGCACGAGGGACTCACCATTTCATCGGCGAGGATACCGTTCAGTCTGTTGTTGTACAAACTGATCATCCATTGTAGACCCTTGACCTGGTAATCTTTCAGATTACCACCAGACAACATTGATGCCTGACCCGTGACCTTCTCTTGGATCCTATGCGACACAGCATAATAATCCACCTTTCCTTCCTTCCTCTCTGCTCCCTCCTCCTCTCCATCCTGTCGTCTGGCACCAAACATGGCTTCGCTCGCTGGTCCTTCTTCCTGCTCGAATGGTACTTCCAATTCAGCCTGACCTCGATGGACATCATCGTTTTGCTGAGCCACCACTGCTGCGGCCAATGTTTCGAGATATTGATCGGTTTGTTTGAGCAAATGACCAATACGCGAGTCTTTGGCTTCACCGAGTAAAGCAAGATAGGCATCTTCATCATCGTTCTTGAGTGCCTTGAGACGTTCCTTGGCCAATCTCTCAATTCGCCTCTGTTCTTCCTTTTCGGTTTCGGCGTGGATTCGAAGCATAGATCGACCTAGACGACGCATCTTGTCGGCACCAGCACCGCGTGATGATCCCACGCCAGCTTCGATAATCTTTTGACCGTGATCGCAAATCGAAGTGATATAAGCGACATGTCGCTGTTTACCTCGCTGTTCTCGTTCGGTTCTTTGTCGTCTTTCGGCAGATTCGGTTGCTCGAGCATCCCGTAGGGTATGGGTTCGGAATCGCCTGAACTGACTTCGATCCGCGGGGACCTGTGTCGCACCGTGCATAGCCCGGACAACATCCTCTCGAAGTAGCCTCTGCTTCTCCGCTAATCGGAGCTGCATGAGCTCAATCCTAGCTTTGATGCCGAGATTTGAACCAGACTTCTTGTCGTCTTGGGTCACTCCTGGAATTTCTTTGGCTCCAGATTGAGCGTTGCCCATGTTGGCGTCCATCTCTTCTAGTTCCTTGATCCTCCAAGCTTTACGGGTCTCGATATATCGGTTCCTCTCCTGCATGAGGAGATATGGGTCGAGGTTCTTTGGCATTGTTGTGGGGACGAGTGTTCGCTGTAACTTGCTGAGTGGATTGGCCATCTCTTCATCGAATTTGCGGTATGCGAAAGCGTTGGGGTGTGTGTAGGCATTATAAGGATAAATCATCGAGCTAGAGTCGAATTCCATGGCATGTAGTGGGTCGGTAGGTGGGGTGACAACTTTTTCTCCATCACTATCTGATGATTTTTCTATATCTAGCCCGCTCCCGAGTCCCTGTGACTTGTTCAGGTTGTCGGAGACAACGGCATCGACGACTCGTTCTGTGACTCGCTCTTCCAGGTCGTTTGAAGCCGGAGCGGGAACACCGACAATTCCTGGTGGGTTCTTTCCCGCAGCGGCATCCTGTAGATACGTGGGGACAGTCTTGTTTTGCGATAGGAGCTGGTAAGCCGCAGCTTGTGAGCGAACTTGAGCGATCTGCTGAGCGTTCATAGCGACGTGACTTGTGTTTGGTGCGCTCGCTGCAAATTAGCTGGTTCTGCTCGTAGGTAAATGACATACGAGTGGGAGTAGCAGCTGGTGCTGGAGCAGGTGCTGTGCTAGCCGTTTTTGGCAGAGCATCGGTCCTGGCTTTCTCACTGACAGGTCAGTCCTGGATATACGGGATGGGACAAACTCACTCATTAAGTGATTTATACCTGTCATACACATCGACCAGATTTGACATCTGAGCAAATCGACTGGAATTCTCTTTCGTCTGCCCCGACGTCTGCATCTCGGCCAGCATCTACCCATTAGCATTGAATCCTAACTTGATGGACCTTGTGCTATACCTTTTTTAGATTGGCGATTTTATCAGGAGTGAAATGCTTGATCATTTCCCTCTTCTGCTCGTCGGTCATTACGCCTTGCGGTGGTCTAGGGCCGGTAGGTGGTGTGGGAGCTGATCCTGACGCAACAGGCGCGGGCGAGACGGATGAAACACCATTGATGGGCGCGGATGTGGGCTGAGGCTGAGGTGCGGTCGAGGTTGAAGCGGAGGGATCGAGGGGTGGTGGTGTAGGTGTCGGCTCTGCCATCCTGGCTGACTACTCTATGTCGAGATACCAAGAGACTGTGTAGATGTGGTGGTGCTATACGAACGGATACCTATTGGTGAAAGCAGTCGCGGTGTGGAGGCGCGTAGCTAAGTTAACGGTAAGCTAAGGAACAAGACAAGAGAGATAGTAGACAAAGGCAGGTTTGATTCCGTTGGTAGCATAGTAGGATAAACACCGCGTCAGGAGAGTGTGGCACTTGATTGGTCGTCAGATATGGTGAAGAGAGGCTATACAGTGTTTCCTATTCTACACATACTCGAGCATCCCCTACCAGTCTAGGCGCAATCGTTCCGTCTTATGCAGCACATGCATATGTCGGTCACCTCCCCGACTTTGCATAGTGGCAGTCGGCCAAAGGTCTCCGTGGTCAGGAAGGATGATAATCCCACACAACGACGCACACAGCTCCTCCCTCCTTTAGACCTTCAAGAGGTACCCGGGTAATATACTGAGTTTCATGACTGGCTTCGCTTCTATCCAGGATACGAAGCAAAGAAGAAACGAAGGATCGAAATATGAAGTGTGACACTCCAGGCGGTGCAAGGGGTAACTTAGCAATGCTGTCAAAGCTCATCGATGATCAGACTTATGCCATGATCGTCATCATCAATAGTTTCATCCCTTGTGCCAACACTCGAGCTCGGCCCTTAGAATATCTAAATTCACTAATCACATGTCTTCTCCCTTCTTCTCGACTTCGAATTATTACTTGATAGCTCTGCAGATCCTTTTCGGAGCAGGTCTCGAGGACTGGTATCTAGTTTAAACGCTCTTTGTGAGTCTGGCCTCCTTCTCCCCTCTTACCTATCCCAGTCAATCTTGGTCCGAGCTTCACCATCACTGCCGCCCTACCCTACCTTTTCAGCCTGAGCACTGACGATGCTTAGACTTCCTCTTTCACACATCCTCGATCACCATGAAATCGTAACAACCCGTCCTAAGCTCATCACAATGGCGACTTATCCTGCTCCTACACCTCACATCGTTCGGGCACTCTCGCCAATCACCGAGCTTACAACTCCTGCCTCCGCACGGTCCATTGCACTTCCGGTAGTGGAAGACAAGATCTACGATTACGCAGATGAATCGCCCATTCGACCTCACGGGACCAGGGAGATTGAGGTGAAAGGTGAAGGGGAAGTTGCAGGTGATGGGGACAGTGTGTACTCTCAAGGATCTTCGCGTACGATTGTCCCAAATGACGTTTCTTCACCGATTGCTGGACCAGCCTCATCTTCGGATCAAGAACCGCCCATTTCACCTCCAGCCATCATCAGGCCTTTCCCAACTCCATCCGGATCTCTTCCGCCTCCACCTCGCTCCGCGACGCTGTCAACCAGATCCTCGGCGCGACCGAATTTACCTATCTCTCCGGGTCTAGCTTATCTCCAAGATACCGGTCCCGCTTTTGCCTCTTCCGTCACCCCTAATGTCACGCCCATCGATGTGATTCTAGACATGGAAGATGAAGACGTTGATAGGAGGAGCTTGGCCAGTGTCAGCTCGGCAGGGATTGCAGGTGTAGGAGCCCATGTGAAGAGTACTGCTCCTGGCCCCAGAAGTCGGCCTGGCAATATCATCGTCTGTGAGCAAGTGAGTCTTTCATCGTCAGTCTTTGTGTACTTGGTGAGATGCTGATACACAGTACAAACCAACCGAGACAACGGGGCCGAGGAGTAGGCCAAGCAGTATCAGTGTACCTGGCCAGGTCAGTGTCAACCACAAAATGAGTGTTCAGAGCTGATGCACAGTATACACCCATCGATATGGCTAATCGGATTTCCCAGAGCTATCATCCTTCATTAAGTAACATTCCGGTGTTACCTTCTCCTCGCGGTTCACCTCGGAGTCGCCCATCAAGCATACGAGAAACAGGGGTAGGATTACTATCGGGTCAGCGATCAATTAAGCTAATAGACAGTACAAGCCGGGCGATATGGCAAAAAGGATATCCCAGACGTATCACCCTAGCCTTGTCAATATCCCAGTAATCCCTTCACCTCATGGATCACCTCGCAGTCGACCGACCAGTGTCAGGATGGCGTCAGCTCATCCTTCTCTTGTTAATATCCCAATCATGGACTCTCCACTCCCGTCCTCCAGGCCTCGACCTAAGAGCCTACACGGTAGTAGTCAAGTAGGTACCTCGTCAGGTGGCAGCAACGCTGATTCTTAGCGGCAAATCGATTTATCGATGCGAATTCCTTCGAACCACTCCCTCGTCAATATCCCTTTCTTACCCTCTTCGCCTGCACCTGTTCCTCAGACCGCCACTATTGCATCTCTCATCAGTCCTGGAGCGGAGACATCTCCCGTTCCTCGTCGGGGCCCACCTTTGGTATCACGGTCGCCCACTCGATCCCGCCCAACTAGCCCAAGATCGCGACCAGGAACTCTCAAAAAGAGGCCCAACAGTCTACATGCCAGTCGACCTGGGAGCTGGCACGTCGATTCACCACTGGCATCTAGCACTGTTAAAGCTAAGAAGTCCAAGGGGAAGAGGAGGTCTGCGCTAATTGAGGAGGAAGGAGGTGGGTCGAGTAATGATGTAAGCTACGTCTCCCTCATCGCACGATGTCAGCTGACGACAAGAATCATTCCGAGGTATCGTCCGGAAATACTAGACGAGGGAGCAAGAGAGTTTCTAGGATCCCATCTCTCCTCCTCGCCCTTTTCGAGCCCAACAGTGCAAAGCAGTCCCAATCGAGTTTGAGTGTCAAATCACCCACTGCCTCCAATGACCATTCACCCAAATCGCCAGCTATTCACTACGAGCAAGAGACTTCAGATGAGCTCAAAAGTGATGCCCCACCGCTCGCAGTGATTCGAACCAGCGGGACTTTCGGTATTCAAGATGATGGTAGTACCCATCTCCTCTCTATGGAAGAACCGGGATCAAGACCAATGACGGCCGCGTCGACCTCGGGTCGACCATATCGGGCCAGGCGGGACTCAGATAATGGGACCGTCAAGTCTCACCCGATGGGACTAGCTTTATATGTCGGTAATCCTGACCCATTCCGCGAATCAATCGATGAGAGTCGCGAAGGTCCGGAGGGTCAAGATTCGGAAGAATCAGCAGCATACTGTACCCCACCTTCATCCACTCCTACTTGTGGACCTGAGCAGCTACATCGATCCTTGACCCCTTTTCAAACAGAGCACCCCTCCAGTCCTCTGGAATATGTACTCACTACCGCTTCGCCGTTGTCATTGGAAGGTGCCAAGCTAGAGAGGAAATCGGTCGAGGGAGCGAGGAGCTTACAGGTCAATCCCGGTAGATCAGATGCGAGTCAACGTGCTCAATCTCCTTCTACTGGCGGCAACTCTGGCACGAATAGTCGATTCGGACAGAGTGAGCAGGAAGAGGTAGTGATGAAAGATGATTGGACTCAGACATCACCTGTTCCTTCAATCACTAGTTCACGCTCGAAACGGCCCCTCCCAAGACCTCCAGCTGGAGCCGACAATGCGAGCAGCTACTCACGAGGTCCTCGAGCTAGACCAACTTCACTACCGCCTCTGATGTACCCTCAACCGACCCCGGCTCCAGTTCCTTCGTCTCCGTCTGATCTACCTCTCCTCATCGCTTCCCACTTGCTCTCTAATCACGCAACTGCCCTGATGCGACATTCAGCGGGCCTATCGGAAGGGGCGGAAATGATGAAACGGATGGCAGATGAAAGTATGCAATGGGGAGCTGTATTATTGAATATGGCTTCTGGCCGACAGCCTGGAAGTGGAATCCCGATGCTTATGCCAAGTAGACCTTGGTCTACGGACGTTCAGCCTGATACTGGTCTTGGACCACCTGATCGGGGGAAAAGGAACGACTACGAATACATGCCTTCTTTCTCGACCGCTGGCAAGTCATTCGAGACCCCGTTGCCACCTCGACCTATTCCCGATCCTCCTGTTACGCTATCAAGGGAACCTAGTGCTCAGAAGCAACATGCCGATGATCGATACACACCGATCCCACCTCGAATGTCGGCAAGGCGTACCCGCTCCAATATCAATCTATACACTGAATTCTACGATGAAGTAGAGTATCACGGACGAAAAGGATGGGATGAACTTCACCAAGCGGAAGATATTTGGGTGAGGGGATTGAAGAATTTGAAGAAATTCTTGGATGATGGACCTGATGAAGGTCGAGATGGGAACTCATCACCAAGGGCTGAGAGGAAACAAGCGCCCGCTCGACGATCTCGACAATCTGATCTGGATGTCTCGCAGCGCCAATCAAGACGCTCAGGAACGACTACCTCGATAGTCCAAACCGACGGGTCTTTCCTACCTCTCCCAGCGGATCTACTTTCCTCACCTGAAGTCGACAGCGGAGATCATACTGGGAGCACAGACGATTCATTCTTGAATCTCATGACTCCCCCCAACCCTCCTCCTGATTCCGATAACGATCACACGGTCCGGCCTCGAAATCTGCAACGGGGTAAACAACCTTTCAACCGCGATTCTGGAGTCTCCATCCGAGATGTCGTAATACCACAACCTCAACTTGGTACGGTTTCGACGTATTCGAGAGGATACGAATCGGATGCCTTCTTACCTCATCCTGCCGCTTATCCCATATTGCGCTCACCACCGCCAGATCTAAGGCCTCGATCAAGGGAAACGAAGAGTGTACCAATCCACCAGGAATTCTCTTCCATCCGAAGCCGAGGACAAATTGGGATACCGAGCGACAACCTTCGACAGAAGCTACGAGTCAATACATTCGACCTAAACACACAACCACCATCACTACCGCACATTCAACCGGAACTTAGATCCTCAGCTGGCAGTGTGAGCGGTACTGGCGGGAGAAAGCTTCGGAAAAGGGTTTCGGCATTGCAGCTAGCGACGCCCGGCGGTCAGACTACTAGTGAGGGCGGGGATTTCCGACAACCTAGTACGGCGGGAAGTACCGTCAAGTCCAAAGCTAGTAGTAAGAAAAGACATTGGTGGTCTAGGCGAAAGGAGGGTACGGATGGCAGTGCTACAAACGATCTTGCTCAAGGGGACTGGAGAGGATCATTGACTGCTACTTAGGTTTAGGTTTTTTGGGGAGATAGGTTGCTAGAGGGTTCGAGCATTACCGCGGACATTTTAAGATGATTATAATACCGTCTGATACATGCATATATCGTACAAATACAATTCAGTCTGGTCCCTTCAAGCGATCACCTTGAGATCAAGCAACCTCTCGATCTTGCCGAGACCGATCTGCCTCTTAGTACATAGCGACCTAGCGATGGCTTGACTTACAAGAAGATCATCACGGGCGACGCTGAATGTCACCCTAAACCACCCGTACGTGGGATTATGATAAGCGTTTCCAGGAGCCTGCTCTCAGCTATGATCCTGCGAGGGTTAACGTACAATGTATACACCTCCATCCAGAAGTTTCTGGAAGATCCGTTTCTCGGTAGCCAAATCTCTGAATCCAAGATGACCTCCTAGATCTACCCAGATGAAGTGGCCCCTATATCATCAGATATGAGTGTGTCGAAGGGAGAGGACAAGACTTACGCATTAGACTTAGCAACATGTATACCCCTATCTGTGAACCAAGCCCTGATAAATGCATGAGCCTCTTCCAAGCGGGACTGATTGGTCTTGATGAAGGCGGTCAAGGCGGTCTTGTCATTCAGCAGCGAAGACCAGATGACATCGGCTGGAGATGATACTTCTCGTCAATTGACTGAAGTATGAGAATAAATCACGCTCACTTTTCATCAGCATCGAGGTGCTTGCCATTGCCCGCAGGAGCAGGGGGTTGTGCTGCGAGACCAGTGCTCCGACTCTGAGACCGTTGGCACAGAAGCTGGCATCAGTCTTGCTCTTTCTATATGTTGTAGACAGCTCACTCTTTGCTCATCCCATAGACGACTGGTATGTCAGTCTTATTCCAGCAGCATCAATAGTGCTCACCATGTAGTCGCGCCCTGTCATAATCCATTCCTAATTCTCGTTCAACGTCAAGGCTCAATAAACTGGTGAAACATTCGGAATCCTCAAAATCTGATTATTAGCCCTGTTTTCTTTCCTGTATTGTTGACATACCAGGATACGAGTAAGTGCTCAGAGCGTAAATCTCATCCGAGACAAGATGGAGATCCTTCTCTTCGCAAAATTTCGTATACGCCAATAGCGTTTCTCGGGCGTATGTTCGACCCAAAGGGTTTTGGGGATTGCAGACGATCTATGATCAATCTCACTCCAAACTTACAGAACAACGGGAACTTACTACTGCTCTGGTGGTAATGCCCTGCATTGCCAATTCATCGTATGCTTTCTCGAACGCATCGAGTGAAGAGGGGAGGAAAGCTGCATCGCCTTCTCCTACATCGACGGGAATTAGACGGATCCGAGAGCGAGGAATCAAATCTCGATCGAATCCTGAGTAGCTGGGTTGTTAGCTTGTATCGTGAATCCAGAGATGAGACGCACTATGGTGCAGCGATCAAGACTGCTTCTCCCTCATCCATGAGGGTATGGAACAGCTGGTCCAGGACTTGGGCATTAGTACATGACTGAAGCGGGGGTCTGGTTGAGATGGGACATACCAGCAGAACACCCGACTCCAGTGATGATTTGCTCAGGAAGAACTGTCTCAGCAGGGCTGAAGTATCTATACATCAGCATTGCGTCATTACGAAGAGCAGAAGAGAATGGTGTACTCGTTGAATAAACCGCTCAAAGCTCTGTTGATACGCCTACTACCCCATAACGAGTCACCGTAAGAAAGATCGTTACGCGTGTAGTCTTCTCTCATGGCTTTAGCAAAGTGCTATTCTCAGCTTTCGCCTACACGTTGATACCCTACTCACCTCTAGGCATTCCTTCTCCATCAAGAAGTTCTCGGCCACACCGCTGCCACTTAGCTGGCTCATCTTCACGATGCCCAAGATACTTACAGAGACACGATCCCTTTGGGATTGGTCTTGCAATTATACTCTTCATCATCAGAGCGTCCCATACCCGAGTATAGTCCGACTTACGATCCTTGAATAAACAACTAAATCTCTCAATAAGCGGTCCAGCATCCGGTCCACCCGTAGCTCGATCACTGAGCTTGGGTCCCAAATATATCTTCCTCTGTTCGACCCTCGAAGTCAATGGTGAAGAAAGACGGGGAGGTGGCAAGTCTGGGAATCGCTGTGAATGTTGATGTTTCAGACTTCTGCCTCTTTGCTCGGGGGTTTTCGGGTACGGAAAGGAGCAGACGGATAGATGGCTCATAGACGATATGAGGGTGTTGGGCTCTTCCCCGTCAGAGTCTAAGCCATGAGAAGGGGATTGAGGCGCGTCGTCGCGTTGGAATGGGGATGGCAGACCGCATGGTGGTTCGAGCGAGTAGTGACGGGGCGGGCTGGATACGTCTGGCATGGTGCGATGCTATACTCAGTTGCTAAGCAGTGTGTCAATGAGTGGCAATTAATGATAGATGTAAGAAGAGATACTTGAATAAAACCTTCTCGAGACAATCTCCTAATGTAAATAGACCATGATCCGAATGGTATAGATATAGATTCGGAGTCGGTTGAGTTGATTTCCATTGTAGATTGCAAGATTGGAAATGGTGCCCCAGATACTTCTCCTTATCTCGTGCCTGACTATAGTGGGGGATCACTCGTTCCTTATTTATGCTCCCTTTAGTTATACTCACCCCACAGATTCCAGAGTCAGTCACCTCAATAATACATAGTCTAACAACCTGATAGTGGACCCTTTCGTGCCGCCATCTTGCCCTCTACAGATACGCTACAAGCACCCATATAGCTCCAAGAAGTGTCCGGTAAAGACAGGAACATAGCTCTTCGAGCTGCCTTGGGCATAAAAGTCACAAATACCGTCATCGATTTGCCTCCCTCTTGCACGCGATCATGAGTGCCATAATGCCAGGTGAATCCAGCGATATTCACTGGGTCGTAAAGCTGATGAACAGAATTAGCGTCGCTAGTCCATGGAGCCGACAATATCCACTCCATGTTACTCTCCCTCCGCCACACCTCTCCTCGACTGATTAAATCCCCCCCAACCCAACCGCGTAGAGCATCTGTGGCTATGATACTCCGAATGAGACCCTCGCCAGATTTAGCTTTCGAGGGGCATGAACCGTCAAATTTCACAGGAAGTGTGGTGAAAAAAGAGGATTGGGGATTAGGTCTTGGATTAGATGATTTCTTCAGACTTCGTACGTCTTTTTGCTATTACAGACGACCACGAGAACTGATAATTAGCATGGGTGAATCACCCCGGTACGATTCCGGAACTACTGTTTATTAGGAGAGCAGCATCACATACCCCCTCTGGCGGTTCTTCGAGGTGGTCTTCCCATATAGCCTTCCCAGGAGGTCGACACGAGCAGTCGGATGAATCGGCTTTGTTCACTGCGTATAGGGAGACCTGGGAGGAAATTGGGGTGGATCTGGCCGAGAAGGAATTCGTTCAAGTGGGACGACTTGACGAGCGGGAAATCACGACGAGTCTCGGCAAGAGATTATTGATGATCTTGAGTCCTTTTGGTATGCTATCTACCTCCAGCGATTTCGGCGGATGCTAATAGACAGTATTCATGCAGACTACACCGATCACTCCTGAACCTGAGCTACAAGCAGTAAGCTAAATGAAAAACAGTTCGCTTGACAACATCTGACAGGCAGACTGAAGTCTCCTCCCTTCACTGGATCCCATTACCGTCACTCACCCCACCCTTCTCTTCCGCCCAGTGGTCTCACATCCCTATCGACATCAGTACCCGCCTGAGTCCACGTAATCAGCTCGTACAACGAGCTCTCCGAAGTATGGTCGGTACGATGGAGTAAGTCAGCTATTAGACCTGGCCAGCCGTAACGACTGCTGATAGTCTAGATTCGGCTGCGTGCTGCTGCCGGATGAGCCATCGAAAGTTGCCGAGGGGTATGATCCAGAGAAGGAATATGAGTTCCCTGCGGAAGGGAGTGGGAGCTGGCGGGATGACAAGGACGGCAGGCGTTTGCTTCGTCTGTGGGGTTTGAGTTTAGGCATGACTCTGTAGGCTTATCTGCTGATCTTGTGATAGACACAAAGCTGACTAATAGTGACCTTCTAGCACACCTCCCCACTGAGACGCCCACACCATTGGTCATACCCTCATCTCAGGCTTCGTCCTCCCGCTCATCGCCTGATCGATCACGAGCCTATTCTCTCGGTCCCAAAACTCCTACGACAGTCGAAAGCAGCTTCGACGATCATTGGGGTCCTACAAAGGTTATTGCCGATTCCAGAATTTTGGAGAAAGTGATCAAGAACCCAGATTCGGAAGAGGCGAAGCGGGCACTAGCGGAGTTGACTAAAGAAGATGGAAATGGAGTGACGGAGGGAAGTAGTGGTGCAGGATTGACTAGAGTGGGAAGTCTGGGATCGAGAGTTGCGGTGAGGGGTTTCAAGGGAAAGAGGAGAAGAGGAGTCGGACCTGGGTTGACGGCTGTGTTCCCGAGGTTCTCGTATCCTGACGTCAACTTTTGGATATGGTAAGTCAGCTCATATATGCTCTATGTAGACTGACGAATAGGGTATTTGGAAGACGGTATAGGCAAGTCGTAAGAGGGTGGGAAGCATCCATAAAAGGTCCAGACAGGCATGCGGACCGTCGGTGCGTCTTCTCTTACCCCTTTGATCGTGAACTGGAGCTGACGAGCAGTACAAACTGGTCAGGAGCAGCTATGGCGACTTTCTACACTGCCGTCCGACAGGCGCTTGTGGTAGCCATCATCATTCGTGGCTTGGCTACCGTATCAGGAGTAGCGGGTCTTGGGTGGTATATCTGGAAATTTGCTGGATCAGGACGGGAGCTGTAGCCAATCTTCGAGCTACCTACGAAGGAATAGAGCGCATTCGCCGTTGAGCATAGATATTCACGACCATGATCATGCATATTGTTGTCACTCGGTGGTTGTACAGCATGTCAGCACCGCCAAGCTGCGTCAGAGTCAGGCACAATTGATGATCGTCACCAATTACTATTCCTCAGATTTGAAGCTCCCCTCCTCCTCATCAACCATCCCCATCCGAATCCCATCGGAGACCGCAGCGCTGTTCTCCCTACGCTCCTTCTATACTAGATTCCGCAAGACCATCATCCCAGAGATCAAACCCTACTTTGATCTGAAAGGAAGAATGAGTGTGCCACCATATGCCGCTCCTCCGGGAGAGAGGGCACCAGCGTATAGGCGGTCTGAGCTCAAGGTAGCTTGTGTCCAATTTGATGTCAAGGTATGTCTCTTCCTTAGATCTAGAGCTGATGGAAGCTTGGTCAAGTAGAGCAAAACCGGGCGAAAGTAGAGGAAATGACGAAATTGTTCGTCTAGAACCAGGAGGGCTCTGCTTATGCAAACAGCTTGACACCTGACGCTGTGGATCTTGTGGTCCTGCCGGAGATGGCACTTTCTGGCTACATGTTCTCGACTCCAACTGCCATCTTACCATACCTCGAACCAACTACTTCGGGCGCAACTACCAAACTCGCTCAATCACTAGCGAAAAGACTGAAATGTCACGTCGTAGCTGGGTACCCAGAAGCGCTTCCATCAGCTCCTCAGCCAGGCTCATCAGGTAGTTCATCAGGCGCCGAGAGTACTGGAGAGGCAGGACCAAAAGAGATGAAAGCACTAGAAGGAGAAGGGACCGGGGTAGGATATAATTCAGCTGTCATTGTTGGACCTACTGGGGAGGTGGTGGGGAATTATAGGAAATCATTCAGGTTTGAAACTGATAAGAATTGGGCTAGGGAGGGTAATTCAGCTCATTTATGGAGTGAGATGGACGAGGGCTGATGTGTAGGTGATGGATTCAAACATTTCGATTTGGGGGAACCACTCGGAAGGACAGCTGTAGGGATTTGTATGGGTATGTCACTTCTGAGAATCACTCAGTTTAATTGCTTACAACAGACATCAATCCCAAGGATTTCGTTGGTCAGTCCAAGTCTAAGTATTGCAGAGGGTTATAACATGCTCACGTTCAGCCCCGTGGGATGCATACGAACTGGCAAATTACTGTCGAGATAATCAGGTTGACACCCTCGTCTTACCGTCAGTTTCCCTCGCTTCTGCTTCTTCAACTCTTTAATCCCTTGTCTACGCGATGGCCGCGTTCCAACCTGGTTTCCTTCAGTGTGATGGTCGAGCTGACAAACAGGATGAACTGGCTAGAATCTCCCGTCGAACCCCCAAACATCCCAGAACCACAAGACCAAGAAGCTCCCTCGGAGAACAATCTCAATTACTGGGCAGCACGACTACTACCACTCCATGACCCTGCCCCGGGGTACAGCACGCCGACTCCCGAACGGAATGTGGACTTAGGAGGGGAAGAAAAGGAAGTAGTATTCGTTTCTTGTAATCGGGTGGGGACAGAAGAAGGTATGTCAATCTTGCTGAGATTAGCGCGGTGAGCTGATATAGTAGGTCAAAAGTTCATTGGGACAAGTAGTGTGATGAGTATCTCGAGTTGTCCGAGCAGGATAGAACTGGTCGAATGCTGTAGTATTTCGGAAGAGAGGGTGATGTTGGCTACAGTCACCTAGTATGTCTTGACAGGTTGATGGTGTGAGTACGCCTTCGGACCCTCGGCATATAGAAGCCGACAGCTAGATCAAAATGTATGACCTTCATAATGCTCATGTAGAGACCTGTCACATCTGAACCTCGTGCCCATCAATGTAATCCGGCATTTGAACGAAGAACACAAAATTGCGAAACGACCCCCCAATCTTTATTGTCAGGCAACACGACCATCCTTTGGTCTAGTAACCTCGTTTCGATCGATTGGAAACCTGCAGGCGTTAATTGATGATCTGATCGAGACTAACGGGAAGCAATGCGATGCGTGTATGGATGTGAGCTGAAGTCAAGGGGAGAAAAGGTATATGAGACTGCCGAATCCCAAATCTCCTCTTCTTCCACTTCGTCCGCTGTCATCCACCTGCTACCGCATTGGAGCTTGCTATCCCAAAGTACTCATACCAACCCCTCACCCAGCGACGATACCACGATACCCACGCATCAAGGGCCGCCCTATCACTCAATTTATACAAGCCTCACACTGCCCTCAGCGCCGACTCCTCCTGGCACACTTCGCAACCGCCCCCGTTCTCGCCTCTACATCCCCTCCAAGTCAAGCAAAGACAAGCGGAACGCCGTACAACCACCCATACTCAAACCATCAGTATCGCAATGAGATCCCAATTCACGCCGCCAATCAATAATGTCTGGTAAGTCCACCTTCTTCACAAACCAAATCAGTCATTAACATTCAGCTCTATAAACGACCTGAACTGCACCTGCGACTCTTCTTGCGGCTGTAAATCGTTCCAGTCATGCTCCACCAATTGCTGTTATCGTATACCCACCGGACTCGATGCTGATCCATGGTCAATGAGGAAGGGTTCGGCGACGTCTTCCGAGGGTGGCGAGTCTTGGGGTACGGCAGATAGTGGGTATACAGAAACGGGAGGAGCTTGTTGTGGGATCATGTAGAATAGATGACTCGACATGACGGTCTGCGATGCACAGAATATGGATCAAGAGGACATCTGTCGAGGGGCCGTCGGAGACCCGCGCACGTACGCGTTCGTTGCACACGTAATGTCTAATGGGATCCTGCAACCACTGCTAGCCAGCCACCGCTGTCTGAAACACTAGTGCATCATGCACAAAAGTCCAGACCAGGCCATCATGTTCGATCAACTCAAGCTAATTCAAGTCAAACAAAGATGGGATCTCTGCGTTAATGCGGGACGGGGAATGTTCCTGACTACGGTAACTACGGCTACGGCTTTGATATGTCATTTAGTCGATCACGAGCATTCCAGAACCGAATGTGTGGTACGCAGCACAGCCCCGTTTCCTGCTGCCCATGTCAGAAGAGAGAACTCTGTTTAAATTGACGGAACGCCACTCTTCTGTCCCTATAGAACTTGACCGGTAAAATCCCTTCCCGGTCTGGTTAAAATAGATGACAAGAGGAGCTGAGAGTGGGACCCTCTACTTACGGCCGAAAAACCCGGGGAATGCGAGGGTGTTGTCTCCTGTTCTTTTCAGGATCTAGAGCCCACCTCGGGTCATGTGGCTTGGGAAATCGTATCAGATTGATCCTGTCTAGACGACCGTTAGGGACTTGGAATGCGCAGATGAGGATGTGGGTGAGAAGGGCAGCCAGGGAGAGGGGGGTTGAGGTTGAGAAAGAGATCTCTGACTAAGGCCGATCTACCAGAGATCATTGGATTAGCTTCTTTAAGTAATAATGCAATAGAGTCAGTTATTGCCTTTTGTCTGTGTATTGTCAATCTGAGCATACCTATACAAACCATACACTGATCGTCCTCCAGACCGATTCCAATCGCGACATATCCATACGCCGGAACACCGATCGACTCCATCTCAAAGCTGTCATCTCGGAACACTCAAGATATATCAAGGACACACATTTCCTCCCCGTCCCCCAAGTTCACGATACGATACGCCTTTGATGACCAAAGGATGTGTATCGCTAGACACCCGCATCCGCATACAGCTTCGATAACTTGATACACCATACTGGGCGATCCCTTTACATCTCCAAAGGCTTACTCCACCCTATCATACCATCATCAACAATCACAAGGACGGACAAGACAAGGTAAACGTTGTCATTACCGGCCGCCGAATTCTGTAACGTGACGACAACATACGAAACCCATCTACCTTATCGTCTTCCTTTCACCTTCGACCCCCACCCTTCTAATACACCTCAATCATGTCGTTCGACGACCCTCGGCAATTCACTAATCAGATGGCCTACCAGTCGTTCTTCTCTCCACCTGGGTTCTCGTTCGAATCGCCATTCGCATACCCAAACATGGGTATGAACGGGAATGGAAGTGGGAATGGGAATGCGAACGCTCAAGCCGGACCGTCATCTATGCCGATGGCTATGAGCATGCCGAATTCTATGCCCATGTCAATGTCGATGCCTATGGATATCGATGCAAGCAGAACCCAGGGCAACATGGGTCCCATGGGGAATGGTAGCAGTGCGAGTGGAAGCGGGAGTGGAAGTGGTGGAGCGATGCAGCCAGGTTCGATGAACGGGAGTAGCTGGATGATTCAGCCGGATAGTGGGGACAAGTGCAAATAGTACGTCCGCTTGTCAATTTGCCGAGGATGACCACTAACAATGCAGTGACATGTTCCCGGGTCCAGCAGTGAATCTATCTACTGGCGACAGATTCTCGCAATTACTAGAACGCAAGCTCGGAATGGACATGCAATCTACTCCAACCTTCCCCTCCCTCAACACCAATCAACAGAGTGGTGTAGCATACAATGCTTTCCCGCCTTCGCCACACTCCAATCAATCCTATCAGCCAGGACTAAACAATAATCAGAATCAGAGTTGGGACCGATTAGCCGTGGAAGCGAATCTTCAGGACTATCGTCAAGTCCACGTTCACCCTGATCTTGTGGCTCCTGCGATTCCAGCCGCTTTCTTCCCGAACCAATCGCAACCACAGTCCTTCGGATACGACAACAAGTCTCAAGAAGGACAGTTGCAGAGCCAAAGTCAAGCATACAGGGCACCGCCGTCGTACCCTGTCTCTCATGGGGCTCCTCAGCAGCGATACCCACCTTACATGCCATATCAAAGCAGCTTCGACAACTCAATGGGTACCTCGTCATTTCAACAAGCATCGCCACTGCCCACATCCAGCCGATCTTCGCCCTCGAGCCATTCGCATACGCTTATCACACCGCAATCTGCCACTCATCCGATCGTACCCGACATGTCTTGGTCTACGCAGTATATGAATGCTCAACCCCAAATGCAAGGACTACAACACGCCAACACTGTAGCTCCTCCCTCGACTCGGCCTCAGTCTATCCCACAATCTGTCAACTGCCAATCGATCTATACTGGCTACCAGCCAGTCACGAAACACAGCGGTAGTCGAGCGAACGACTCGTCAGCATCGGCTCCACCGGTCGCTCTGTCGGAACAAACGAGGCTGGCAGCATCGAACGGATCAATGAATGCCATGCCAATCGCCCACTCGCAATCCCTTCCTGGACCAGGCCCTTCAGCGGCAATCAACATGAACGGCATGTGGTCGAGGGAGATGCACTTCTCTGCCTCGTCCGCCAGCGGCCCTGGCTCATCTACTCAAGTCAAAGCCGCCAACCAGCATACTCGCTCACCGGCACAGATCAAACGATCGCCATTTGAAGGACTTCCGACCTCGTTGCCCCAAGCCCCTGTCATTTCGAAACGATCGCGCTCCCCACATCAGAGTCAGGGATCATCCTCTTCGAATGGTTATTCCCCGGGTGATTCCTCCACCGCAACCGACCAGAAATCGAAACGACCGAAACTGTCTATTCCGCATCCAATGCCTTCACTAGATTACGATCATGATCACGATCACGATCATGATCACGACGATGAGGAGAAGAAAGTCGTCATCGCGTGTCACACATGTCGAGCTAGGAAACTCAAGTGAGTCATTTCTCCCTAGAACAACGATCAAGAAACGCAGACTGACGTACAGGTGTGACGGCGCAAGACCGAAATGTTTCCATTGTTCAAGGAGGAATGAAGATGGATGTTCTTATGATGTCGTACTACGTCGCCGCGGGCCGGGTCGGAAGAATAAATCAAAGGGCAAGTCAAGTGAGAGAAGTGACTCCGGTGCTGCTTGATGAGCACGAGAGAAGATGGGCCAGAGGGCGGAGCTCGTTTCGATGGTCTGGTATCTTGAGCAAGAGCGTGAACGGGAGAATTTGTATGATGTTCCTATATCAAGTAGACCTATTGGACGGAAGAAGGAACTGTTGTACGTCGACAAATGCATGAATTAGTCAATAGCATCATTTTCAGGGTCATGTTTGCAGATGAACTTGCCCACGTTGTCATCCACAGAATGATTGACATCGGAACGAGTACCGCAGTGCCCGTCTGTTCCTCTGCTCGCGTCGAACAATGTCATAAACATTGCTTTGGATTTGCATTTGGAGTCGTGGATATGCACGGAGACAATCTGAGGTAACGATCACTTACGAGCATTTACAGCGTTACATCGTTATCATTATCATCATTATCATGATCTATAGTATCGTAGCTTCTTCACCTCTATGGTATCAACTAGTCCCCAGTGATGCCAGCATCCAGCACCTTTGCTGATCCAGCCCGGCTCTTCCCTTTGCTCTTCCGCCTCAATTGAGCCGGAACCAAGCTCAAAGAGCTTTCGAGACTTTTCATACTTTTCGTCAAATCATCCATATCCACATCCACCACTGCTTCCGATGTCGATGGGGACTTCATGGTCGTTTCGGAGTATTTCACGGGCCTGATCAAAGAAGCGCCTAGACCATCTTGTTCCGTTATCCTATTCAACCCATGATTCGTTATCGAGAAATAGTATTGTCTGGGGTATTCTGATATCAGTGATCAAGTATTCATAATGGTGTAACTAGACTCACTGTGTTTGTCGATCAAATGCAGGCGACGTTGTTTAGGATTAAGGAATATTTTCGTACATTCTGGAGGTGGGACGAAGCATTTGAACTGAATTGTTAGTTTCTTTTCCTGGCTGGCCAGTGAGAGGAAACTCACGATGGGAACGCCTTCATGCTGTCTATGTCGACTTGGGTCGTGAGTCTCGGCTTGATGCTGATATATCAGTCACTGGCCTGGATTTACACAGCAAGCTCGCCGTCCAGACTTTCGCTGGTGGATGGAAATGCGAATTACACCAGCTTAATAAACTCACGAGATCAAGGATCCGCTGATCTGGAAATATCTTGCGACACTCCTTCCACTCATTCCTCTGCCTGGACTTGAATTCCCTGGGTACAGCCCATGGATCATTTTGCCCCTCCTGAGCAGAAGCGGTCTTATCTCTCACTGGCGTCCTGCAGATATACGTGTGAAACGCCAGCTGATGTCTCTCCAATTCGGCTGTCGTTTCGAGTTTTTGGCTATTGGGGAAGCATGTCGGAGGGAGATTACATTCGATGGCTTCGCCTGGTATCGAGGTAGATCGGAGGATCTTGTTGACGGGCGATAATGACCGGGATGAGCTTGCTTGGGATCGTGTGGAGGAGCCTGACGAATTTGACGAAAGTGAATCTGATCGCCCTCTCTTTGCTGCCCTTGGAGTTGTATCCATCGTCCCTTTACAGATGGCTTGGCCAGTAATTTGCTTGCTTGCTTCACTATCTCATGGCTGATGATGGAGTAGGGGGTCATGTAGCTATGATTTGAGTGAGCGAGTTACACCGCCACACCTATTAAATCGCCGCAAATACCGTCGACCGGTCCTTGACGCCGGCACCTCATCATCTTACTCCTCCTCCTCCTTTCACCAGACTATACTGTAGTATACACCCTCACTCCATCCCATATAGTAAGTCAATCGGTCCATCGCCAGCACCACGCGCTCTCCAGCCTTCAAGACGCGATCGTAGCATTTCTTGCGGAAGATTGCTTCTCGCAGTTGTGTCGCCGTCATGTCCCAATCCCACGTTCAACCTCGATCCAATGTCAATCGGCTCAATCAGCTGACCATTTAGCCTTCAGCAAATTATACATCAAACAAGATGTCTACCACCGCCGAACTATGTCCCGTCTACGCCCCATTCTTCGGTGCGATGGGTTGTACCTCCGCCATCGTCTTCACCTGCATCGGTGCCGCGTAAGCTCACTCCTCCCGGAAAATGAAAAAGCTGACAATGGTAGATACGGAACCGCCAAGTCCGGTGTCGGAATCTCAGCCATGGCTGTCCTACGTCCCGATCTTATGATGAAGTGTGTCATTCCCGTTGTCATGGCTGGTATTATCGCCATTGTACGTTATTCAGGCCCAGGCTTTCATGTAAAACGGGCTGACAACGTAGTACGGTCTCGTCGTTTCCGTCCTGATCTCTGGTGATCGTGAGTACAGCTATTCAAAACTCGGATGTTGAGCTGACCTCAAGTCGCCTCTCCTATGCCATTGTACACTGGTTTCATCCAGCTCGGTGCAGGTCTTTCCGTCGGTCTTGCTGGTCTTGCCGCTGGTTTCGCTATCGGTATCGTCGGTGATGCAGGTGTCCGGGGTACCGCCCAGCAGCCCAGACTTTTCGTCGGAATGGTACGTCACCTAATCTCGCTCGCCCAAATCCCAGCTGGCGATCTCGTGAGCAACATGCTAATAAGCAGATTCTTATCCTCATTTTTGCCGAGGTTTTGGGTCTATACGGTCTCATTGTCGCTCTTATCCTCAACACCAACTCAAGCACTGACTACACGGTAGGTCACCTCGTGCTCTTGGGTTCGAGTTCGAAAGCTGACATCGTAGTGCTCGATCGCCGAGTAGTTATACTGCCCAGCAAGCCATAAATCCTTATTCTGCATTCCGACCACATGACAAACTCTTGAAACCCTCGTTGACGATATGCGCAGTGATAGATCAAGCGCGTTTCATGCAATTATACAAGCCCACTTGACTGTCTGACAGCACATCATGTCTATTTCGGCACATGATGTCTGTCCAGCGATCTGTGCACATATTACTCGGTATCACACATGGCTCTCTTCTAGCGGATTGAGTTTGCGTCCCTCTGCTTGTGCTCTGTTTGCTGGACAACTCAGCCCAAATGCATCGTTCTGCACCGATTACATTGTCAGTGGCTCCACGCGACCGCATATCCGAATGACCGGCAACTCCACCAAGCAAAGGTGGGGTTGTTTCATCCATTGTTCTCTTTTACCCATTGCCTATCTCTTTGTTGACTTGACCGTACTGCTCCGAGTATTTCGGCCATCGCACCTTAAATACGACCCATCTACGAGCTCTAAGATCAGATTCAACATCGAGGTAGCTGTCCGGGAAGAGATCACGGACCCTCCTCAGAACCATGTGCGTCACTCCTCCATTGTCGCCCCACACCAGCTGATGACAGGCCCTTACCAGTCGAAAAGTCAGCGGGCAAGGTAAGGCTGACACAAGGCTTTACAATTACAATGGCAAGGCTGATATCAGGTCTCATCACTGGTAGCTCGTTGGCAGACAGCAGCAACCAAAGAACAAGAATCAGCAGCTCGTCAACGCGATTCTGAATCACGTCGGTCCTCCTCAGTCTCGCAGACTAGCAGGAGGTCTTCGGAGAATCACTCAGTAAAGCCGTCTCCGAGAGTCGATAGTGCTACACTATCCAAAGCTGAGGAGAATGGGGACGTGATTGAGGAATTGAAGGATCTGGATATTGATGATTCGAAGAAGGTCAAGGGGGATTCTGAGGGGTCTCTGGAGAAAGGCTTGAATGGGGACGTGGATAAGACGACAGTATCGAGACCAGCTGCTTTCAAAGAGACGGACGTACCTGTCAAGCCCGCACCCGCTTCACCTCGCTCACCAACGACACCAAAGGCCGTAAATCATGTCAAACCCGAAAGCCCAGAAGTAAAGAAGACCGCAACGCCGATAATCACAAAAGCCAGTGCATCAGTCAGTCCGAAGGCTTCTGCTGCCAAGTCAACGACTCCGAGCAAGATACCCACTGCGGTCGGGGCCAAGCAACCTAGTTCGACCTCTTCAGTAAGGACAAGGACTACTTCTGGGTCTAGTAGGATCCCGCAAGCCGTCAAGCCTCAATCTGCCGTCACTTCTACCGTCAAACCGACAAGTTCGCAAGAGCAAGCCAGCGCATCACCAAACATAAAGCCTACGCCAACCAAGACCAGTACACCTGTCAAGACCCCTGCTCCCAACAAGCCCTCCGGCTCCAACTCTACCTCCGTACTCCGAACTTCTGTCATCCAAAAGACACCTCTATCATCTACCACCAAACCTATATCATCTCGCCCAGCCCCATCTTCCTTCTCTCGAACGACCGCTTCCAAACTTACTCCGTCCCATACTGGTCCCACGAAACGCGCGTCATCCACCACTCCCGGATCAAGCTCCATTTCCCCAACTCCACTTCGACCACAAATCACGGGAACACCTTCCAAACATACTGCCTCGAGCCTGGCCAAAGCGAAGGAAGCAAGTGAGAAGAGAAAGAGTCTATCTCTTGGCCGAGCTTCGAGTATTCAAGGCCGACAGAGTCTGGCCAAAGAAACTGAGGTGCCTAAGACAGCTTCCACTGTCACGCGAACTACTGTTCCAAGTTCGGGGTCAAGATTGCTGCAAGGAACAGCGTCATCGAGGGCTAAAGCAGCTGCTGCCCAGCCTGCTTCGCCTACCCGTACCAAGACCGTCAAGACGACAACGACTACTCCTGTCAAGAGCTCCGCATCGAAAATAGGAGATACGCTCGTCAGATCTGTCGCAGGAGCAAAAGGTGCAGAGTCGATAACATCGCGGACCAATGGTACCCCCATAAAAGCGTCTGACTCGGTCAGTACCTCGACTCCCTCACGAATACTCGAGCCCAAGAAAGCGGCTCCTCTCGCGACATCGTCGTCCATCGTGCCTCGGACACCATCACCCCGGCCTCGAAGCGACGCGGACGAAGAACCGGAGATGGCGGACGAGGGGACTCAGGGAGAGCGACAAAATGAGGATGAAATTCGAGCACCGGAAGCCCCAGAAGGAAACGCAGAGCCATCGCAGGATGCCCTCAGAGCTGCGATCATTGGTCGAGTGGGTCTTGCTGGAGCCCGAGAGGCTCCTACCCCTCCAGAGAGAGACCGTTCACCCAATCACGAGCGAAATACCGACGATACACCAGACGACGATCCTGATGGCCAAACCAAGAATGTCGACAGCACCGATGACAAAGAGCAGTCAGGGTCAAATGATGCAGCACATGAGTCGCTCCTCGCTCGACTACATCCAGGCGACATTGACGCTTCAGGTCATGTCGCCGAGCCCGAAATGCCTCGATCCGCACCATCCCCGGACCAGAAAGAGAACCCTGCCAAGAACATATTTGGCAGGATCGGACACCCTGGAGCTAGACCTGGAGCACATGAGCTCGAAAGTCCCAATCCCAGGTCGGACTCGACGGATGAGAAGAAGGAAGAGGGATCGAGAAAAGAGACTGAGTGGCATGAGGAAGAGCTGAGAAGGGACCCAGCTAAGACTATCGTTGCGCCGGATGCTGCCAAAACCAAGGATCAACTTGAGGGAAAGAAGCAGTGATTTGCACCGTCGCCTATCCACATGTGCACACTCTTGATAGACTATCTACAACCTAATGTTATGTAAATACGCACTGAACTATCGATCAAGTAGCACAATGCCCTCCGTCTACCAGCAGATCTGCGCCCGTCATGAACGACGAAGCATCGCTGAGGAGGTATGCGACCGGGCCTGGAATCAGCTTCTTCATTTCGAAAGCTCAAACATACCCCTCATCTCATCTGGAGTAGCTAGACGCCCTAGGAGTTTCTTGCGGTGCCAAATCTCTTCGAATTCCGGTTGAGCATCTAGTAGTGCTGCTGTGAGAGCAGTGCGGATGTATCCCGGGGATATCGACTGCTTTATCAGCTGGACTATGAAGTATGTGATGGTGACACCCACGTTGACACGTATGCCCTTGCCTGACCATTCCATTGCTAGATTCTTTGCCAATTGGTTGACCTGTCATAAGCTACATCGCACTTCTTTTGTTCCAAGACTCACTCCAGCTTTACTCGCGTTATATGAAGCACAAAGTAACCCGGCATTAGCAACATGTCCACTCATACTTCCCGTCAAGACGATGCTAGCCCCCTGCCCCGCTTTTCCATTTCCATCCGGATTCCTCTCGAACCATTCCTTGGCAAACGCTTGAGCGCAGAAGAATGTCCCAGTAATATTGACATCGATGACCTTCCTGAAATCCTCTGGGGTATATTCGAGGGCGGGTTTCAATTGATTGATTCCCGCTGCGACGTATAATCCCTTGACAGGCGTTCTTGAAGGGGTTGACTGGAAGATGGTCGAGAAGACGGCAGAGAGGGATTGTTGAGATGTAACGTCCACAGTGTGATATGTGATACTTGTTCCCTCCTCTTTAGCCGTCCCGAGAGCTTCTTTCCATCCGGCAGCATCTGGTTCAGGCAGCATATCAAGGCAATGAACATGGGCTCCTGCCTCCAGAAGCGAGCGGGCGACCGTGAGTCCAAGTCCTCGTGCTGCGCCTG
>Ga0308160_10001298_pt1 | contig 36242 bp, 25 predicted proteins | sample PhyFR1_FD_201036 | JGI IMG/M metagenome (GOLD analysis project Ga0308160, IMG submission 201036) | Phyllosphere microbial communities from UC Gill Tract Community Farm, Albany, California, United States - DLSLF.R1 | ecosystem: Host-associated > Plants > Phyllosphere > Unclassified | place: USA... | reverse complement strand
ATGGTGAGCGCGACGCCCGTTGGGGTGAGCTGGATGAATCCTTCGAACACGTTGTTTCTCCCTGTTGTACACGGTCTGTGGACGTAACGACGTCCTGACAATGCGACAAGAGTAACGTGCGACTACTGGTTTCTAATGGTTGAGCAGAGCGGTATTTCGGGGCCTGTTTGCGTGACAAATGCCGCCCCTTCTACCGCGCGTCAGCCGATCATGCCGAGCGTCCTGACCTGCTTCACCCAGTGCGGGTATTCGTTCATCAACAGATCGTACAGCGCGGCGTCGGGATGCTCGTCGGGCGAGGCCACCGAAAAGAAATCGGCATTGTCGACCAGGCGCCCATCGAGCTCGTCGAGCTTTTCAAGGAACGGAAAATCCGAGTCGGCAAAGCTGGCCAGCGCCCTGGCTTTCGACTTGCGCCCTTTGCCGATGCCCATGAACTGCCAGAAGATCGGCTCGCGGCTGGCCCAGCGCAGCTGGCGCTCGGTCAGCGGCTTGTCGGACGTCGAACCGTCGGTAACGAACATCACATACACCGGCACGGCAGCTTTGGCCACGGCACGGCGCTCGCCGCCACGCGCATCCGGAAAGTAGTGGCGGCGCACGGCTTCGATCGCGGCGCCGTAGCGCGTGTCGCCTTCGAGCGGATGGCGCGTGATGATGCCCTTGATGTAGTTCGGCCAGTTCGACAGGCCCATCGCCTCGCCCTGGTGGACGTTGCGGCCGAACAGGAACACGTCGATCTCGCCGTCGTCATCGAAGCGGCAGCCCAGCGCCAGGATGCGCTCGGCGAATTTCTGCACCAGGCCCTTGCTGTACAAGGCGCTCATCGAACCGGAGATGTCGAGCACCAGGCAGACCTTGGCACGGTGCTGCGCGAGTCCCGCTTTTTCGAGCGACACGGCGGCCGACTTGACCAGTTGCGGCGCAGTCTGGGTCACGCGCTTTTCGAGGTCGACCGACGTTGTTGGCAAAGCTTGGGGAGCATCGTCCGCCACTGCGCCGCCAAAGTGACGCACCAGCGCATCCAGCCCGCCGTTGAAGCCCTGCCCCACGGCCATGAAGCGCCAGCCGCCATCCTTGCGATACAGCTCGCCCAGCATGACGGCGCGCTCGCCGGCAAAGTCGCTGCCGCTGAAGGTGAAGCGTGCGAACTCGCCCTGCGGCCCAACCAGGCGCAGATAGCCGGTCTGCAGTTGCGCCATCGTCGCTGCGCCCTCGGTGCTGGCAACGATGCTCACGCGCTCGACCCAGCCGGGTAGCCGCGCGAGCTGGAAACTGAAGCCCGCGGCATCCTGGCCCACCGCACCCAGCGCCACGCCAGCGCACGGCGTCGCGCTCTGGTTGAAGAAAGTCATGTAGCGTTCATCGGCCAGCTTGCCGCTAGCATCCAGCGCAAAGCACGCAACATCGAGCGCCAGGCCCTGGGCCGAGACGCCCGCCTGCAGCACGCCGTCTGGCGCTACGGTGGACAGGGGCAGGCGCTGCCCCCGGGAGAGTGCTTGCATGGTGGCGTCCCTATCGTAAACGGTCGTTCAACCTGTCGTCAAAGCGGCGCGGCGATGCGCGTGACCAGCACCGACGCGATACGCCGTTCCAGCACCTCTTCGACTTCCATGCGCAGACCCTCGATCTCGATGCCGTCGCCCACCAGCGGCAAGGTGCCGAAGCGCTCGAGCATCAGGCCGGCCAGCGACGTGTAGTCGTCGGTGTCGCCCACCAGTGCATCCACCTCGAGCACCTGTTCCAGGTAATGCAGGTCGGCCGTGCCATCCACGCGCCAGCGCCCGCCGCCCAGGTCCTGCACCACGGGCTGCTCGTCTTCGTCCGGGAATTCGCCAGCGATGGCTTCGAGGATGTCGATCGGCGTGACCAGGCCCTGCAAGGTGCCGTATTCGTCGGCGATGAGGACCAGCTGGCCGTGCGAACGCTTCAGGCGGTCCATCACTTTCAGCACGCCGCTCGCATCGGGCACGATGATCGGCACGCGGATATGGTTCGCATCGATCGCGCCCGACAGCGCCAGGTCGGCGATCAGGTCTTTCGCGCGCGCGACGCCGATCACTTCATCGAGCTCGCCCCGGCAGACCGGGAAGAAGCCGTGCGGCGTGGCCAGGAGCTGGGCGCGGATCGTGTCGGCATCGTCCTCGATATTGATCCACGAGATGTCCGAGCGGTTGGTCATGATCGAGCGCACCGAGCGCTGTGACAGGCTCAGGACACCGCTGACCATATTGCGCTCTTCGAGCTCGAAGGTCGGCTCGTCGGGCTTTTGCTTCTGCTGCTTGCTCGTCACCGTCTCCGGCTCGTCGCCCGGCTCGATCCCGCGCGTGCTGCCCAGCAGGCGCAGCACTGCGTCGGCCGTGCGGTCGCGCAGCGGGATGTGCGCATCCTGCTTGACGAAGTTGCGGCGCGCCAGCTGGTTGAGCAGCTCGATGACGACCGAGAAGCCGATCGCCGCGTACAGGTAACCCTTGGGGATATGGAAGCCCAGGCCTTCGGCGATCAGCGACAGGCCGATCATCAAGAGGAAGCTCAGGCACAGCACGACGACGGTCGGATGCGCGTTGACAAAGCGCGTGAGCGGCTTGGAGGCAAACAGCATGACGCCCATCGAGATCACGACGGCAGCCATCATGACGCCCAGCTCGTCGACCATGCCGACGGCAGTGATCACCGCGTCGAGCGAGAACACGGCGTCGAGCACGATGATCTGCGCGACGACGGCGGCAAAGCTCGCGTAGGCGCGCTTGCCGGTGGCGACCTGCAGCTTGCCTTCGACGCGTTCGTGCAGCTCCATCGTGGCCTTGGCCAGCAAAAAGAAACCACCCACCAGCAAAATCAGGTCACGTCCGGAGAACGTCAGCGGGCCGAGCGCAATCAGGGGTGCGGTGAGTTTGACGAGCCATGCGATGACGGTGAGCAGGCCAAGACGCATGATCATGGCGAGCGACAGGCCGACAAGGCGGGCTTTGTCGCGCTGGTGCGGGGGGAGTTTGTCCGCCAGGATGGCGATGAAGATCAGGTTGTCGATGCCAAGGACGATCTCGAGCACGACAAGGGTGAACAAGCCGACCCAGATATTTGGGTCAAAAAGCCATTCCATTAGGTGTGTTTGGTAGTGATTGGCACGTCATTGTACGCGATCACGTCGTCAATCAACCAGATCCGGAGGGTCGCCGTTGTATTGGCGTCGCTCGTCAAAACTGTCGCTCGACCGCAGGTTTGGCTGCCTGCACCGGCAGCAGCGGCTCGATCAGCTGGCGGCTCAAAGTGGGCGCGAGCGGCGTGTCGGTCCCTACTTCGGCCGGCCAGTGGCGCGGCAGGTAATGGCTGCCGAACAGGCGGTCCAGGAACGGCAGCGTGGACGCGTAGTTGCGGTTGATGTGCTCGTGCCGGCTGTGGTGCCAGTGATGAAAGGCCGGCGTCGTAACAAACCATTCGAGCGGGCCGAAGCGCCAGCGCAGATTGGCGTGGATGAAGAAGCCCCACAACGTACCCAGCACGATCAGTGCGGCGGGCGCGGCGCTGCCGGCCGCGGTCGGGCTGGCCAGCCCCAGCAGATACAGCGGCACGATGCCGAACAGGCGCGTGATGACCATGTCGACGGGATGGCTGCGGGTATTGGCCAGAAAATGCATGCGTTCAGTGCTGTGGTGCAGCGCATGGAAACGCCACAGCCACGGCAGCTCGTGGCTGAGCCGGTGGCCCCAGTAGAAGCCGGTTTCGGCGACCACGAAGGCCAGCACCATGCGCACCGCGAGCGGCAAGCCGGCAACCGTGGCGGTCAACGCATCCGGCACCATCCAGGCGGCCAGTGCGGCCAGCAGCGCCATCGGCGCGCTCAGCAGCACGATGGGCACCAGGCTGCTGAGGAAGTAATACGCGAGGTTGTGCCGCAACTCGCCATTCGGCCCGTCGTGGCGCACGCCGAACCAGCGCTCCAGCGGCACGAACAGGGCCGTGAGCAGGATCAGCCAGACGCACAGGCGCAGTGCGGTGGTGGCGAATTCGGCGGGCAAAAAGTGCATGGCGATTTACAGGCGGGTAGCGGCAGACTTGCCTGCCGCCACCGGCCCGTATTTTCAGGCCTGCGCGTTGCGGCGACGGCGCGCCATGAAACCGATCAGGCCCAGGCCACCGAGCAGCATGGTCCAGGTGGCTGGCTCGGGCACCTCGGCATTGAGCGCGACGTTATCGAGCAGCATGAATGGCGGCGCGCCCGGCGCCGTGCCGCGGGCCAGGAACGACAGCATTTCGCTCGCGCTGGTGGCGGTAAAGGCCATCGTGGCCGACTTCCAGCCGCTGAAGCCGTCATCCGGAATGCTCAGCTTGGTGGTGTTCTGGGTGGCCTTGCCAAAGCCGACCTGCCAGTAATTGTCGTAGTTGGCGCCGACGAAGCCGGATTGCTGGGCCAGCGCGAAATCAAAGGTCAACAGGTACGAGGTGCCGATCGTCAGGCCGTTGATCAGCTGGGACAGTTGGCCCGGGTAGTACTGCGAGTCGGACGCGAAGAAATTGCCGCCGGTTGGCGAGGCGGTGAAGCCATTTTTGGTGCCTTCCAGTCGCAGCGCCGACGTGGTCGTGGTGGCGGTGGCGCCATCGAGGACGAAGTTGTAGCCGCCCGAGCCGCCGGTACCTTCCTTGCTGGTCCAGCCGGTCAGTGTGGTGCCCTTGGCGTCAATCGTCGTGCCGTTGATTTTCTTGTTGCCACCGTTCGAGGTCAGCTCGAAATTGCCGTTCTGGACCAGGATCGGACCAGCATGGGCGATGCCCGCGCTGAAGGTGATGAAGGCGGACAGCAACAGCAGGGCTGACTTGATGCGCATGGGACGGGCTCCGTGGAATATCGATATTGGTGACGGGGAGCGGCATTTCCTGAGCTCGCCGTGGCGCATACAATGAAACTTTTGTAGATTATTATCAATTTTTATTGCTTCTAAAATATTCTAGCAGATTCTTGATGAGCCAAATCAATACTTATATTGCAATTTTCATTGCCGTTTATGCACCTGCAAGGAAGTTCTGGCTGAGCGTGTGGCGAAGCGCGGGCAGCGGATGCCAGCGATGGACGATTTGCATAGAACAGTGGACGAACTGCATGCGGCAAAAACAACACAGGTCGCAATGCGTCACCAGGACGGCAGGCATGCCTCAGGATGTTTTGCGTTGTCTATCCGAACGGGACAAGCGCATGTCGCGGTGAAGTTGTTAAGCGGTTCGTGAAATCACGCACTGACTCAGTACGCCCTGGCCGCGCATCCTGCAGTTTTTGAGGAGATACCCATGTCAGATAATCTTTCGAACAAAGGCAACCCGGACCGCAACCTCATCAGTCTTACCGAGGCCCATGAGGTTCGCTATTGGACTGAAGCTCTGGGCATCAGTAAAGAAGAGCTGGAGCGCGTGGTTGGCCAGGTGGGCAACAGTGCAGCCAAGGTGCGCGAGCACTTGAACAAGTAATGCATGGCTTTCCCGAGCAAGACAACACGCCGGTCTGGTTCATTACCGGCTGTTCAACTGGTCTGGGCCGGGCTCTGGCCGAACTGATTGTTCAGCGCGGTTGGCGCGTGGTCGTCACCGCGCGCGACAAGGACACCATCGCAGACATTGAACGCAGCGCCCCGGAGCGCGTACTCGCACTGTCTCTGGACGTCACGCGCCCTGCAGACATCGATGCAGCCGTCGCAGCAACACGCGAACAATTCGGACGCATTGACGTTCTGGTCAACAACGCCGGCTATGGCTACCAGAGCACGGTCGAAGAAGGTGAAGAAGCCGAAATTCGTGCGCAGTTCGATACGAATGTTTTCGGCCTGTTTGCCATGACGCGCGCAGCGCTTCCCCTGATGCGCGAGCAGCGCAAGGGCAACATCCTCAATATCACCTCGGTTGCTGGCCTGATCGGTTATCCGGGGTCGGGCTACTACGCCGCGTCCAAGCATGCGGTCGAGGGCTGGTCCGACGCGCTGCGCGCCGAAGTGCTTCCGCTCGGGATTGGCGTGACATGCGTCGAGCCTGGGCCGTTTCGCACGGACTGGGCAGGTCGCTCCCTGCGCCAGACGGCGAGCCGGATTGCCGATTACGCCGACACCGCGGGCAAACGGCTGGCCGGGACCAAAGAAACCAGCGGCGCGCAGGCGGGTGACCCGCTCAAGGCTGCGCAGGCCATGGTCGCGATTGCGAATGGCGCCGATGCACCTCGGCATCTCGTGCTGGGCGCCTGGGGCTTTGATGCGGTTGTTGAACGGCTGGAGCAACGTGTTCGCGATATTTCGATGCAGCGGGATCTGAGTTTGTCTGCCGACTTCGACGACGAAGCATGACCCTTTTAATTGACGAGCAATTTGCTGATGTCTCGTTCTGGAGAATTTGATGAAACCCTATGTTATTTGCCACATGATGTCGTCCATCGATGGGCACGCACTGACCGATGGCTGGGATCGGCCCTTCAAGAAAGCTGCAGGCGAGCTGTATGAAAAACTCGCGGCGACGTTCGACTTCGATGGCTGGATTTGCGGCCGTACGACCATGGAAGAAATCGCGCATGGCGAGGGTTATCCGAAAGGGTTGGCAAAGGAGCCGATCCCACGTACGCCCTATTTTGCCAAGCGTGACGCGAAGACCTACGCCATTGCCATCGATGGTCACGGCAAGGTTGCCTGGAAGAGCAATGAAGCACTCGACTCGCACGTGGTCGCGGTTCTGACAGAAGCCGTGTCGGACGACTATCTGGCTTATCTGCAGTCGATCGAGGTGTCGTATTTTTTCGCAGGCAAAACCGATATCGATCTGGCGCAGGTCGTGCAGACCCTGGCCGATGAACTGGGCACGAAGCGACTGATCGTCGAAGGCGGCCCGCACGTCAGCGGATCCTTCGTCAATGCCGGGCTGGTCGATGAAGTCAGCGTGTTGATCTTGCCTCTGGTCGATGGACGTGGCGATCATCCTGCATCATTTGAAATTGCCAAAGATGCATGGACCCAACCGAGTTACCTGAAACTCGATTCGGCCGAGGTTCAGGACGGTGGCGGCGTGTGGCTGCGTTATAAGCGGACATAACGAATTGTTGCCAAACCTCTCATCTGGCGAGGCAACGCCTCCTTGCTGACGTGTCGACGCTGATCGTTTATCTCGATCATTGATCTGCCCTGATTGAATCCGCCTCTCCTGGTCGTTCGCGATAGCGACTGGTCATCGTGCATCCTGGCGTATCGATGACCTGTTGATATCACCATGATGACTATTTACCACACCAGTATAAAAGTGGAATATATCCACTCGGCAACAATGCTAAGATTTGGAACTCCCAATTCCATGTCAACGACTTGTTGTCTCGCCTGTGGCGAGCGAGAGGATAGCTTTGCGCTTTACATTGATTCCACTGGCACTCGCCCTGCTGGCCCAGGACACGCTTGCCCAGCAACCAACTGCTGGCAGTCAGCTGCAACAGATTCCCACCGCCCCGCAATTGCCCAAGGCCGCTCCCGTCATCCGGGTGCAGAAAGGCGCTACGCCAGCCGCAGCCGTCGGCGACACGACCCGCATCACGGTCCAGCGCCTGCAGATTACCGCACCGCCTGTCTTCACCGAAAACGAACTGATCGCGGCTACCGGCTTTGTCCCCGGCAGCGAACTGACGCTGACTGACTTGCGCGCCATGGCCGCCAGGGTGGCCGACTATTACCAGGCCCGTGGTTATTTCCTGACACAGGCCTTCTTGCCGGCGCAGGATATCCAGGATGGCATCGTGGCCATCCAGGTATTGCCCGGGCAATATGGCAAGGTTCAGCTACGTAACGACAGTGCGCTTTCCGACGCCCTGGCGCAGCACATACTCGGCGGCCTGGATGGCCAGGCGATCGCCACTGCCCCGCTGGAACGGCGGCTGTTGCTGCTGTCGGATCTGCCGGGCGTGCAAGTGAGCTCCACGATGGCGCCAGGCGCCTCGCTGGGAGCCTCGGACCTGATCGTCGATGTGCAACCCGGTTCGCGTTTCAACGGCAGCATCGACGCCGACAATCAGGGCAATCGCTACACGGGCCGCAACCGCATCGGCGCCACGCTCAATATCACCGAACTGGCCGGCGCCGGCGATGTGGCGAGCTTGCGCGCGTTCACCTCGGCCGACGGCCTTGACTACGGCCGCGCCGCCTACCAGGGCCAGCTCGGGCTGGTGCGCCTGGGCGCCGCGTACACCCATATGGACTACAGGCTGGGCGAGGAATTTGCCGTGCTCGACGCCAGGGGTACGGCAAAAATCACCAGCGTCTACGGCAGCTATCCCCTGCTGCGCTCACGCATCGCCAACCTGTATGCGCAGGTGAACTACGACGACAAGGACTTCCAGGACAAGACGCTCTCGACTGGCAGTGTCAACGACAAGAGCGCCAAGGTCTGGATGTTCAACCTGAACGGCGACAGCAAGGACAATATCGGTGGCGGTGGCATCAACAATTACTCGATCACCTACACCACCGGGAAGGTCGACATCGACACGCCCGAGGCGCTGCTGATCGACCAGTTGACGGTGCGCTCCAACGGCAGCTTCCACAAGCTGGGCTTGACGGCGGCACGACTGCAAAATCTTGGTGAGGCCACCAGCGCCTACGCCCTCGTCACCGCCCAGGCAGCATCGAAAAACCTCGATATCTCGGAAAAAATGGGACTCGGTGGCGTCGGCGGCGTGCGCGCCTACCCGGGCGGCGAAGCCTATGGCGACCAGGGCTATGTCATCAACCTGGAACTGCGGCGCACGCTGCCAGTGCCTTCCCTCCCCGGCCAGCTGCAGCTCGTGGGCTTTGCCGACACCGGCACCGTCAAGCTCAACCGCAATCAGTGGAGCCAGGGCGACAATCGCCGCACCCTGAGCGGCGCTGGCGCAGGCCTGACCTGGACCGGCGCCAGCGCGCTGCTGGTCAAGGCCTATTACGCCCACAAGCTGGGCAACGCGGCAGCGACTTCGGCGCCTGACAAGGCTGGCCGTTTCTGGCTGCAGGCCATCAAGTACTTTTAATCAAGTACGCACAATATCTAACACATAGCGCAGCACGACCACTTCAGGACCCGCCATGAATCACATCTACAACTCCATCTGGAATAAGGCCACCGGCGCCTATGCCGCCGTTTCCGAGCACGTCAAAGCCGCCGGCAAGCGGTCCATGCCCGGCGCCAGCGGCGGTGGCGCGCACTTCGCGCTGACCAGCATGGCGGCGGCGCTGATGCTCGGCTACGGCAGCCTGGCGCTGGCCGGGCCCACCGGCGGCACCGTCGTCGCCGGCCAGGCCCAGGTCAACGGCACGCCCGGCGCCACCGTGGTCAACCAGGCCAGCCAGAACGCCGTCATCAACTGGAGCACGTTCAATGTCGGCAAGGGCGAATCGGTGCAATTCGTCCAGCCCAACAGCAACGCGGTCGCCTTGAACCGCGTTCTCGGCAGTGATGCTACGACCATCCTCGGCAACGTGTCGGCCAACGGTAAAGTGTTCATCGTCAACCCGAACGGCATCCTGTTCGGCCAGGGTTCGTCGGTCAACACGGCCGGCCTGGTGGCGTCCACGCTCGATATTTCCAATGCCGATTTCATGGCCGGCCGTTACAAGTTTTCCGGCAACAGCGGTGGCAAAGTGCTGAATCAGGGCGACCTCGCCGCCCCGGGCGGCTATGTGGCCTTGCTGGGCGCTCACGTTTCGAACGAAGGCACGATCAATGCGCGGCTGGGCACGGTGGCGCTGGCGGCGGGCCAGGCCATCACGCTTGATGTGGCCGGCGACGGGTTGCTCAACGTGGCGGTGGATCAGGGCGCAGTAGGCGCACTGGTGCAGAACGGCGGCCTGGTGCAGGCCGACGGCGGCGCCGTGGTCCTCACGGCGCAGGCGGCCGGCAACCTGCTCAAGACCGTGGTCAACAACACCGGCGTGATCGAAGCCCAAAGCATCGACACGCGTGGCGGCACCATCAAGCTGCTGGGCGACATGCAGAGCGGCACCGTGAACGCGGCCGGCACACTGGACGCCAGCGCACCGGCCGGTAGCGGCGGCAACGGCGGTTTCATCGAGACGTCCGCCGCGCACGTCAAGCTTGCCGATGACCTGAACGTGACCACGGCAGCGGCCAGGGGCCTGACCGGCACCTGGCTGATCGATCCGACCGACTTCACGATTGCCGCCACCGGCGGCGACCAGACCGGGGCGTTCTACACCAATGCGCTCAAGACAAGCAACGTCACGATCCAGACCGTGGCCACCGGTGCAGGCGCCGGCGACATCAACGTCAACGACAACATCGTGTGGAACGCCAACAAGCTCACGCTCACGGCCCACAACAACATCAATATCAACCGCGCCCTGCGCGGCGCCGGCACTGCCAGCCTGGCGCTCGAATATGGCCAGGCCAATACGGCCGCAGGCAATAACAGCACCTACAACGTCAAGGCCGAGGTGGACCTGCCGTCGGGCCAGAACTTCAGCACCAGACTGGGCAACAACGGCGTGGCCAGTGTCTACACCGTGATCAACAGCCTGGGCGCGGCCGGCAGCACCACCGGCAGCGACTTGCAGGGCATGAGCCTGACGGGCAGATACGTCCTCGGCAGCAATCTCGACATCAGCGCCAGCGCCGCCTGGAACAGCAACACCGGGTTCATGCCGATCGGCAGCGCGGGATCGCCGTTCACCGGCACCTTCGATGGCCTCGGCCATGAACTGCATGGCCTGACCATCAACCGCGACGCACCGGCCGCAGGCCTGTTCGGCGAAATCGGCGCCAGTGGCGCGGTGCGCAACCTGGGCCTGGTCAACGTCAATATCGCGGGAGGGGCGGCCTCTTACGGCAGTTATGCCAATATCGGCGCATTGGCCGGCAATAATCACGGCAGGATCGACAAGGTGTACAGCAGCGGCCAGGTAAGCGGTTCGGCCTACAGCAACGTCGGCGGCCTGGTGGGCACCAATAGCGGCATCATCAGCAACAGCCACACGAGCGGTGCCATGACGTCCGTGTCCTCTGCGCCTGTGGGCGGGCTGGTTTCGGTCAACGCGGCCGGCGGCCTGATTACCGATAGCTACAGCACCACCGCCGTCACTACGAGCATTGGCGCCGCCGCCGGACTAGTTGGCAACAATCTTGGCGCCATCAACAACAGCTACGCCACCGGAAATATCTCCTCCGCCAGCAACTATGGCGCGGGCCTGGCCTCCTACAGCAGCGGCTCGATTACCAACAGTCACGCCACCGGCAATGTCAGCGGCGTTTCGGGCCTCGGCGGTCTGGTTGGTTACCTGGACACTAACGCTACCATCGACAACAGTTATGCCACCGGCAAAGTCACGAGCACAGGCTCCAATGTGGGGGGGCTGGTCGGTCTGTCGCGCAGCGCCGTGCGCAACAGCTACGCGACCGGCGACATCTCGGGCACCAGCCTGGTCGGTGGCGTGGTCGGCTACAACCTGGGCAGCATCACCAACGCTTACTACTCGGGCAAGAATAGCGGGACCTCGACGCCAGGCGGCATCGTCGGCGACAACAATAACGGCAGCATCGTCAATGCGTTCTTCAACCAGGATCTCAATCCCGGCATGACCGGCGTGGGTCGCACCATCAACAACGGCACCTCGAATGCGGTGGGACTGACCGCCGGGCAGATGCTGGTGCCCGCCAACTATACCGGCTTCACCTTCACCACCACCGCTGGCGCCACCGGCAACAACTGGGTGCTGGTAGGCAGCAACGGCGCGCTCAACGGCAGCGGCGGCACGCGGCCAATGCTGGCGGCCGAGTGGTCAACCGCCATCAACTCCCCGCACCAGCTGCAACTGATGGCGATGAACCAGGGCGCCAGCTACACGCTGGGCAGCAGCTTCAGCGCGGCCGGCACGGCCGCCAACGCTGCCGATGTGTGGGCCGGTAGCGGTTTCATCCCGGTCGGAACCGCAGCGTCGCCGTTTGTCGGCAAGCTCGACGGCGCCGGCCACATCATTTCCAATTTGCGCATTGCCAAGTCCGGTGTGGCCGAGGTGGGCCTGTTCGGCGCCGTGGGCGCAGCCGGCGCGATCACGAACGTGGGCCTGTCCGGCAGCAACGTGACCGGTTCCACCAACGTCGGCGCCCTGGCCGGCCGCAATGCCGGCTTCATCAGCGGCAGCTTCGCCAATGGCGACGTGGTCGGCGACCTCAACGGTGGTGGCCTGGTGGGCAAGAACACCGGCACCATCAGTGACAGCTATGCCAGCGGCTCGGTAGGCGGCAACAACACGATGGCCGGCCTGGTGGGCAACAACAGCGGCACCATCAACAACAGCTATGCCAACGCCAGCGTGGGCGGGGCCAGCAACGTCGGCGGCCTGGTGGCGGTCAACAGCGGCGTCGTGGCCGGGAGCTTCTGGGACACCTCGGCCAGCGGCAGCGCCACCAGCGCCGGCGGCAGCGGCCTGACCACGGCCCAGCTCAAGAATCTCGCCAACTACACGGCCGCCAACTGGGAACTTGGGCAGATGTGGGTGGTGTACGACGGCCAGAGCGCACCGTTCCTGCGCTCGTTCATGCAACCGATCGCGGTGCGCGTGTCGTATGACACCAAGGTGTACGACGGCGACGCGTATGCGGGCGGCGCCAACACCACGTCGCTGTCCAACGTCGTGTCCGGCAACACGCTGCCCGGAACGCCCGTGTTCGCGGGCAGCGCCGCCGGCGCCGTCAACGCCGGTACCTACGCGGTGTCAGTCAGCGGCTACTACGCCACCGGCGGACAGTCCGCCTATGCGATCAGCTATATCGACGGCGGCCTGGTGATCACACCGCGCCTGCTGACGCTGACTGGCGCCACGGCTGGCAACAAGGTGTATGACGGGACCACGGCTGCCGTGCTCGGCGGCGGCACCCTGAATGGCGTGCTGGCCGGCGACAACGGCAATGTCTTTCTCGGCAGCCTGGCCGGTGCATATGCCAGCAAGAACGTCGGCAACGCGATTGCCGTCAATGCCACCGCGACGATCACTGGCAGCGCAGGCGGCAATTATGCACTCGCTCCGCTCACTGGTGTAACCGGCAACATCACGCCGGCCACCATCACGACGGTCGACGGCATCGTGGCAAGCAGCAAGACCTACGACGGCACCACCAGCGCCGCGCTCAGCACCGGCGCTGCCGTGTTCAACGGCAGGATCGGCAGCGATGTGCTGTCCGTGACCGGTACCGCCACGTTTGCCGACAAACATGCCGGCACTGGCAAGGCCATCAGCATCAGCGGCCTGTCGCTTGGGGGCGCCGACGCGGCCAACTACACGCTGCAAACAACCACTGCCAACGGCGTGGGCGATATCGCGGCCAAGGCCCTGACACTCACCGGCGTGAGCGGCGTCAACCGCGTGTATGACGGCACCACCACGGCAGGCATCTCGGGCGGCTCACTGTCCGGCTTTGTCGGCTCGGAAACTGTCACCCTGGCCGGCTTGAGCGGTACATTCGCCAACAAGAACGTCGGAAACGCCAAGGCCATTACCGTCGGTGATGCGACGCTGGTGGACGGCACCAACGGTGGCCTGGCCAGCAATTACACGGTGGCCACACCTGCCGGCTTGAGCGCCAATGTGACGCAGGCCATCATCAGCAGCATCGGTAATATTGCCGCGCTCGACAAGGTCTACGATGGCAACGCCACAGCCACGCTCAGCGCCAGCGGCGCCACGTTCAATGGCATGATCCTCGGCGACAACCTGGCGCTGAACGCCACCACGGCCACGTTTGCCAACAAGAACGCCGGCAACGGCAAGAACGTGGCGGTGAGCGGCATCACGCTCGGTGGCGCAGATGCCGGCAACTACACGCTGGCCAGCACCACCGCCAGCACCACTGGCAACATCACCCCCAAGGCACTGACGATCACCGGCATGTCGGCGGTGAATAAAGTCTACAACGGCACCACCAACGCCACGCTGTCAGGTGGCGCGATTAGCGGCCTGGTCGGATCGGAAACCGTGGGCGTGACTGGCCTGACAGCCAGCTTTGCTGACAAGAACGCCGGCATCGGCAAGACCGTGACGGCCACCGGCTCGACCCTGGTCAATGGCGGCAACGGCGGCCTGGCCGCCAACTACACGATCACCAACCCCACCGGCCTGACTGCCACCATTACGCCCAAAGCGCTGACGGTGTCCGGCATGACGGCCGCCACGCGCGCCTACGACGGCAGCACGGCAGCCAGCCTGACCGGCGGCACCTTGAGCGGCCTGGTCGGCGTCGAGACGCTGGTGGTGCTGGGTGGCAGCGGCAACTTTGCCGACAAGAATGCCGGCAATGGCAAGGCCGTGACCGTGTCGGGCCTCAGCCTGGCCGACGGCAGCGGCCTGGCCAGCAATTACTCAGTTGCGAATCCGACCGGCGTGACCGGCGACATCACGCAAAGAGTGTTGAGCGTTACCGGCGCGCTGGCGCAGGATAAAACCTATGACGGCACCACCGCCGCAACCATCACGGGCGGCGCTTTGAGCGGCCTGGTCAGTACCGAGACGTTGGCATGGTCGGGCCTGACCGGCATGTTCGCGGACCGGAACGCCGGCAGCGGCAAGGCAGTGAACCTGAGCGGCAGCACCCTGGCCGACGGCACCAATGGGGGCCTGGCCGTCAACTACGCGGTCGCCCCTCTTGCCAGCTTGAGCGCCAGCATCGCGCAAAAGTCGCTGACGGTCACCGGCGTGACTGCCGCCAACAAGGTCTATGACGGCAGCACCATCGCCGTGCTCAGCGGCGGCGCTTTGAACGGCCTGGTTGGTTCGGAAACCCTGAACCTGTCCGGCCTGGCGGGTGCCTTCGCCGACAAGAATGCCGGCAGCGGCAAGGCGGTCACCGTCAGCGGCGCCACGCTGAGCGACGGCACCGGGCTGGTCAGCAATTACACGGTGGCCAACCCGGTCGGCGTGAGCGCAGATATCGGCAAGGCAACCATCAATGCCGTGGCCGGCATCATGGCCGACAACAAAATCTATGACGGCACCACGGCCGCAACGATCAACACCAGCGGTGCCCTGTTTTCCGGCATGGTCGCCGGCGACAGCCTGACTGCCAGCGCCAGCGGTGCGTTCGCCGACAAGAACGCGGCCATTGGCAAGACCGTCAACGTCAGTGACATCGCATTGGGCGGCGCCGATGCGGCCAACTACGATCTGGCCAGCCGTACCGCCCGCACCACGGCCGACATCGGCCGCGCCACCATCGACGCCGTTACCGGCATCACGGCGGTCAGCAAGGTCTACGACGGCACGAGTAATGCCACGCTGAGCCTGGCCGGCGCCACCTTTGCCGGCCAGGTCGCTGGCGACGCGCTGGTCCTGGGCGCACCCGTCACCGGCACTTTCAGCGACAAGAATGCAGCCAACGGCAAGACCGTCACGATTGGCGGCCTGGCCCTGGGCGGCGCCGACGCCGGCAACTACACCCTGGCGAGCAACCAGGCACGGACGACGGCCAATATCACCCCGGCCAGCCTGGTGGTGACCGCCACCGGCGCCAACCGCGCGTATGACGCCACCACCAATGCCAGCGTCGCGCTGAGCGACAACCGCATTGCCGGCGACGTGCTAAGCATCAGCAGCACCGGCGCCAGCTTCGCCAGCAAGAACGCCGCGGTGAACAAGTCAGTGACGGTGGCCGGCATTGCCATCGGCGGCGCCGACGCAGGAAATTACGTGGCCAACACCACGGCCACCACCACCGCGACCATCACCCAGGCAGCACTGGACGTGCGGGTGGCCAACGCCGAGAAAGACCAGGGTCGCGCCAACCCGGCCTTCACGGCCAGCTACGCCGGCCTGCTCGGCGCCGATACGACGGCCGGTGAAGTGGGCGGCACGCTGGTCTTCAACACCGATGCCACCACCGGTTCGGCAGCTGGCAACTACCTGGTGTCGGCGGGTGGCCAGACAGCGGCCAATTACACGCTGACCTACACGCCGGGCGTGTTGACCGTCAAACCGACTGAAGCGCTGCAGAGCGCCTTGTCCAACGTACTCGGAACCGTTGCAATGGCCCCTTCCCAAGGCAATATGGTGCAGACCGATATGGTGAGCACGCTCGCAACCTCCGGCAATGCCGTGACCACCCAGGCAGAGGCAGCTGGCAGCACGTCCCCGGCGACGTCGGCCGGCACCACACCGGTGGTGCAAGCAGCGTCGAGCGTCAACACCAACGTGCTGCCGGGTCTGCGTCTGAGCGTCATTGATACCGGCCTGCGCCTGCCGGACGGCGCTGGCGAAAACACCAGCGCGGAACGTCCGTAACGCACCGGCCGGCAGCCACCGCGCCGGTCAGCCATGCCGCTCCATGACCGGAGCGGCATTTTTTTTGGCGCACCCTGCTCTATAATTATTGTTCACTTGTTGTTGTGACAGGATTGCAATGCCTCCAGATTTTATCGGCGTGACCGGCCTGCCCCGCGCAGGTTCCACCTTGCTGTGCCAGTTGCTGGCCCAACACCCGGATCTGCATAGCGAGGGCAACAGTTCGCCGCTATGCAACGCCATACTCGGCATGCGGCGCACAATCAGCGACGACACGTTCTTCCTGTCCCAGCTTGACCAGAGCTTCAATGCCAGCTACGGCCATTTGAAAACGGCCATGCAGGGCTTTCTGCGCGGCTGGTATCAGGACTGCGGCAAGCTGGCTGTGGTAGACAAAAATCGTGCTTGGCTGCACGCAGTGGAATTGTTGCTGGATCTGGCACCCGAGGCAAAACTGGTCGTCTGCGTGCGCGAACTGGGCCAGGTGTACGGTTCGGTGGAAGCGCAGCATCAGCGCACGATCCTGCTGGATTTCGCCGACCACCTGGCCGACTTTGACCGGCTGGGTCGGGCAGACATGTTGTTTGCAAAGGACCGGACCATCGGTGCGCCGCTCGGCTCGCTACACGCTGTCCTCGACCTGCCACTGGAGGTACAACAAAAACTGTATTTCGTCCGGTTCGAGGACCTGATGGCGCGGCCAGCCGACTGCATGAACCATTTGTTTGACTGGCTGGGTCTTGCGCCTTATCAGATCGATCCCGACAACCTGGCGGTGGGCATCACGGAAAGCGACAGCCACTACCGGATGAAGTACCGGCACAGCCAATTTGCCCGCATCAGCGCGCCGCATCAGCATGCGATTCCACCGCGTATCCAGCAGCATATCGAAAACGCGTGCGGCTGGTTTTATGACTTGTATTATCCGGGGGTCAGGAATACAGCTGGGAAGGATTGACGTTCATCCAGGCGGGTGAGAACGTCCCCGCTGTTCATCGCGGTGGCTTTTCTGCTTGACATCCGAAACAGATACGGGAACAGGTGAAGCCACCGGGGGCAGATACCGTCTTGAATTGCAAGCCGATTTTCGCCAGAACCACCATCTCGGTAAATCCAACTGAAAAGGGTATGCCGGCCAGACCGGCTGCACCTGCTGGCGTGACGTTAAAAGCAGCGCAACCAGAAACGCGCAGAGAGAGGATCAGGCGGAATTGAAAAAGCCCCTTTACAGGCGCTTTTGCGTGTTCTGGCGGAGAGAGGGGGATTCTCATTGTTGCAACCACGCCCTTTAGGCTGGTAAATCTTCAGCGATCGGCAGGACATGCCCCGAAATGTGCCCCAACTTTTAAAAGTTGAGATCGTAAGTCTCGATGCGCGCATTAATGGATGAATGCAGCTAGCTGGGGAAACGCACTGCCGGGATTGAGAATTTTTGCCAACTGACAAAGTCGGTTAGCAGCCAGTGCGGCTTTTCCGAGGACGCGAGGAAACATGCGACTGACATAAATGGCAAGGAGGCGGCGCTCTGGTGTCTAAGTACCCACCTGAATTTTTCTGTGAGTCGCCATCAAAAGAATTATTGCCGGCACACTCCAAACGTCGTCCCGGCGAAAGCCGGGATCCATACCGAGTTTTCAACGTCGCGAAGTCAACGTGAATGCGACCTCAGCATAATCCCCGACTTTTTTCGGGGGGGTCATACTGAGCAATGCGAGAGATGACGATCAACCTGTAAAGGCACTAAAAGTTTTCGGGCGCTTACTTTAGTATCAGGCTGAGATATCTCTGAATTCCACGCTAAGACTTTCTCCCATCGTTCGCCATTCGTGAAAGCGGGTGCTGCGGACGCGCTGCGATTCGACTTGTCTGGAGATGTCGCTCACGTCCTCCCGCAATTCGACATAGTCAGAAAAAAAGCAGTTGATGAAATCGTCGTCATTGATCAAGGCAAGCAGTTCCGCACGCTGTGCATTGAAGTTTCCCACCATTTTTTCGATGGCTTCCTTGAAGCGTTCCTGGCGCTTGGCTTTTTCCCAGGAGTCCCATGCTTCCAGTGCCAGGCCTAGTGCAGCCAATGCGCCGTTGATGCCCTTGGCTAAATTGCTGGCGCCCCAGGGTTTGAACTTGAGCATCTTGCCCAGGTCCAGGCCAATATATTTTGCCGCGCCGACGATGCCATCGCGCGCAGCGAGAATGGTGCTGTTATTGATGGCTTTGCTTTTGATCAGGTAATTCACCCCTTGCTTGCCAAATTGCATAGTCAGGGAGTTGAAGTGGTTGACCTCGGTGTCAAAACCCAGGCGCAACGTGCTGATTTCCTGGGATACCGATTTCAGCTGGCGCTCGAATTCGTTCTGCAGTCGGGACGCTACCACCACGCCATCGCTGCCGACTTCACGCTCGAAGAACTCGGTGAAAGTGTCCATATCCACGCCCTTGGCTTGCAGGATAAGGTCGGTAAAATAATTGGTGACAAACTGGCGCAGGCTACTTCGGACATCGCTGATACGCCCGCTTGTGACGATGAGTTGTCGGCTCATCCGGGTGGCCACATCATCCAGCCTGGTCAGTTCAGCAGCCATCAGCTGGTCGCGCTCCACGGCAAGCGGCATTTGCTTGCCGAGCACATCGCGAATGACACTGTGCTTGGCATCTTCCACGATCTGAATTGCGCCGCCATTTTCCTTGATCTTGCCCGCGGTAGCGTGCTGGAGCGTATGAATGCGGGACAAGGCCTTGAACTGGTCCAGATTGGATAACCAGTGTTCGGTCCCCATGTCAAACGGGTTGGCAGCCACGGCAACGATTGCCAGATCCTGCACCTCGGAGGGCGTCAAATTGAGCAACTCGGTCAATCGGGACGCGACATTGTTCTGCTTGATCGAAAAATTGTGGTGATAGTCGGCATCGTCTTCCACGTCGGCGACCTCGTCGAAACGGCTCAACACGAATACTGTGCGCGGCAGCAGATTCAGGCTGCGGAATAACCACTCCAAATCGTCCTGGTGGCTGGCCTTGACCGGATTGGCCGGGTCCATCACGTACAGCACCAGGTGGGCCTCGCTGACGTATTTCTTGGTGATGTCCTTGTAGCGTTCAATCTGGTGGGTTTCCAGATTCAACTGCGCCTTGAAGCCGAACAGGCCAGGTGTATCGATCAGCACAAAGTCGCTGCCGACGTCGTAGATGCGTACTTCATTTGACGATTCCTGATGGCTGATCTTCATGGTGGATTTGTCCAGCTGCTCCATCCAGGCTGCAGCGATGGAGGTCTTTCCATCCGAATAACCGCCTACCAACGCCACCTTCAGCTTTTCACCAGAAACCATGTTGATGGCGTTTTCCAGCTTATGTTTGAGGCTGATATCGACATCGACGCCAACTTCCTCTCCGTGCGCGAGAAAGGCATGCAGTTTGTTCAGCAGCTTGAGTGCGCGCGCTTGCTGCGCCTTGAATACATCTACAGTCTTGTCCATTACATGACTCCGCGAGTTTCGATATTTTGTGAAATTTTCTTTAATTGCTTGCTCGCCTGCGCCAGCAGATCGACCACTTTCCCAACCTGTTCTCCTGGCCGCCTGAGCGCCTGCTTGAGCGCCTCAACCTTCGGCTCCACCTGCGGCAGTGCTTCATCCAGGCTGGCACGTAAGGCCTGGCGCAGCTTGTCCTTGATATCGGACAGGTTAGTATCGACTGACTTGCGCTGCTGCGATTTTTTGTAATCGGAACTGAAGAATCCCATCACCGCTTTGGTCGCGCCCACAAGTACCGTTGCCGCCCCCAGGGCCAATATGGCCCAGCCAGCCGGGTTCCAGAACAGCAACAGGCCTCCGGCAAGCGCGCCAACCAGGCCAGGGAGGTTAATGCCATTGTCGATATGGATTTTCAGATCGATGCCTGCTCCCACGCCGTTGAGCTCGATGTTGTTGTAGGAACGCATCAGCTCGGAAGCCAGCTCCTCAAGGCGCTCAACGATTTCCGCTATCTGCTCCTGGAATTTCTCCACTTCAGCATGCATCAGGCCGGGCAGCGATTTTGTCAGTTCGTCCTGCTCCTTCTTCAGCTTGCGCGAGAAGATAGCCTTGAAGTCATCGTTGGAAATGTCTTTGTCGATTTCGGAATACACCTGCCGGCGAACATTGCTGATGCAATTGGCAAGTGCGGTTTCGCCCTGCGATTCGAGCCTGCTCTTGAGCGCATCCAGCGACGTGTCCAACTGCTTGCCGGACATTGTCGCGTTGCGCTTGAGCTGCGTCGCCAATGGCCGGAAGCTGCCCTTCAAAGCGCTATCCACGCTCTGGCTTGCCGCCAGAACGACCTCGTTTGCCTTGTTGAAGTTGGAGCGGTAGATTTTTTTCTTGTAATCTTTAACCAGGTCATTAAGCAGGAGCTCCCGCAAACCGGAAAGATTGGATTTCTGCAGAATTTGTTCCTGGCTGAAACTGGCGAGAAATTTGGCGCGGCCAGCGGCATGCGCCGAGCCCGGGGACAGGCAATCGGCAAGAGCGAGAAAGGCTGGCAAAGCGCTCACCGAGATCGTGCCCCGGTAGTGCTCTCCCAGTTCTTCTGTCATTTTCGCGTCCAGGTCTGCAAGGCTTGCGCGCTCGCCATCGTTGATCAGTTCAGCCTGTTTGAAGGGGAGGGGATTGGTGATGCGCTTGTTATACACCGTCCACACTTCGGTCTGGGCATTCAGGTGCCGCTTGATCTTTTGCAGTGTGCCCTCCTGCTTCTCCTGACCCTGCTGTGGCGCGGTGGGCTTGCCGGTGACGTAGAAAACGGCGTGCGCTTTTTGCACTGCCGCCGATATTTCATCCTTGACCTTGCCTTCGCTGCCCTCGATACCTGGTACGTCCAGCAGCGCAAACGGCTCAGCGCCAGCGCGGAAATGGTAGGCCTGCGTATCGATCGTGAAATCCGGTCGCCCGGTGCCGATGATCGTGCCATCGCCCAGTTCCGCCAATTTTCCCAGCATGGCTTCGGCTTCGCGGAGCGCGCGTTCCTGCTCCGACTTGGCCTGTTCGAACAGTTCCTGCTGGTGCCGGTACGTGGCACCTGCCGCTATATGTTGCGCTTCAGCATCCTCCTGTTCCTTCTTGAGGATCTCAATCTGGCGCAGTTCCGGCATGCGGCCCAGCATGTGTATCAACTTCTGCCAGAGCGAGGCGCCGATCTTCTTGTCGATCAATCGTTGCAGTTCGGTCAATTGATCACGCAGAGCCTGGGCTCGCCCATCGAATTGCTGGTCGATCAGGTCCAGGTTGGACTGCAGGCCGGCTGATTGCCCGGCACTTTGCGCCAGTGCTGCGCGCATCGTGTCGATTTGCTCGTTCGTGAGACCAAACTTGCCGCGCAGCGCAGCAAACTCGGCCCGCGCTGCCAGTTTGGTTGGCTCATGAAGCAAGATGCGCAGCGTTTCGATTAACGTCGACTTGCCGGCGTTGGTCTCGCCGTAGAACGCGATGGTGAATGTATCCCATTCCGCATTCGTTTCCAGCGCCGCGATGTTTTCCTTGATTTTATCGCTGATGTGGGTAAAGGTTTCAAGCGCCTTTTCCTTGGCGGCCAAAATTTCATCTTCTTCCGACAGCGACTCCAGACTCGTTACGATGCGCTCAATCTCGCGTGACACATGCAGGTATATATCCTCAGGCAGCTTTAAATTCATGTCCATCCTCTACAAGAATTAAGCTACGTTAAACGATTTCCGCGATTTCTCAAAAAATAAATATAACGAAATGTCACTCAATGTGGCATTGACAGATTGCGTATTGTGTTGTCTGTATCAGTATGCATACCGTAGCACTGCTTTGATGTGATGAATTCGCCGGGAAGCGTGGGCAGGTCGACAGGCTCCGATTTACGGGGATTGATAAAACACTGACCGGTAATGAGTGTTGATTCAACTGGTCGACGCAACGGCTGTTCAAATCGACTGGCTGGTGTTTCATAGTTTAGCGTCTTCCTTGGGCGTTCATTCAATTGCCTGGCTACGGCATCGAGCTCAAGCTGGGAGTAGCTCGATAGGTCCACACCTTTCGGGAAATATTGTCTTAACAAGCCATTGGTATTTTCGTTTGAACCGCGCTGCCAGGGCGCTTGTGGATCGCAAAAGTAGACCTGGATACCCGTCGCTAACGTGAATCGTTTATGGCCAGCTAATTCCTTCCCGCGGCCCCAGGTCAGCGATTTGTACAGCTCCTGGGGTAATTTTTGAGCGTTTTCGATTAGTGCATTGACGACAGTTTCCATGTCCTTGCCAGCGACTTTTACCAGCATGACGTAGCGGGTTTGGCGCTCAACCAGAGTAGCGATCTGCCTGTTATGGCTGCTAAACAGCAAGTCTCCCTCCCAGTGACCGGGAATGGCACGATCCTCTGCCGTGGCAGGCCGTTCGCTGATTGATATGGCGTCGACAATTCTTCCATGATGACTGGTCTTCTGGGTGTGATGGCGCGAACGACGCATCGCACGGCTGCGTCGCAAATGGGCCAGCAGCTCCTCCTTCAACGCGCCTCTTGCCTCCGGCTACCATTGCAATTGGAGCTTGATGGCGACGATGTTCGCCCAGACGTCTGTTCTCGACTAGCTTACAGGGCTTAGGACGACGAGCGCGATCCCACGCGCGTTGGTCGGCGAAGTTCGCGTGGTATCGATACTGGCCGCCATTACGGTTGATCTCGCGGCTCACCGTCGGGGCACAGTGTCAGGTTCGGCAATCCGACATTTTTGAACTATGTCTGCAGTATCTTGTCGGTTCATGCGGCCTAATTTCCAATAATCCAAAGGAATGAGGGCCCCGCCTGCAGGTCACAATGCATTTACAATAAGTCAACAGAGACGCGCTACCACAGAGCCTGATGACGACCATTCTCAATTACGAGCAAAACGCATCTCAACTGATCGACCAGTACGAATCGCTTGCATTCGAAGATGTCCACTCATCGCTTCTCGATCTGCTCCCCGCGCCGGGCTCCACGATCCTCGACATTGGTCGCGATGCCGCGTGGTTTGCCGTACGTGACGATGATGTCGTCGCCGTCGAACCGTCCGACGCCATGCGCATGCATGCGCGTGCGCTGCACCCTTCCCCGCGCATCCACTGGGTGTCCGACAGTCTGCCGGAGCTGACCCAGGTGCGCCGCCTCGGCCTGACCTTCGACTTCATCGTGCTCTCGGCGGTCTGGATGCACGTGCCGCCAGCATCGCGTGCGCGCGTTGCGCAAGCTGGCGACGCTTCTCGCGCCGAACGGCCGCATCGCCATCAGCCTGCGGCTAGGCGAGCCCGATGCGACGCGCGCGATGCATGCTGTCTCCCTGCCCGAATTGACGGCGCTTTCGCAGCAATTTGGCCTGCGGCTGCTCCATTTAAACGACAGTCAGGACCGCCTCGGTCGCCTGGGCGTCGCCTGGTCGACTGCGGTGCTGGGATTGCCGGACGATGGTCTCGGCGCCTTGCCGTTACTGCGTCACCTGGTGCTGGTGGATGAAAAATCGTCCACCTACAAAATCGCGCTGCTGCGCATCTTGGCGCGCATTGCGGACACCGCCAACGGCGCTGCGCGCCACGAAACCGATTACGTCGCGATCCCGCTGGGGATTGTCGCCTTGTTCTGGCTACGAATGTACAAGCCGCTGATCGAAGCCGCGCTGCCGCAAATGCCGGCGACGCGTACCGGCTCGCGCCCTGGTTTCGTTACCGACAACTTCACGTCGCTGCGGGCGATCAATCCATTCGAACTGCGGGTCGGCGCCGTCTTCGATGGCGAGACGGCCAATCGGCTCCATCGCAGTCTCGGGGAGATCGCGCAGATCATTCGCACGATGCCTGCCAAATACCTGCGCTGGCCGGCGAGCGACCAGCCGATCTTCGAGATCGTTCCGCAGCGCCGCATTGCCACGCCCTCGCCTCTCGTCATCGATGCACCTTTTCTCTGGAGTTTCGGCGAACTGCGTGTGCCGCTGCAGATCTGGCAGGCGCTTGGCCGCTACAACGCCTGGATCGAGCCGGTGCTGATCGCGGAGTGGCTGAGCCTGATGGAAGGCTACGCCGGTGACAGCGCGCCGCAGGTGCGCCAGCTGGCGCAGTCGCTGCTCGTCTGGGCCGATCCAGAGCGCGACACGCGCATCGCGCGCGAGGCCGTTGCGCGGATGCGCGCTGCAGGCAAGCCGGTGTATTGCGTCTGGCCCGGACAGCGCCTGCGCGACGACTACGACATCGACCACTGCTTTCCCTTGGCGGCATGGCCGTGCGGCGACGCATGGAACCTGATGCCTGCATCGAAGCCAATCAACAATCAGAAGTCGAACCGCCTCGTCAAACAAGGCGCGCTGGAACGTGCGGGGGACATCATCGTCGAAAGGTGGGATGGCGCGTTTCTGTCGAAACGGGGACGATGCCAGCCGACGCTTCTTCATGGAGGCAGCCCAGACGCTGCCATTGTTGATCGAGAAGCCCGGGGCGGCCGATATTCTCGACGCCATGAAAGTGCATCGCATCCGGCTCGCAAAGGATCAGGGATTGCGGGCTTGGGAACCGGTGCTGAAAGCTGATACGGTAAAAAAGTGACGGTTTGCGCCACGAACCATGTACCAGCAGCACGAGCCATTACGCCGTAACGCTCATTCGTTGTCGCGCGAAGTAGCTATCCCATTCAGTTGTATCAATTTTCATCGTTGCGAAAATGCGCTCATCTTCGGCAAGTAGCATGTTCTCAACAAGTTCACGCTGCGTTACGCCGTAACGGGACGATAAGCGTCCCAGCGCCAGCGCCGCCTCGGTGCTGAGCCACATGCTCACGCGTCGCTGCCCATTGCCGTCCACGCCTCCACTATCTTGACGTTCCCGATACGCTGCTTGCCGTTTCGCCGTTGTCTTTGCCATCGCTCCTCCCGGGTCAATAGTTCGAAAAGATTGTCGTTACAGCACAACGAGAGCGTAACCTTAATATTTGATATATATCGTATAAATCAAATCTTGACGAACCGGGTAGCGTGGTGCAAATGATTCAATTCTTCGATCTTGGCAGCACGATACGCCGGATAACTTCAAGCATCACATTTTGCGTATCGGAGGTCTTGGATAGCACAGCGCGGATCGTGGGTTCTCCAAACGTGGCAGCGCGCTCGTCGTTCGTCAGCCAAAGTTTGAGTAACCCGCCCAACCGGCCAAGGTCACAATTGATCTTGACAAGTTCCTCAACGCGCTTGTTATCGAGGATGCTTTTCATCGGGTAGCCGATTCCGACCCGAAGCAGGTAGTTCGACGCGGTATGTCCAGTCGCCGCAGCGTTCGCCTTGATCGCTTCGCGTTCGTGAGGCAGACGGTAGACCTTGATTGGGGTCGTGTTTTTTCTCGTCGTGTTCTTCATTGCTCCTCCCAAAATTTCGGCGGTAGCCGATTTCTTTCGTTGCAGGGAATTTCATTGAGCACACCGTGCGAATAAGACAGAAGTGAAGCAGGACAACTCCCGCCGGGAGTAGGCCTACTTCACCTATCTTTCCCCGCTCTTCGCTTTGGTTTTATTCACGACTATAGTTCGATCGGACTTCGGAAACATCTTTGAAGCCGCCCAAACAAGCGCATGAAACTGTTCGGAAAAGAGTGGTGTCCAACCACCGTCGATTTGGCGTACAACCTATGTGACGCCAGGAGTAAATGTTTCTGGGAGAATCATCATGGGTAGCAACTACGTTGACGATCTAGAAGCTTGGGTCAAAGCAAAGGGTGGCAGGAAGCCGGACGCAAACGTCGCCGCTTTTCTCGCCGTGCGCGACTTGGTAAAAGCGCGCATGGACGACGGTTATTCGGCGACGATCATCCACGCATTTCTGCGTGATAGCCAGCAGATCGACTTCTGCTATGACACCTTCCTGAAGTACGTCCACCGTTATGTGAAGCCCGCACGCAAAGGGGCAAAGGCAAAGAGCCGAACTGCGCGAATGGGTGGTCAGGCGCCAAGTGCGGACAGTGCAAGCACAGTCAAGCGCGCCCCCCCCTTCCGGCATTCAGGGGTTCACGTTCAACTCGACCCCTAATCGTGAGGACCTGATTTAATGCCGGCTGCATCGATATCTGCGGGCGAAAACGATCCACGTATCGGCAAATATTTGTTGGAGGCGATAGGTTGTCTGTAAGTAGATCCAGCAGATATCTCACGCACTCAAGGCGAGTAGCGCACGTGTCGGATACCCCTTGGTTGTCAGCACGAGCGCCGCTTTTCATTAGGTGAGTTCGACGGGGTCATACGGAATGCTGAGCCGTTGCGTAACCAGCTTACCAGGACAGTTACCATCCTTTCAGACTGATGGCCGAATGCGTCTTCGTCGGAGTGGCGTCATCATTAGGTCCACCGAGGTAAGGATCGCCTGATGGCCAGCTGATGTGGAACACACGCGCCATATTCCCGCCTGCTCCATCGATTTGACCAATACACCTGCGATTTGAAAGCCCAAACCGAACTCGCGCTGCATGGTGGAAACTGGGTTGTAGACGACCGGCCTTCCGTGTCGAACGTACCGTCGATCGATGAATGCGACCGCATTGGCAAGTAGGGCGTCACTGACTGCAGTTGATGTGGCACCCAGGCCGGGGCGTGACCAACTCGCCGGAGACCACACGAGGAGACCCGCGAACAAGATGGCGCGTCGGCGTAAAGAGATATGCATGGCAAGCCTTTCATAACACGTTGATCATAGTAGGCTGGTGCGACAATATATGACCGCATACACTGCCCGCCTGCCTCCGCGACATAAATCGTCGTGGCATTGCACTACCTTATCTACTTTTAAGGACGCACCATGGCTGACGACATTGCCGCAGCTGCTCAATTTATCGCCGCCGCAGATGGCATCTTGGTGACGGCGGGCGCAGGGATGGGCGTCGATTCGGGTCTGCCGGACTTTCGCGGCGACACCGGCTTCTGGCAAGCGTATCCTGCCCTGGCACGCACCCGGGTGGGCTTTTCCGAGATCGCCACGCCGGGACGTTTTCATACAACGCCGCAAGTAAGCTGGGGCTTCTATGGCCACCGCCTACAGCTGTATCGGGGAACCGTGCCGCACGCAGGCTTTGCCATTCTGCGCGAGATCGCCGATCGCATGCCGCAGGGCGGATTTGTCTTCACCACCAACGTCGATGGCCACTTTCAGAAAGCCGGCGTAGATCCCGACCGCATCGTCGAGTATCACGGCACCATTCACCAGCTCCAGTGCCTGAACCGCTGCACCGACGCCATCTGGCCCAGCGACGCAGCACTCGCCCCTGTTGACCACGCCAGCGGCTTGATGACCGGTCCAGTGCCGCGCTGTCCTCATTGCGGTAGCATTGCGCGTCCCAATATTTTGATGTTCAACGACAGCGGCTGGATCGCCGAGCGCACCGATGCGCAACTGGCTCGGTTCGATGCGTGGCGCGCGACGGTGCGCCAACTTGTCGTCATCGAACTTGGTGCCGGTACTGCGCTGCCATCGGTACGCCGCTTCGGCGAGCGCCAGGGTGCGCCAGTCATCCGCATCAATCCGCGCGAGTCCGCGCTGGCCAAAGGATCTGGCGTGGGCCTCTCGCTGGGTGCCTTAGCCGGCGTGCAAGCTCTCAAAACAGCGCTTGCACGCTAAAACTCGGCTGCCCAGTCTTCCCAGAAGCCGGGCACATCGTGCGCAGCGTTGTGCATGGCATAGTCAAGTGGCAAGACCATAAAGCGTACCCATGCATATTTCATTGTGCCGTCCGGATGCTCCAGTGTTTCGCGGAGCAACCGGTATGCGGGCACTGTTTCGTCGTATCGCACATCCAAGTAGACCTGCCCGCGGTAGGGGGCAATCCCATTAATGCTGGCGATCGGCCCGCACGCCCGCCAGGCAATGTTTTGCATGTCGAGCCACTGCAGGATGTGGTCACGTCCTGCGTCTTGGTCAAAGCGGTAGGCAGCGCATCGTGCGACATCGAGCGGGTGAAATTCAAGGTACAGAACGGCGCGCTGCAGGCGTCTTCCAATCGCGTCGATATGGTCAAGAAGGATCATGTGGCCCTCGTGCTCAATGCGTCGATGTAAAGTCGGCGCAGTCCCAATCGTACGATCCGAACAAGCGTGCTGAGGCAGCGACGACGCAGGCGACAGCGCCCATGAAGACAGACTCGTAACCAACCGCATCGGGATGACCGGCGGCGCCGAACCAGCTGTCATCGGTCCAGAACATGCAAACCGCGTGCCAATAGTCGAGCAAGTGGCTGCCCTCACCAACACCGGCCCCGCTGGCGTGCAGCACTGCCCAGAAAAACAAGACGATGGCATATGCGCCCAGTGCAAAGCCTGCGCACCGCAAGCGCCAGTACATCAGCTCCGCGCGGTTATCGGCGCTGCGCTGTTTGCCGAAGCTGAACCACAGGCCATAGAACACAGCGGCAATCGCGAGCAATATCAAAAGGAACTGTAACAAGGCGACAAGGCGACCAAAGAGCGCTGTCAGCCAAAAAAAGGGGGAATCGCGGTCATCCATGAAGTTTCTCCTAGAAAACCCGATGCTATAATGAAAGAACGACAACTTATGACGCGCCAGGCATGAGCAAAAACGGCAAGCAAGGTACCGAGAAAACATTGCTGCGCAGGTTCGCGCTACTCGATCGTTTGCCAGTCAATGCCGGCAATGCATGTGGGCTGTCCGTTGCAGAGCTGACGACCCATCTGAATGCGAATGGATACACGTGTGCCAGGCGAACTGTCGAACGCGACCTAGAAGCGATGCATCTCACGGACCGCCTCGATTGGCGCGCGCTGGGGGTCCACCTCGAATCGCAAACGCACAGCGACGGGGCCGCACGCTGGCGCCACGCGGCGTCCAGCAAGGCCGTGCTGCTGAAAGCGCTGACGGGTGACGACGCGCTACTACTTAGTTTGCTGGAAAAAGAATTGAAGTACTTCCTTCCGATGTCGGTAGCCGCCAGTCTGTCGCACTACCTGGAGGCAACGCGCCGCGTGCTGGCCCTGCCAGGCAACCAGAGCGCCTCCTCGTTTCATGAACGCTTTCGCGTGATTGCCGATCCCGTATTGGTCCCGCCCGAACCAGACGTGGCGCATCTGCAGGAAATAAACGAGGCACTGCTGCGGCAAGAACAGCTCGACATGCAATATTGGTCATCGTCCGCGAAAATCGAGAAGCGTTATCGGTTGCACCCGATCGGGCTAGTCAAGCAGGGCCTGTTCTACTGGCTGGTGGCCGTCAAGGATGAGACGGCGCATGGCAGTGCGCCGACCGTGCAGACGTTCAAACTCAATCGCATTAACGCTATAGCGCGGCGGCAGCAGGAGATTGTAGCCGCTGGACTGCCGACACTCGCTGCGGCCCTTGATGGAGGTGGTGTGCAGTTCTTCCCAGGTGCCATGATTTCTCTGCGCGCCCGGTTCGCTCCTGGCCGATCCGGCACCGAACTTTGCGAGAACTACCGCGAGGCACCGTTATCGAAAGACCAGCAGATTTTCGTCGATGACGACGGGCAGTTCCAACTGCGCGCTACCGTGCGCGAGTCGCACCAGCTGCTGTGGATGCTGCAGGGGCAGGCTAACTTGATGCGCATCCTGGAACCACCGACGTTGAAAGAAAAGATAGATCGATACCTTTCGACAGCGGTCGCATTTCAGGCTGCATAGTCAACGTCTTATATTGTCGCGTTGACCCCTCAAGATTTACACCTGTTCTGCGTGTATTCGTCGGACCTCTCTAGCTTCAAAAAAGGAAAAACATGAAAGAAATCAGGCTGCCCCACGCAAACGATCGTGTCGATCTCGATATCCTACTCGCCGTCTGTAATGAGCTATTGCTTGAATGGCGACAGGTGCCGCTTGACGTGAATGCTTCACCAATGCCCATCTATGCCAGCAAAGTGGGACTGATGCAGCGACTGGCCGATAAGTCAGAATATGTCTTTAGCTTTGATGTGGCATGCCGCTTGGTGTCGAGCCAACGAAATACGATGCAAGTATCACGGCAGTTCTTTGCTGACACTGGCAACGCTGAATGGTTTGAACTTGTACCTGAGACCGACGGAATTTTCCTTGGTAACGGTTTACGCAGTCGGGTCCAAGGCGTACGTTTCACTAGCAAATGTCTTGATTATTGGGCCGGAATTCCTGATGCACAACGCGCAAGTTGCGTGCTGCGCGCGCAAGCGCTGCTTAACGGTGACGTTGATGCAGACGACGTCGCTAACTCCGCCGAGGCGCAGGATGCTAAAAACTTTGACGTAGCAGACGTGAAAAGCGTAGTCACGCGGCGCCACTTCGTCGAATCTTTGGTCGAGTCGATTCACGCAGCCGATTTTGTTCCGAAATATCGTAAAAAAGTGCTCGTTCAAAACGTTACTATTGGGTGGGACAATCGGCTAAAGAGCTACTTCTGGCCAAGTCCTCAATCTGGATACGCGCAGACCGCTCAGGCGCTTGAAGAACTTCTCAAACAGGGTGCATACCTGTCAAAAGCGCTGCAACAAAACGACGGCTGGACTCCCAGTCAGGAGGCTGCTGCCACGAAATTTGCAGACGACGTGTTTGCCTGGGGCGGTGTACCGCAAAAGCCGGTTAATGTAACAGCAGCAAATGTGCTTGCAGTCTTTCGGGCTGCGATTGCGAATACGCACGACGCAAAAGCACTGATGAACAGCGGCTGGACCAAAATCGCCGCATTTGCGACCGCCCATCTTGAAGATGCAGAAGGCGGGAAGCCGCAGGTGATTTGGGACAGCCGGGTAGCAACATCACTGATCAGCCGATTGCATTCGCTCGCCCCGCATGGCGACCACGCCGCCGTGCAGTTGATGTTTCCCCATATCGGCACGGTGCAAGGCCAGGGTGGCACCCGTCCCCGGCCAGCGTTGCCTGGATGGCCAAACGGCTATGGAAAATGGACGAGCCAGATCCACGGTAGCGCACTGGTCCGCGAAATACGTGACGTACTCAACGAACGAACTGACCTGTATCCGCCAATGCCTTTGCCTGACAACACTAACGGAAAATGGACCACCCGCGGCGTTGAAATGGTGCTATTTATGGATGGTTATTAATCCTAGCAGGTACCACGTCTGCATTGACGTCGGCCCCAACGCGTGCGGCTCGCGTTTCGCCAAAACGGAGAATGGTATTTTTCTCCGCTACCGAAACGGTCGTCGCATGCTAACTCTGCTGGCGCTTCATTAATCTTATTTCCGTCATAGCTGTGGTCAAGATATTTTTATCTATCCCTGCATCAAGACAATTGCGGATGACTTCCGCACAAATTTTTTAAAGCAGTTCGACCACTTCTGCGCCGCGCTCGCGACAAACTTGCTCAAACAGGGCAAGCGTCTCACTTTGTTCCTATTCGGCTGACAATCGCTGAATTGCCGGAAAAACAAGCGCGCATATCTCACCAACGGACTCACGACCGATTTTCTCGGCACGGATGCTCAGCTTCTTCTTATCGATGAATGCAGGAAGAAGCCGACGACTCCAGACCCGGGTCGCAGCACGGTGTGGGCACGATCGAACTTTCTTCGCGGATCCTGCCTTCGTTCAGCATTTGGCGGGCGATTGAGCATCGGTATCGTGCAAGTACCAGCGACACTTCTGGATAGCGCCCAAAGGTCAGCGTCATTTCTTTTCCGCGTTCATCACGGTATTTCATGCGCCAACTTTTCAGACCCGAAGGAAACAGGATGACGTACAAGCCGGCACCATCGAACCTCTTGCGAGGCTTGTCTTCAGCGAACGCGCGCATCACCTGCTCTTCGGTCAACTTCTCGATGTGTTTGGACATGATGACTCCTCAACGATAGTCTCGTGCGCACACGGGTTCCACCCAGCCGTGAGCGCCAGGTTGCTGAATGATTTTGCCTTCCACTGCTTCCACGTAATCCGCCCACACCTGCATCATGACTTTGCGCTCCTCGAGAAACTTGGCGCGGTCACAGGCACTGGCGACCTTGTCTTTCGGCGCATGGCCCAGCTGGCGGTCGACTACCTCGTGCCGATAGCCAAGGCGCTCCTTGATTGTGCTCATCGCCAGCGCGCGAAAGCCATGGCCGGTCATGCGCCCCTTGTATCCCATCCGCTCCAGCGTCACGAGCAAGGTGTTGTTACTCATCGGCTTTTTCGGATCGCGCTGGTTGGGGAAGAGGTATTTGCGTCCGCCTGTGATGGCGTGCAGTTCCCGCAGCAGCGCCAGCGCTTGGCGGGACAGGCACACATGATGATTGGTCATATCAGGATTGACCGTCAGCTTCCCCCGTTTCATGCGCTGCCATGGAATGAGCCACTCGCCCTTGTCGAGGTCGATCTCACTCCAAGGCGTCTCAATGAGTTCACTCGTGCGCACAAAGATGAGCAACATCAGGCGCAAGGCGATGCGCGTCGGCTTGAACATCCGGGCTTCGTTACTCGCTAACGCTGCAAGGAACGCGGGTAGTTCGTCGGCATCGATAGCGGGGGAGTGACCCGTACGCCGTGTCTTGAGGACGTCCTTCATGTCCACCACCAGATTGCGGTCGGTGAGTCCACACTGGATGGCATAGCTGAAAATCTGCGACACAACGGCTTTCAGGCGCTTGGCGATCTCGTTTGCACCGCGCTCCTCGATCTTCCGTAGCGTGGCGATGACGTCGCGGTGCTGGATCTCAGAGATCGGCATGCGGCCGAGCATGGGAAAGATATCCGCCTCGAGCCGCTGGATCATGTTCTTTGCAGTGTGCTCGCTCCAGGTAGGCACCTTGTTGGCGTACCACTCGCGCGCGATCTTCTCGAATGTGTTGGCAAGCTGGTCGGCTACAAGGCGCCTGTTGGCGTCGCGATGCTTGGCCGGGTCAACTCCCTGCAGCATCAGCCTGCGCGTCTCCAGGCGCTTTCCTCGCGCGTCCTGGAACGATATTTCGGGATAAGGGCCGAACGTCAGCCGGCTTTCCTTGCCATTGGCCTGGACGAACTTGAAGCGCCATATGCGCGAAACTGTCGGCGCCACTTCGGCGTAAAGTTCTCCGCCGTCGAACAGCCTGTACGTTTTGTCCGTGGGTTTTGCATTCCTGACCTACATATCGGTCAGCGGGGTGGTCGTTTTGGACATTTCAGTCTCCATCGGCTCTATGCCAAGAGAGACGTTAGACCCGGGAATCGAGGCAACGTTCTTCACCAAATTTGACGTGACTCTAAAACTTACCCGCTTGTAGACCGGACGCTGCTGGACGTCCCGGGACGCCAAAAGACAAAAAAGCCGCTGTAGCAGGGGCTAGAGCGGCTTTTTCTGGACGTTGCTGGACTTCTGGGGACGTCCCAATTTGAATCCTTGGCGGAGAGAGGGGGATTGTCGGCCGTAAACCACACTTCCCCTAGGAAGCCCTTGGATACTAGGTTCTAGCGGGATACACTACTCCGAAATCTTACTCCGAATCTACTTTTCGCATGGCTAATCTTAAGCTTCAAGGCTCGACCTACCACGCCCGTTTGTGCCTCCCCAGAGACGTTCGTAGCCAGTTCAACAACAAGACCGAACTCTGGGGTTCTACTGGAACTGGCGACAAAAAGCTGGCAGGGATCATTGGGGCCGAAATGGTCGCTGGTTGGAAGCGCCAGATTTATGCTGCCCGTAACGGCGTAAGCATCGCTGAGTGGACAAAGGCATGGTCCAAGGGACTCCGCGAAGCTGACACTACGGTAGACGATGACACCGGCCATAGCGACCGGCAAGCAGCGGAAATAGTTTTAGCCGACGAGCTTGAAGACATGGTACAGGCTCGTAAGCTCACCTTACCTGCTGCGAAGGCGGCGTTTGAGGTGGCAATGGGATACCGTGTAATTCTTGTTGACCACGTCCCCGACTACCTGAAACAGTACCGGAATCACAACATCAAGACCCAAGCAGCTTACCGCTCCGCAATGGACCGCTTTGTTGAAGAGTTCAGCGATGACGAACAGGTAACGACGAAAAGCATCAAGCGTTGGGTCACCAAGATGGCCGACGAGGAGAACCTTGCGGCTAAAACGATTCAACGGATGATCGGGCAGGCACAGAATTTTTGGTCATACCTGGTCGAGCACGAGATCGTAAAGCGGGAGGCAAACCCCTTTACGGCGTTCAAGTTGACCGTTCCGAAGACAGCGACGCGCTCTATTCCAATCGTGCCGTTTAAGCCTGCGGAGATCGTCGAAATCCTTAAGACCCCCGTGGCGCAGAAGGATACTCAGTTGACCCTGTTAATCAAGCTCGGCATGTACACGGGGGCAAGGATTGAGGAACTAGCCATGCTCAGGAAGGATGACCTTGACCTTACGGAAGGGGTACTGCGAATTCGTGGTACCAAGACCGATGCGGCGGTTCGCACGGTACCGATACACCCAACCTTGATGCCACTACTGGCCGTGCTTGCCCCCGACAGCAAGGACGTTTACGTTGTCGAAGGACTCACTATTGATGGCCGTGGCGAACGTGGAAAAGCGATGGGGAAAAGGTTTGGAAGGTTGAAGGCCGCGATGGGGCATACCGGGCGAGACAAGGTATTCCATAGCATTCGGAAGACCGTGGCTACTCTGCTAGAACAAGCTGAAGTGCCAGAGGGGGTAGCCGCCGACATTCTAGGGCATGAGAAGCAAACGATGACCTATGGTCTGTACTCCGGCGGCTCAAGCCTAAGGCAGAAGCGGGAGGCGATACACAAACTAACCTACCCTACTCTTCCATAGAGGGTATCACACACAAAATACGTCCTCATCCGTTTAAAGGCCAACAACAACATAGAGAATTTGGCCTTTAGCCCTTTTTTTGAATGACCTACTTAGCGATAGCCGGGGGGGGTCTTTTTGGCACAAGAGAAATAACTCAGACGCCTAGCCAACCCCACGATTGCATAGACTACTTGTGCATTTTGGACGAGAGATGAACGTTATCGCGCCCTATGCTCTTCACGCCGAAGTATCACGGTATCCAAGTCATGCTTGCCGATTTCAGAAACTTTTCTAAACAATACCTTCCGCTTATAGATTCCTAAGTCAAACAGCGGTTCCATGCGCTTTTGATCTTCTGAAATTATTCCCGGGGCTAGACAATATGTTCCGTAATGTGCGTATTGCTCTTTAAACATCTGGAGATTTCTAGTCCCGACTGCAGGCGTCATATGATTAAAGCGACTCACACACATGAAGAGATCGCGGTCCAACTCAAAACCCACTTCTTTAAAGCGCTCTGCGGCAGCGTCGAGGTCCGCGCTGATATGAACTGTATAACCGTTTCCTACCTTAGGAATTCGCCCTTCGATGATAGAAACACGTATTTCATCGAACCGGTCACGCTGACCATATCTTTCATGCCATCCTTCAAATATCTTACGGGCAGGTTCTTCGTGAGTAAACCCCAATCCTAAGAACGGCGGATGCCCCTCAGCATGTCCAAAGAAGGTTGCCCGCCACTTGGCCGCATCCCACAACTCGATATCAATAGGCGTGACCAGAAACAATGATGGGTCTGTCTTAACAGGCAGCTTAGGCTGAGCCTGCCTTTCCCCTAATTTCGGCTTAGCCGCCTTGGGCTGGTCCGTGAGACGCTTATAAAGGTCTTCGTAACCTTCCTCATCCGACAATGAGTAATGGGTAGCACCTTGCAATGGCGTCGGGATATAGGACCAATCTTCGTGGTCTACAATCACAGGAATAAAGCGATGGTTGACGGCCCCCGCATTGTAGAAATGCTGGTAGATTAAATTACCTTCCCAACGGACGCCTAAGCCTTTACCCGCAGTTTCCTCGCCCATCACACGCTGGTAGTACTTTTTAGTGCAAACCAAAACTACGTATTTGCAGTCACGGATTTTACGGTCCATCCAACGCGGCCACCCTTCGGGCGGGGATGACTCGTATTGATCAATGACACAATCAACCCCATCAGCACGCAGTCTGTCGGACAGGGCTAGTATTCGCTTCACGTGCTCGACGGAGTCGTGACTATAACTGATGAAGACCTCTT
>Ga0308160_10001297_pt1 | contig 36261 bp, 36 predicted proteins | sample PhyFR1_FD_201036 | JGI IMG/M metagenome (GOLD analysis project Ga0308160, IMG submission 201036) | Phyllosphere microbial communities from UC Gill Tract Community Farm, Albany, California, United States - DLSLF.R1 | ecosystem: Host-associated > Plants > Phyllosphere > Unclassified | place: USA... | reverse complement strand
TGGGCTGCAGCAGCAATGCCGCGCGCATCTGCGAGATGTACCTGACCGACGACCGCAATTTCAAGCGCGACTGGATGCTGGTCGACGACAGCCTGCACAAGGTGCTCGGCTTCGTGCTCAAGCACACCGGCCTGAAGGCCGGCCTGGCCGAGCGCTTCCGCAACGTGATGCGCATCGTGCGCGACGGCCGCGAGCTGCAGGATGAATTCGTGGCCACGCGCTGCCAGCGCGGCGCCGAGATCGCGCGCCTGCTGCGCTTCCCGGAAGCCGTGTCGAGCGGCATCTACAGCCTGGACGAGCATTTCAACGGCAACGGCAAGCCGGAACGCCTGAAGGGCGAAGACATCCCGCTGTACTCGCGCATCGCGCTGATGGCGCAGGTGGTCGACGTGTTCCACACCGAGAGCGGGCGCGAGGCTGCGATGAAGGAAGTGCGCACCCGCGCCGGCCAATGGTTCGACCCGCGCCTGGTCGCGGCCTTCGAGCAGGTCGCCACGGCGGATGCGTTCTGGGACACGCTGGCCGGACCCGACATCGAGCGCGCCGTGACCGGCCTGCCGGCGGCAGCGCTGGACCGGCCGCATCTAGAGCAAGATTACGTCCTCGACGACGATTACCTGGACGACATCGCCACCGCCTTCGGCCAGGTGGTCGACGCGAAAAGCCCGTACACCAGCGGCCACAGCGCGCGGGTGGCGCTGTACACCGACATGATCGCCGAATCGCTGGGCTTGCCGGAAGAGCGGCGCCGCTGGCTCAAGCGCGGCGCGCTGCTGCACGATGTCGGCAAGCTGGGCGTCAGCAACAGCGTGCTGGACAAGGCCGGCAAGCTCGATGCGGCCGAGTGGGAAGCCGTCAAGGAACACGCACGCTACACCGAGGCCATCCTCGGCAGCATCGGCGCCTTCCGCGAACTGGCCACCATCGCCGGCGCCCACCACGAAAAACTGGACGGCACCGGCTACCCGCGCGGCCTGACCGCCGAGCAGATCCCGATCGAGACACGCATCATCACCACCGCCGACATCTTCGACGCCATCACGGCCGAGCGCCCCTACCGCGGCGCGATCCCGATCCCGCAGGCGCTGGAGATCATGCGCAAGACGGTCGGCACGGCGCTCGATGCCGATTGCTTCGAGGCGCTGGTGCGGGCGGTGGAGCGAGTGCCGTTTCCGGAAGCGGCTTGAGGGCAGGCGCGCGGTGCATATCGCGCGCAGGCTCAGGAAATGCACAGGCCATGGGCAAGACAAAAGGCGCTGCCCCTGGCAGGGACGGCGCCTTTTTTAGTTTTCCAGCATTCACCAGGCAAGACCCGCGGATCCGGAGAGAGGAGGGGGTATCTCCGGATCGCGCGGGTTGCCGGGTGAGCGGTATGCCGGCTTACACCAGGGTCAGGGTGACGTCGATGTTGCCGCGGGTCGCGTTCGAGTACGGGCAGACGATGTGGGCAGCGTCGACCAGTTCCTGCGCAGCGGCGCGGTCCAGGCCCGGCAGGCTGATCGCCAGTTCCACGGCCAGGCCGAAACCGGTCGGGATCGGGCCGATCGAGACGCTGGCGTCGATCGCTGCGTCAGCCGGCACGGCCACTTTCTTCTGGCCGGCCACGAATTTCAGGGCGCCCATGAAGCAGGCCGAATAACCGGCTGCGAACAGCTGTTCCGGGTTGGTCGCGCCACCCTTGCCGCCCATTTCCTTCGGCGGTTGCAGGGTCACGTCCAGCAGGCCGTCGTCGGTGGTCGAACGGCCTTCGCGGCCGCCGGTAGTGTGGGCCTTGGCGGTGTACAGGACTTTGTCGAGCTTGGTGGTCATGGCGTTACCCTTTCAATGAGTGGAAACAAGTGTGTGCTGCGATGATGGTAACTATAGCGCGCAATTGAGTAGCGCGCTATTTATTATTTTCGATGACGTCGATAGCTTGCATCAATGTTATTTATCGCGGTTTTGCAAAGACCTGGGTCCAGTACGGCGTGCGGTTCTCGTTATCCGGGTTGATCGCATACGCCGCGCCCATCTCCGTGAACACAGGATTCATGATGTTGGCGCAATGTCCTGGACTGTCGAGCCAGGCCGCCACCGCGTCCTGCGGCGTGCGGTTGCCGGACGCAATGTTCTCGCCCACCGCACGCCAGGTGTAGCCGGCGCGGGTGGCACGGTCGGCCGGGTCGCTGCCGTCCTTTTCCTTGTGGCTGAAATAATGGCCCGCGGCCATGTTGCTGCTGTGTGCCAGCGCGGCCTGGCCCAGCCGCCCGTTCCACACGACCGGTGGCGCCGCCGCGAACGACTGCGTGCCGCAGGTACGCGGCTGCGCCCGCGCGCGGTTGACCCCGTCCAGGATCTGCGCGCCGGCGGCTTCCCAGCTCGGCAGGTCGGGAAAGACGAGCGGATGGGCCAGCACCACCTGCCAGTTGTCGCCGCGGCGCGCGGTGCCGATTGCGGCCAGGCCCGGGTCGAGCAGTTTGGCACAGTATTTCTGGCGCAGCACGTCCATCGCCGCCTGCGCATCCTGGGGACCGGTCAGCGAGATCGCTTCGGCACGGTCGGCGCGGTAGCCCAGGCGCTGCAGCGCCGATTCGAGGAAGGTGCCGGTGCCGACTTCAACGCGCGACAGTGCGGTTTCCGGCACCAGCGGCGGTGCGGCGGGACGGCCGCCGCAATCGGCGGGCGCGGCGCGGTAGGCATTCACCAGGTCGGCGAGTTCGTCGGCACGCGCCGGTGCGGGAGCGAGCAGCGCGGCGGCACAGCCCAGCAGGGCACTGCCGGCAAGCGCGGACGGGCGGAACAACGTGAGGTTCGACATGCCCTCGCAGATGGGGGCGCCCGCCCGAAAAAACCAGCGCTGCATGCGTCCGCCGCGCCGGCGGTGAAGCCTTGGCAACAGGCAAAGTTTAAATTAGCATCCTGGCTTCATTGAAGAGGAGACACCATATGAAGCGTACCCTGTGCAGCGCCCTGATCGCGGGCCTGTTCGCCGGCGCGGCCTTTGCGGCCCAGACCGGTTCCACCGCGCCTGCCGCTGCCACAAGCATGAGCAACAGCGCGAGCGCCAGCGCGGCCGAGTTGCCGTCCGGCGTGGACAAGGGCGCACTCGATGCCTCGGTGCGTCCGCAGGACGACTTTTTCCGCTATTCGCAGGGTAAATGGCTGAAGGACGTCGAGATCCCGAACGACCGCTCGAGCTGGGGCGCTTTCAACATCGCACAGGAAAACGTCGAAGGCCAGATCCGCACGCTGATCGAACAGGCGGCCCAGGACAAGGCGGCCAAGGCAGGCACCGACAACCAGAAGATGGGCGATTACTACGCCAGCTTCGTCGACCAGGCGCAGCGCAATGCGCTCGGCGTGGCGCCCCTGAAGGCGGAACTGGCGCGCGTGGCCGCGCTCCGGGACAAGCACGGCCTGGGCGCATTGGCCGCGCATGCCAACCGCATCGGCGCCGGCAGCCCGGTCGCCATGAACGTGGGCCAGGACAGCAAGCAGTCGACGCGCTACCTGGTGGAGATTTCGCAGTCGGGCCTGGGCATGCCGAACCGCGACTTCTATATCCAGACCGGCGACGCCAAGCTGATGGACACCCGCGCCAAATACCAGGCGCACGTGGAAAAACTGCTGGCGCTGGCCGGCCAGCCCGACCCCACCGGCCAGGCCGCGCGCATCGTGGCGCTGGAAACCGAGATCGCCACGGCCCACTGGAGCGCCGTGCAGAACCGCGATCCGGTCAAGACCTACAACAAGGTGACGATCGCCCAGCTGAAGGCGCTGGCCCCTGGCTTCGACTGGAACGGCTGGATGAAGGAACAGGGCATTGCGGGCAAGGTCAGCGAAGTGACCGTCAGCCAGCCGACTTATATCCAGGCACTGGACAGGATCATCGCCGCCACCCCGGTCGATACCTGGAAGTCCTATTTCGCCTTCCGCCTGCTGAGCACCTACGCGCCTTACCTGTCGCAGCCTTTCGTCGACGAGAGCTTCGCCTTCCGCGGCAGCGTGCTGTCCGGCGCCAAGGTCAACCGTCCGGTCGAGAAGCTGGCGATCGCCCAGATCAACCGCGACCTTGGCGAAGTCGTCGGCAAGGTCTACGTGCAGAACTACTTCCCGGCCGAGCGCAAGGCGCAGGTCCAGGACATGGTGAACAACTTCCTGCTGGCGTACAAGGAACGCATCGAGACGCTGGACTGGATGAGCCCGGAGACCAGGAAGCAGGCGCAAGCCAAGCTGGCCAAGATTTCCGTAAAAGTCGGCTACCCGGATAAATGGCGCGACTATTCGGCGCTCACCATCAGGCGCGGCGACCTGGTCGGCAACGTGATGCGTTCGCGCACCTTCGCCCACCAGTACGGCGTGAACAAGCTGGGCAAGCCGGTCAACCGCGGCGAATGGCACATGACCCCGCAGACCGTGAACGCCTACTACAGCCCCGAGATGAATGAAGTCGTGTTCCCGGCCGCGCGCCTGCAATCGCCGCTGTACGACGCGAACGCCGAGCCGGCCATCAACTACGGCGCGGTCGGCATTTCGATCGGCCACGAGATCAGCCACGCCTTCGACGACCAGGGCGCCCAGTACGACGGCGACGGCAACCTGCGCAACTGGTGGACGAAAGAAGATGGCGAGAAATTCGCCGCCAAGGGCAAGGTGCTGGTGGCGCAGTACAACGGCTACAGCCCGGTCGACGGCTACCACCTGAATGGCGAGCTGACGCTGGGCGAGAACATCGCCGACAACGCCGGCGCCATCATGGCCAGCCGCGCCTATAAAATCTCGCTGAAGGGCAAGCCGGCGCCGGTGATCGACGGCTACACCGCCGAGCAGCGCATCTTCATGGGCCTGGCCCAGGCAAGGCGCGGCAAGGCGCGCGACGCCGCCCTGATCGCGCAGGTGAAATCGGACCCGCATTCGCCATCCGAATTCCGGGTGAATGGCAGCCTGCGCAACCACCCGGGCTATTACGAAGCCTACGACGTCAAGCCGGGCGACAAGATGTACCTGGCGCCGGAACAACGGGTGATCTTCTGGTAAGCGTTATCGAGTGATATCTTCAAACGCCAGCCTGCGCGGCTGGCGTTTTTTTATCCGCGCCGTCATCCGGTTTAAGATGCGCTTCATCTTGTTCAGGCCCACTGGCCGCCTTTTCCCCGGACTTCATTCATGCGCATCCTGCTGGTCGAAGACGACACCTCGCTCGGCGACACCATCCAGGCCTGGCTGCGCCTGGACGGCCACGCCGTCGACTGGGTCGAACGCGGCGATTCCGCCGATACCGCTCTCAAGACCCACCATTATGATTGCGTGCTGCTCGACCGTGGCCTGCCCGGCCTGACCGGCGACGCCCTGCTGGCCGGCCTGCGCGCGGCCGGCAATGCCGTGCCCGTGATCCTGATCACCGCCTTCAATGCGCTGGCCGACCGGGTCGAAGGACTCGACCTGGGCGCCGACGATTACCTCGTCAAACCCTTCGAGCTGGAAGAGATGTCGGCGCGCATCCGGGCTGCCGCGCGGCGCGGCGTCAACCGGGCCAGCAATGCGCTGGCGCACGGCGGCATCGCGCTCGACCCCGACACCAAACAGGTCACCCAGGCCGGCCAGCCGGTGGCGCTGACCGCGCGCGAGTACCACGTGCTGTACGCGCTGATGCTGCGCAGGAACGCCATCGTCACCCGTGCCCAGATCGAGGAAACGCTGTACGGCTGGGGCGACGAAGTCGAAAGCAATGCCATCGAAGTCCATATCCACAACCTGCGCAAGAAACTGGGCGGCGACAGCATCGTCACCGTGCGCGGCCTCGGCTACCGCCTGAAGCCAGATGAAGGCTGAATCCGCGCACTGGTCGCTGCGGCGGCGCCTCTTGGGGGCGATCATGTCGGCCAGCGTGGTGCTGTGGCTGGCCAGCCTCGGCATCGCCACCGCGATCGCCTGGCACGAAACCAGCGAGGTGTTCGACGACGCACTGGAAGAGGCGGGCTACATGATCATGGCCGCCACCACCGACTGGCAGGCACGCGGCCTGGCCTTGCTTGCGAGGCCAGGCCGCCTCGGGGGTAAGACCAATATGCAGTACCAGGTCGTGGTCGACGGCAGGGTGCTGCAGCGCACCGCCGGCGCGCCGTCCCTGCCTTTTGTGGCCGATATCGACGACAGCCACGGCTTTGCCGATCCCGAGCTCGAGGACCATCGCTGGCGCGTGTTCGTGGTGCGCGATGAAGAGCGCAACGAGGGACGCCGCGTGGAGGTGCAGGTCGGCCAGCGCGCGTCGGACCGCTACGAGATCCTGGAAGAGCTGGCCGAGCACCTGTGGCCGCCGGTCCTGGGCATGCTGGTGCTGCTGGCGCTGGTGTGCTGGCTCCTGATCGGACGTGTCCTGAAACCGCTGCGCCGTACCGCCGCGGCGATCGCCGCCAAGACCCCGGACGACCTGGCGCAGGTAGAGGCTGCCGGCCAGCCGCGCGAAGTGCTGCCCATCGTGCAGGCGCTGAACGGCGTGCTGGGTCGGCTGGATGCGGCGCTGCAGGCCGAGCGCCGCTTTACCGCCGATGCCGCCCACGAACTGCGTACGCCGCTGGCGGGCCTGCACATGCACGTGCAGCTGCTGCAGCGCCAGCATCCGCAGCCCGAACTGGCGGCGCCGTTCCTGAAGCTGCGCCAGGACATCGCGCGCATGACGGCGCTGGTCGACAGCCTGCTCACGCTGGCACGCCTGGATCCGCTGGCCCGCACCCAGCTGGCGCGCCAGCCGGTGGCACTGGCGCCCTTGCTGGAACGGCTGCTGACCGCCTGTGCGCCGGAGGCGGCGCGGCGCAGCATCCGGCTGCAGGCGCGCTGCGAGCTGGACGCGGTGCAGGCCGATCCGGCCATGCTCGAGATCGTGCTGCGCAACCTGGTCGACAATGCGCTGCGCTATTGTCCGGACGGCAGCCGGGTCGAGATCGAGGCGGTATACGCTGGCGGCCATGGCCGCATCGCCGTGCGCGACGACGGCGCCGGTGTCGACGAGGCCAGCCGCCGGCGCCTGACCGAACGTTTTTTTCGCGTACTGGGGCAGGGCCAGGCCGGCAGCGGGCTCGGCCTGTCGATCGTCAAGCGCATCGCCGACTTGCACGGCATCGGGCTGCGCTTCGGCAGCGGTCTGGAGGGACGCGGACTGGGTGTGTTCCTGGACTTTCCTTAAGATACATTTAATGTCGGCTCGGTGTAATGCACCCATTCCCACACGAACGGAGCCAAGCATGAAAACCATCAACCGCATCGCCCGCAGCGCCTGCCTCGCCACCCTGCTGGCCGCCTCGGCCGCCGCCATCGCCCAGAGCGGCGGCTACAGCGGACCGTCCAGCCAGGCCGCGCCGACCGGCTACACCGGCCCGTCGAGCGTGGCGCTGATGACGGCCAGGGAGCTGCTGGACAAGGGCAAGGACGACCAGTACGCCCGCCTGAAAGGCCGGCTGACCAGCCACAAGGGTGGCGAAGACTACGAGTTCACCGACGGGAGCGGCAAGATCACGGTCGAGATCGACGCCAAGCACTTCCCGGCCGGCGTCAAGATCGACCAGAACACGGTGGTGGAACTGGTCGGCGAGTTCGACAAGGAGACCTTCGGCGAATCGACGTTTGAGGTCAAGCAAATCAAAGTCGTCGGCAACTGAGCCGGCAACTGAGCCGGCAGCTGGGCTGTTCCAGAACTGTTACGTCCTGCGTAACGAAGCGTTCCCTTGGGGTCACTTTTTCGATGTGCCGGTGCCGCGTACCATTTGCGGGTCGGAAATACATTTGAATTGGATCCCATCATGAACACCAAGCTGCTTCTCCCCGTCCTGTTTGCAACCACCGTCGCCGCCGCGACCGCCACGGCGGGCGGCCTTGGCCAGCAGCCGGCCAGCTTCCGCGGCAACGCGGCGCCGGCGCAGGCACCGGCCGACAAGGTCATCGTCCTGACCGACGCCACCCGCTACGTCAACGTCACCGGCGGCCAGACCGTACGCTTCGTCGTCGGCCAGCAAGCCTTCAACTGGAACTTCCAGAACGGCACCGCCCACGTCGTCCCGTTCGACCTGGAAGCCATCGCTCCCAAAGGCATGCTGCACCACCGCGTAACGACCTACGTCGCCGACAATCCGCTGTACGCAAACAACTGATCCCGGCCGGCCGCAGTAGAATATGCGGCCTATGCGCAAGGACCTCGATCACGGGCTGCTGCATGCCATGAGTGCCTTCGTGCACGTCATGGATGGCGGCAGCTTCACCGCTGCGGCGCAGCACATGGGCATCACCAAGGCACAGGTCTCGCGCCTGGTGACCCTGCTGGAAAACCGCCTGCAGACCAAGCTGCTGCACCGGACCACCCGCCGCATCGCCGCCACCGGCGCCGGCGAACGCTATGCCGAACAATGCAAGGCCATCCTCGACCTGGTCGCCCAGGCCGAAGGGGAAGCCGGCGGCGCCGCGCACCAGTCCACCGGCCGGCTGCGGGTGATGAGCATGACCGGCTTCGGCAACCGCTACGTCACGCCGCTGGTGGCCACCTACTGCACCGCGCATCCGCGCGTCACCGTCGAATACAGTTCCTCGCAAAGTCCGCCCGACCTGCTGGCCGAAGGCATCGACGTCAGCATCTACCTGGCGCAGGCGCTGCCCGATTCGGCGCTGGTGGCGTTCAAGCTGGGCCACATGTTCTCGGTGCTGTGCGCCGCCCCCGATTACCTGGCGCGGCGCGGCGCGCCGCAGTCGCCCGGCGAACTGGCCGGTCACACCTGCCTGCGGCTGGTCAATTCCTCGTTCAGTTCGCACTGGGAGCTGGAGCAGGGCAGGGAACGCTTCACCCTCGACCCCGAAGGCCCGCTGGTCGGGAACACCGTCGAAGTGCTGCTGGACGGCGCGCTGAGCGGCCTGGGCATCGTCATGCTGCCGGCCTACAGCGTGGTCGACGATTTGCGGCGCGGCCGCCTGGTCCAGGTACTGCCGGGCTGGCGCTCGCCCGAGATCGGCATCTTCGCGCTGCTGCCCTCGGGCCGCTTCGTGGATGCCAAGACGCGCGCCTGGATCGACCTGCTCAAGCAGCACCTGCCGCCGGCCGTCGCGCGCGATACGGCGTATTTCGGCTGATCTTGCCAGCATGGCATTACAATCAGGCCTCCCTGTGAAGGAAAAAGGAAGCCTGTCATGCGTCGTTCCGCCGTCCTGCCTTGCCTGTTCGTCCTCGCCGCCGTAGCTGCCGTCCCTGCCGTCCACGCCCAGTCGACCATCAGGATCGGCACGGTGTCGCCGCTGTCCGGTTCCGGCGCCCACCAGGGCAAGGACATCGAGAATGGCGCGCGCATGGCGATCGACGAGCTGAACGCCAAGGGCGTCAAGGTCGGCGGCAAGCCGGTCAAATGGGTACTGCAGCCCGAGGATGACGGCGCCGACCCCAAGATGGGCACCGCGGCCGCGCAGAAGCTGGTCGATGCCCACGCCGTGGCGGTGGTCGGCCACCTGAACTCCGGCACCACGGTGCCGGCTTCCAAGATCTACAACAGCGCCGGCATTCCGCAGATTTCGCCGGCGGCCACCACGCCGCTGTACACCCGCCAGGGTTATAAAACCGCCTTCCGGGTGGTCGCCAACGACAGCCTGGTCGGACGCACGCTGGCCAATTATGCGATCAAGACCCTGCACGCCACCAGGATCGCCGTGATCGACGACCGCACCGCCTTCGGCCAGGGCCTGGCCGACGAATTCGTCAAGGGCGTCAAAGCGGCCGGCGGCGCGCAGGTGGTCAGCCGCCAGTTCACCAACGACAAGGCCACCGATTTCAATGCGATCCTGACCCAGATCCGCGCACGCAAGCCGGACGTGGTGTTCTACGGCGGCATGGATGCCGTGGCCGGGCCGCTGCTCAAGCAGATGAAGGCGCTCGGCATTGGCGCCAAGCTGGTCTCCGGCGACGGCATCTGCTCGGAAAAGCTGCCCCAGCTGGCGGGCGATGCGCTTGGCAACGATCACGTACTCTGCGTGGTGGCGGGCGGCGTCACCGGTCCCGAGGAGGCGGCCGCCAATGCCTTCAGCGAACGCTACCGCCAGCGCTACAAGATCGAGCTGCAGACCTATGCACCCTATGCCTACGATGCGGTGATGGTGTTCGCGCAGGCGATCCAGCAGGCCGGCTCCAGCGACCCTGCCAAATTCCTGCCGGCGCTGGCCAAAACCAAATACCAGGGCGTCACCGGCACCATTGCCTTCGATCCGCACGGCGACCTGCTGCATGCCGCGCTCACCTTGTATACCTACCGCAACGGCAAGAAGGTCAAGCTGCAAGTCATCCGGTAATACAGCGGCTCAGCGCTGGTGCGGCTGTGCCAGCTGGCTGGCCGCGATGCCCTGCAGCGCCATGGCCGTGGCCGGATCGATGCCGATCGCGTGCGCGGCAGGTTCGGTGGCCCCCAGCGAACGCGGGTCCTTGCCGGTGACGGCGCCGAAGATGGTCAGCGCTTCCAGGTAATAGCCGTGGGCGCTGCCGTGGTAGCTGTCCGGCGCCCACAGGTTGATCTGGCTGGCCGTGATGCCGTCGTAGGGATTCGGATCGGCCAGGCCGTCCGCGATGGCGCGGTTCCAGGCTTCGCCGACCGGGATCACGCCGTCGATCAGCTTTGAGGCGGCGTCGGCGGCGTCGTAGCCGCGGCGCACGTCCAGCGCCATCCGGGCGATCGGCTTGCCGTACCAGGCGCCGCCCGGCTTCCAGGTCTGGTCGGCGCGCGACCAGGTCGCGTTCAGCATCACGCGCACCTGCGGGTTTTTATCGTGGAAGGCTTCGGCCAGCAGGCCGGAATACTTGATGAGCGTGCCCGGATTGCCGGGCTGTCTGGCGTCCAGTGTGCTGTAGCTCTGCAGAATCACCAGGTCCCAGGGTTTGGCGATCGTCGCCAGCTTCTTGTCGTAATGGTCGTTGAGGCCGGCACCAGGGATGGTTTCCAGGCTGACTGCGTAGTGCAGGCCGGCCTGTTCGGTGAAGGCCTTGAACAGCGCCGGTACGCCGCCGATGCCGGACCCGTTCAGGTCGGTGACCGTGTCAGGCCGGTAGGACTTGACCAGCGGCGGCGCACCGGCCGGATCGCCGTAGGTGAAGCTGTTGCCGACGAACAGGATGGTGGTGGCGGGTGCCGCCTGCGCAGCGGTAGCCACGGTAGCCGCGGCGGCAAGGACGGCACTGCCGAGCAGGCGGCGCAACGATGAACGCAAATAAGGAGCGGCAGGCATGAGGTTCTCTTGTTGGTTTGATCAACAAGTATTCTGCCTGCCGAACGTTTTGTCCAGCCGGGTTCAGCCTTTCGACGACTTGCGGCGGCGCGCCAGGCACATCAAACCGCCGACAGTCAGGAACATGGCCGCCATGCCCGGTTCCGGCACTTCTGCCGCCAGCTGTGCCGACGCGTAGCGCTGCAGCGCGGCGGCGTTCTCGGCGCTGATGCCGAGGTCGCTTGCGACGGTGTCGCCGGCGCCCAGCGAGACCGGGTCCAGGCCGGTGATGCTGCCGAACATGGTCAGCGCTTCCAGGTAATAACCGTAGGGGCTGGCGTGGTAGTTCTCCGGTGCCCACAGGTTGATCTGGCCGGCTTGAATACCATCGTACGGGTTGGCATCGGCCAGGCCCCCGGCGATGGCGCGGTTCCAGGCTTCGCCGACCGGGATCACGCCATCGATCAGGCTCGAGGCCGCATCGGCGGCGTCGTAGCCCTGGCGAATGTCGAGCGCCATCTGGAAGATCGACTGGCCGAGCCAGGGGCTGCTGGTTTTATAGGTGAGGTCGGCGCGCGACCAGGTCGAGTCCAGCAGGATGTTCACATTCGGGTTGAGGTCGTGGAAGGCTTGCGCCAGCAGGCCGGAGTACTGGATCAGCTTGGCCGGATTGCCGGGGTTGGCGCCATCCAGCGTGCTGTAGCTCTGCATCACCACCTTGTCGTACGGGGCCAGGATCGTATCCAGTTTGGTGTTGTAGTGGGTGTCCAGGCCGACGCCGGGGATGGTTTCCAGGCTGACCGTGTAATCCAGGCCGGCCTCGACCGTCATCGCCTTGAACAGCGCCGGTACGCCGCCGATGCCGGAACCCTTCAGGTCGGTGACCGTGTCCGGCTTGTAATACTGGACGGTCGGGGCGACGCCGGCGGTCGGTTCGCCGTAGGTAAAGCTGTTCCCGATGAACAGGATGGAAGTGGAGGCCGATGCCGGCAGGGCAGCGGCGCCGAACGCCAGGGTGGCGAAGAGGGCGGTGCCCAGGCGGCGCAGGGTGGGTTGGTGTTGCATGTTGTCTCCTGTTAATTCGATTTGCTCCGCTCTCAACATGGAGTGAAGTCAACTCTAATAAGGAAGGAGCATGCCGCTCGGCGGTTCACGCTTGATTTATGCAGTTTTCATAAAAATGCCGCTGGCCGCGCCGGAATGAATTGTAAAATTACTCGACAGTGTATTTCACTCGCCCAACATGGCGTGCAGTTCATAACTCATCACGGCCAGGAAGCCGGCCAGGCCGAGATACATGACGGCATAGTTGATGCGGTGTCGCGCGGCACGGCATAGTAATCCGGCGGCCGGCTCGGATCGCCCGAGATGGCGAGTTTCAGCTGCGGCCAGGCCAGCAGGCCGATCATGCCCAGCGTATGCGCGCCGGGCGGATTGCCCAGGCTTCCAGAAGGCGCCCGCTGTCGGCCGGGTCCAGGTAGCGGAAGTTCGGCGGCAGGTCGAGGGTGGCGATTGCGCCGGGCAGGCTGATCTTGCCTTCCTGCGGGTGCAGGGACGAGACGAGCTTGTTCGCTGCGTCGAGTTCCGCAGCCGGGTCGGATGCGGCGGCAGCACTGCCGAGGACGAGGCTGAGTAGAGCAGCAAGAATGACCTTGAACATGATTTCACCAGGGAAAAAGAAATCATGTTAGCGATATTTACTGTGTACATACTCAAGATTGTCACAGCGGACTCGTTTTCCGCGCCCGATAGCCGGACGTTCGTCTCCTAACGTTGCCGATGCCGGGTGGCCACTACACTACAGGCTGTTAATGAAGCCTCGAGGTGAACGTGCGCTACATGGATTTCAGTTCCTGGCAGGCGGTCTTGACGACCTTCCTCGGCCTGGCCATCTTTACCCTGCTCGGCGTCGGCATCCGCGTGCTGATGATGCAGACCGTGCAGCAGCGCCGCGAGCGCATGAACCGCCAGATCAACGAGCGCCTGCGCACCCTGATCTCGGCCTACCGCACGCTGGGCGGCTCGTTTACCGGCCAGCTGACGGTCGATCCAACCCATCTGCGCGAACTGCGCGCGGCGCCGCCGGCCGAGGTCGACGAAGGCCGGCCTGGCGAGGCGCGTGCCAATTCCGACCGCGCCAGGCGCATCCGCGACGCCGTCGAGGCCGCCCTGGCCGACATCATCCTGCTCGGCACCGAGGAACACTGCCGCCTGGCCGCCCGGGCCGCGAGCGACATGGCGGCCGGGCGTCCGATCCACACTGCGGATCTGGTGATCTCGCTGCGTAACTTCATCCGCGAAGCGCTCGACCTGGGACCGTTGCCGGACGACGCGCAGGTGCCGCTGCAGGGACCGACGCGCACGCAAGGCAGTGGTGGCGGGCGCGGCAAGGGGGAAGGTGACAAGGGTGGCGCCAAAGGTGGCGGCGGAGGCGGCGCAGGTGGAGGCGGCGGCATGGAGGGCGGTGGTGGCGGCGCCGGCATCGACCCCGGGCACCACGGCGCCGACCACCACGCGGGCTAGCAGCCTTCTCCATCAGGAACGGATTTCCCTGAGGCCGCCGAGGTACTTGAGCAGGTGACGCCGCTTCTGGCATGGCGGCATGACCGCCGTATGACAATCCGGTGATGGCACGATCTACGATAATGGCATATCCGCCACCCGTTTCCGTCCTGCCCATGCGTCTGACTGCCGAAGACATCCGCCGCCAATTCGATGCCGGCACATTTGCCCGTGGCGAAGACTATGCACGCCGCGGCAAGGTGCTCGATGTCGGCATGGACGGCGATACGGTGACCGGCGTGGTCGAAGGCAGCGGGGGCGCGGTCTACCTGCAGGTCATCGAACGCAACATCGGCCGCAACGGCTTGCGCATCGCAGGCGACTGCAGCTGTCCCATGACGCGCAATTGCAAGCACGTCGTCGCGGTGCTGCTGGCGGCGCTCGAACTGGCCGGCGGCGATGCCGGCGAGGACGCGCCGGCCTCGGAGTTGCCGGTAGGGGCCGAGCACTGGCTATGGCAAATGTCGCAGGTCCAGGCCCTCGTGCAAAGCGATCCGGCACCGGCAGCGCAACCGGGATACTGCTTCGCCTGGGCGCTGATCCACGGGCGCCCCGGTAAAGTGCCCAGCCTGCACCTGTGCAAGGCGCGTCTGCACAGGGAGGGCGGCATCGTTTCGGCCACGCTGTCGCAGAACACGTATGGATTGCTGGCGGGCGCGCTGACTGCGTACTCGCACGATGACGAAGAAACGATCCGCCTGTTCGGCGCGCTGAGTACGGGCAGCATGGCTGCCAACGAGGTCCAGCCGGCAGGCCGGCTCGGCGCCCGGCTGATTGCCCGGATGTGCGAAGCCGGGCGCCTGCTTGCCGCGGCCACCCCGGCCGACCTGAAGGCAGGCCGCTTCTTCACGGTCCAGCCGGGCCCGCCCAGGCAGGCGGCGCTCGCCTGGGCTGCGCAGGATGGCGGCAACGATGCGCTGGCCTTGCGCTGGCGCTTCGACGACGGCGCTGCCGCTTTTCCCGTCCTCCCGACCGAACCGCTGCTGTACCTGCACGAAGGCCTGCTGGGCGAGTTGCGGCCGATGGGCGGCCTCGCAGCGCTGCCGCCGGCGCCGCTGGCGAACCTGGTGGCGCAGACGCCGGTGTTGCGCGCGCACGAACGCAACGCCATGGCGGCCCGCATGGCGGGGCAGGGCCTGGACCGCTTCCTGCCGCTGCCGCAGGCGCTGGAGGTGCGCAGGCTGAGCGGCATCGTGCCGGTGCCGCGCCTGGTGCTGGACAGCGAGGCGGACGAGGTGCGCCGTGCGCTGCAATGGCACGATATCGCCAGGCTGTCCTTCGACTATGACGGCATCCTGGCCGAAGAGCGGCGCGAGGGCGTGCTGCGGCGCATGGCCGGCGATACGGTCGAACTGATCGAGCGCGATGCCGGGGCCGAGGCTGACGCCGATGCGGTCCTGGCCGCACTCGGCTTCGTTGCCCCCGATGCGCGCTCGCCTCTGCACGGCATGCCCGGCGTGCTGATCTTGCCGTCCCCGGAAGCCTGGCTCGCATTCATGCGCGATGGCTTGCCGCGGCTGCGCGCAGCCGGATGGCAGATTGAAATCGAAGGTAATTACAGTTATGAACTGGTCGAGGCGCAAGACTGGTATGCCGAACTGAGCGAGGATGGCGAAGGTGCCGCGGACTGGTTTGCGCTCGAACTGGGCATCGTGGTCGACGGCGAACGCCATCCGTTGCTGCCGCTGCTGCTGCAGATGATACGCCGGGCACCGCAGGACTTCGGCGCAGCGGCGGTGGCGGCGCGCGACGATGCCGACGAGTTCTTCCTGCAGCTGTCCGGCGATGCCTGGGTCGCCTTGCCGTGGCTGCGCGTCAAGCCGATCCTGGGCACGCTGAGCGAGCTGTATTTCAGCGAGCGCATGGGCAGCGCACTGCGCCTGCCGGTGACCGACGCCGCACGCCTGGCCGAGCTGGAGCAGGCGGCCCAGTTGCGCTGGCTGGGCGGCGAAAGGCTGCTGGCCCTGGGCCGCAAGCTGCGCCAGTTCGATGGCCTGCATCCCGTCCCCGTACCGGCCGGTCTGCAGGCGACGCTGCGCAGCTACCAGCAGACCGGACTGGCGTGGATGCAGTTCCTGCGCGAGTACGAATTCGGCGGCATCCTGGCCGACGACATGGGTCTCGGCAAGACGATCCAGACCCTGGCCCACATCCTGGTCGAAAAAGAGGGCGGGCGGCTCGACGCGCCGGCGCTGGTGGTGGCGCCGACCAGCCTGATGGCCAACTGGCAGGCGGAAGCAGCGCGTTTCGCCCCCGGCCTGCGCGTGCTGCTCCTGCACGGGAAAGACCGGCAAGCAGCGTTCGAGAATATCGGCGGCGCCGACCTGGTGCTGACCACCTATGCCTTGCTCGGACGCGACGAAGAAGCGCTGCGCCGCCAGCGGTATCACCTGCTGATCCTGGATGAGGCGCAGTACATCAAGAACAGCAAGGCCAAGGCGGCGCAGGTAGCACGCCTGCTGGATGCGCGCCACCGCCTGTGCCTGACCGGTACGCCGGTCCAGAATCACCTCGGCGAATTGTGGTCGCAGTTCCATTTCCTGATGCCGGGCCTGCTGGGCGAGGAAAAAGCCTTCAATACCCGGTTCCGCAAACCGATCGAGCAGCAGGGCGACACCTTGTGTGCCGATCTGCTGGCGCGCCGCCTCAAACCCTTCATGCTGAGGCGGACCAAGGACAAGGTCGCGACCGAGCTGCCGCCCAAGACCGAAATCGTGTTGCCGGTCGATTTGACGGGCGCCCAGCGCGACCTGTACGAAACCGTGCGCGTGGCGATGGACCGCAAGGTGCGCGACGAGATCGACCGCAAGGGCCTGGCGCGCAGCCAGATCGTGATCCTCGACGCCTTGCTCAAGCTGCGCCAGGTCTGCTGCGACCCGCGCCTGCTCAGGCCCTCCAGCACGGCGGGTTCGGCCAAGCTGGAAGCCTTGATGGACTTGCTGGACACCTTGCTGAGCGAGGGACGCAAGGTGCTGGTGTTTTCGCAATTCACCAGCATGCTGGCGCTGGTCGGCCAGGAACTGGACGCACGCGCCGTCGACTTTGCCCTGCTGACCGGCGATACGGTCGACCGTGCCGCCCAGGTGGATGCGTTCCAGCAGGGCCGTGTCGGCGTATTCCTGATCAGCCTGAAGGCCGGCGGCGTCGGCCTCAACCTGACCGCGGCCGACACCGTCATCCATTACGATCCGTGGTGGAACCCTGCCAGCGAAAACCAGGCCACCGACCGGGCATGGCGTATCGGCCAGGCGCAGTCGGTGTTCGTCTACAAGCTGATCGCACGCGGCACGCTCGAGGAAAAAATCCAGGACATGCAGCGCCGCAAGGGTGAACTCGCCAACGCCCTGCTGGCGCCGGAAGGCGGACTGGCGGGTGTCGGTGCCGAAGAGCTGCAGGCGATGTTCGCGCTGTTGTAGCTATAATCCGGCACCTCCTTCACGATGATGTTCCGATGACGATCGATTGGTTCTCGCCCGCGCAATGCGCCGGCTATGTTGCGTTCGTGCTCGGCGTGACCTCCTTCCTGCAAAAGGATGACCGCCGCTTCAAGCAATTCATGGCGGCGGAATGCTTTGTCTACATCGTCCATTTTGCGCTGCTCGGGAATCCGACCGCGGTCGCCAGTTCGACCATGTCGCTGCTGCGTTCGGTGCTGGCGTTGCGTACCCGCTCGCTCTGGGTGGCCTTCACCATCGTCGCGATCAATATCGCTCTCGGGCTGTACCTGGCCACCAGCGCCGCGGCCTGGCTGCCGCTGGCCGCGTCCTGCATCGGCACGCTGGCCCTGTTCCTGCTGCAGGGCGTGCCGATGCGCCTGGCAATGCTGTGCGGGACTTTCCTGTGGGTCGCCAACAACCTGGTGTCGGGTTCGGTGGGCGGCACCGCGCTGGAGACGGTGATCGCGATCGTCAACATGCGCACCATCTGGCTGATGGTGCGGGAAGAAAAGCGGATGCGGGCAGCGCAGGCTGCCTGAGAGCACCTACAAAGCCTCCATGGCTGCGTTGCATCGTCTTGCCGTACTGGCGTACTGTCTTCGACGCTGCGCCTTGCCCTGGAGGCTTTGTAGGCGCTCTTCGTACTGGTGCTCAGTCGGTCACGGCATGCCAGACATCCATCGCCTTGTCGCCGCTCTTCTCGCCCGGTTTCTTGTCTTTCGCGAAGGTGTACAGCGGCTTGCCCTTGTAGGCGAGTTGCTTGCTGCCGTCCTCGCGCGTGACGACCGAATACGGGGCGGCCGGCGTGGTGCTGCCGGCCTGGACCGGTGGCCAGTTTTCGGCGCAGCGCCCGGTGCAGGCGCTCTTGCCGCTGTTGGCGCTGTCCTTGTCGAAGGTGTAGACCGTCATGCCCTTGGCATCGACGAGTACGCCATCCGCTTTCTTGAGCGGCGCCTGGGCTGCAGCGGGGAGGGAGAGGGTGAGTAAGCCGATCAGGCAGGCAATTGCGGGGCTGGCCACTTTCATGGAGACTCCTGTCAGAGTTCAATGCACACAGCGGTTCGACTGCTCTGCAATAAAGAGGTTCCCACGACATGCCACCTCGGATGGCATGTCGTGAAACATGACTTAACTACATCAATGCGACTTGGCCTGCTGCTCGCGCAGCTGCTCGCGCAACTGCTGTGCATTCGAATGCGTGTAGTCCTTGTTGACTTCGAACTTGATTAGCGCTTTCACTTGCGGATCCAGGTTGCTGCGCAGCGTGCCGAGGAATTCGGGTGACGCCGACACCACCAGTTGCTTGAAACGGCCGTCACGATGCGCGTCCATCAGATATTGCGAAATATCCTTGGCAAATTTCTCGGACGCGTGCTCGGCAGGCGTCTGCGCCGGCTGGTACTGCTTGTTCGGTGCCCCCGCCTGGCCGTTGTGCGCACCGCCCGTACCCTGGGGGTTACCGATATTGTGGCTGCTGCCGCCGGCCGACGTGACGCCGAGCCTGTCGGTCTCGGTATCCTGCGCGCGCAGTTGTACGGCCGAATTCACCATGTCTTCGAGTTCCTGCAATGGCTCTGCGGAATCGGCTTCGGAAAAGAATCGTGCCCGGCCAGCATTGGCCGCAATGATCCAGGTTGTTTGCATGTTACCCCCTGTCAAAAACGTGAACGTAATTGGCTGCGCTGCGAACGAGCGCAGCCGCTATGGACCGGCAATCGCCTGTGGCAACGCCATCGCCGTGGCGAAATGGTTACAACTCAGTATAGCCCGGGTTCACGATCGGCCGGCGCACTGGCGCGCATGGCGTGCCCGGCCATGCGCCGGCGTGGATGGAGAGGGAGAATTCAATGGTAGAAATAAGGCGCGAGCACCGAGACTTCGGTGATGTTGTTGACCGGCAGCCCATTGCGTTCCGCAACCTGGCGAATGGCGTCGGGCGCAATGAAGCGCTGAGCTCAGGCCTTGCGCACGAATTCCGTTTTGAGGCTCATCGCGCCAAAGCCGTCGATCTTGCAGTCGATATCGTGGTCGGCATCGACCAGGCGGATGTTCTTGACCTTGGTGCCTTGCTTGATGACGCCGCCCGAGCCCTTCGGTTTCAGGTCCTTGATGACGGTGACCGTATCGCCATCCTGCAGCATATTGCCGGAAGCATCGCGCCAGACCCGGCCGGCCTCGGGCGCTGCCGCCTGCACCGGCCACTCGTGCGCGCATTCGGGACAGACATATTGGCCGGTACCGTCTTCATAGGTGTAGGCGGACTGGCATTCGGGGCAGGGCGGCAGGGTTTGCATAGGGGGACCTTGAAAACAAAAACGCCACCCGAAGGTGGCGTATTGTATGCAGCTGGATGCGCTGCTGAATTCTTGGTGGCCCGGGGCGGAATCGAACCACCGACACAAGGATTTTCAATCCTCTGCTCTACCAACTGAGCTACCAGGCCAAGAGAGGCATGATTATAGCCAGCGCTTCCCACACCTGCAAGTCCTGTCAGGCAATTTTTTCAGGAAGCCGGTGCGCAGGGCCGTCCAGCCCGGCGAAAAGTGCGCACAGCGAAGGGGCTATAATGGCGTCATGACCACACAAATCACTTCCACCGCACAATTGCGCAGTAGCCACGGTAACGACCGCCGTAGCGACGTCTGCATCGTCGGCAACGGCGCGATTGCCAAGACTGCCGCCCTGGGTTTGTCGCAGGCCGGGCACAGCGTCACTCTTCTGATGCCTCCCGTACGCGGTGCCGATGCGCCGGCGTCGGTGTCCGGCGGCGAGCAGCCCTGGGACGTGCGCGTGTACGCGCTCAACCATACGGCGCACGACCTGCTGTCCTCGCTGAAGGTGTGGGGCGCGCTCGACATGGCGCGCGTGGCGCCGGTCGATGCGATGGACGTGCATGGCGACGGCGAGAACGGCGGCCATCTCGGCTTCGATGCCTTCGGCGCCCATACCGGCACGCTGGCCTGGATCGTCGAAGACAGCAACCTGAACAAGGCACTGGACGCCGCCCTGCGCTTCGCCCAGAACGTGAACGTGGTCACGGGACGCGCCACGCGGCTCGCCTGCAGCCCGGATGGCGCCAGGGTCGAACTGGAAAACGGCAGCAGCATCGAGGCGCAGCTGGTGGTCGGCGCCGACGGGCGCGATTCCTGGGTACGCGGCCAGTGCGACATCGGCATCGATTACCGCTCGTATCACCAGCGTGCGATCGTCGCCAATTTTTCCTGCGAAAAGCCGCACCACAACGTCGCCCACCAGTGGTTCACTTGCAAGGAAGGCATCATCGCCTTGCTGCCGCTGCCGGGCAACCAGGTGTCGCTGGTGTGGTCGGCGCCGGAAACCCTGGCCGACACGGTCATGAACGAATCGCTGGGCGAACTCGCAATCCGCCTCGGCGAACATGCCGACGACAAGCTCGGCCTGCTCAAGCCGCTGCAACCGGAAGCGGTGAAAGCCTTGCCGCTGGCGCTGGTGCGTCCGCATGCGGTGACCGCGCCCCACGTGGCCCTGATCGGCGATGCCGCCCACGTGGTGCATCCGCTGGCCGGCCACGGCATGAATCTCGGGTTCGGCGACGTCGTCGACCTGCTCAAGGTGATTGCCGCCCGCGAAGCCCATCATGGCCTCGGCGACGAGCGCGTGCTGGCGCGCTATGCCCGCGCGCGCAAGGAAGATGTGTTGCTGATGCAACTGGCGACCGACGGTCTGGAGCGTTTGTTTGGTGCGAACCTGGAACCGCTGCGCGTGGTACGCAATTTGGGATTAAACTTGCTGGACAAGTTGCCTCTGGTCAAGCGCCGCCTGATTGCCCATGCCATGGGCAGGTAATTTGTTTACATACAGTCATTAGGAATTCAGTCATGTTCAAAACCAAGCTCGCCCTCCTGCTGGCGACCGGCCTGATCACGTCCTGCGTCGGTGCGCAGAATTCGGTCGAGGCGACCATCAAGAAGAACATCGAACCGCGTCTCGGCGGCGCCAAGATCGAATCGATCAAGGAAACCCCGTATGGCGGCCTGTACGAGCTGCGCGTTGCCGGCGACATCATGTACACCGACAAAAAGGGCGAGTACCTGATGATCGGCCACGTCTACGATGCCAAGACCACGCGCGACCTCACCAGCGAACGCATCCAGGAAATCAACAAGATCAAGTTCTCCGACCTGCCGCTGAGCTCGGCGATCAAGCAGGTCAAGGGCGACGGCAAGCGCGTGATCGCCGTGTTCGAGGATCCGAACTGCGGCTACTGCAAGCGCCTGCGCCAGACCACGCTGAAAAACCTGGACAACGTGACCATCTACACGTTCATGTACAACATCCTGGCCGACGATTCCTTCGTGAAATCGAAGAATATCTGGTGCGCCCCGGACCGCGCCAAGGCCTGGGATGACTGGATGATCAACGGCAAGGCTGCGCCCACCGCACCGGCAAGCTGCGAGACCCCGAACGACAAGATCGCCGCATTGGGCCAGCAGCTGAAGATCACCGGCACGCCGGCGATCTTCTTTGCCGACGGCACCCGCATCCCGGGCGCGGTCGACCTGCCGACGCTGGAAAAGAAACTGCAGTCGATCAAGCAGTAATCGGCTGCCATGGGCGTCGTCGCGCAGGTCGGCATTTTGATGGCCGCGGGCAGGGGGCGGCGCTTCGATCCCGCCGGGCAGCGCAACAAGCTGCTGCAAGTGCTGCCGTCCGGCGAGCCGGTGGTGGTGGCCAGCGCGCGCAAGCTGCTGGCCGCGGTGCCGCGCGTGGTGGCCGTGGTGCCGCCGCAGGATGGCGGGGTCGCGGCGCTGCTGGCGGAGCTGGGGTGCGAAGTCACTGTCTGCGCCGATGCCGACAGCGGCATGGCGGCATCCCTGGTGCACGCATTGCGTCATTCATTGCGCCATTCCCTGGCCGATACGAAGCATGCGCCCGCGGCCTGGCTGGTTGCGCTGGGCGACATGCCGCACGTGGCGCCTCCCACCCTGGCTGCATTGCGCGAGGCGCTGGCTGCCGGCGCCCCGATCGTGGCCCCGGTCCACCAGGGGCGGCGCGGCAACCCGGTCGGCTTCGGCCGTGTTCACCTCGATGCCCTGCTCGCGCTCACGGGCGACCAGGGCGCCCGCCGCCTGCTGCAAACCTGCCCCGTGGCCGAAGTGGCAGTGCAGGATTCCGGCATTTTTCTCGATATTGACACCCCTGCCGACTTATCCCCGGTCTGAACTCGCTCCGGCTGAAGAATCCGATTACACTTGGGCGTATCGGAGAGAGTTTGTTCACAAACATGAAAAAAGCCAAACAAAAGAACCCACCGGCAGTCCAGTACACCATCGTGCCCAAAGACCTCGCCGGGCACCTGTTCAACGTCACCGTCACCGTCGCCGCGCCGGCAAGCGAAGGCCAGGTCTTCGCACTGCCGGCCTGGATCCCGGGCAGCTACATGATCCGCGAATTCGCCCGCAACATCGTGCGCATCCGCGCCGAATCGGGCGGGGACGCCATCGCGCTGACCAAGCTCGACAAGCATGCCTGGCAGGCCGCCCCGGTCGACGGCCCGCTCAGCCTGCACTATGAAGTGTATGCCTGGGACCTGTCGGTGCGCGCCGCCCACCTCGACCAGACCCACGGCTTCTTCAACGGCACCAGCGTGTTCCTGCGCGTGCTCGGCCAGGAAGCGACGCCGCACCAGGTCGACATCCAGCGTCCGGGCGATCCGGCGGCCGCCGACTGGCGCGTGGCCACCTCGCTGCCGGAGCTGGGCGCCAAGCGCTACGGCTTCGGCACCTATATCGCGGCCGACTACGACGAACTGATCGACCATCCGGTCGAAATGGCCGATTTCGCGCTGGGTACCTTCAAGGCGCACGGCATCCAGCACGACATCGTGATCACCGGGCGCGTGCCCAACCTCGACATGGCGCGCCTGCAGCAAGACCTGAAAGCCATCTGCGAAGCGCAGATCGCCTTCTTCGAGCCGAAGACGCGCAAGGCGCCGATGGACCGCTACGTGTTCCTGACGATGGCGGTCGGCGACGGCTACGGTGGCCTGGAACACCGCGCCTCGACCGCGTTGATCTGCGCACGCGCCGACCTGCCGACCACGGCCTCGCCGAAAACCGCCGAGCCGAACGAGGGCTACACCAAGTTCCTCGGCCTGTGCAGCCACGAATACTTCCACACCTGGAACGTCAAGCGCATCAAGCCGGCCGTGTTCGCGCCCTACGACCTGCAGGTCGAGAACTACACGCCGCTGTTGTGGCTGTTCGAAGGTTTTACCAGCTATTACGACGACCTGATGCTGGTGCGCAGCGGCATCATCAGCGAAGCGACGTATTTCAAGCTGCTCGGCAAGACCGTCGGCAGCGTGCTGCGCGGCAGCGGCCGCACCAAGCAGAGCGTGGCCGAGTCCAGCTTCGACGCCTGGAGCAAGTACTATCGCCAGGACGAGAATGCACCGAACGCCATCATCAGCTATTACACCAAGGGTTCGCTGGTGGCCCTGGCCTTCGACCTGACGATCCGCGCCAAGACCGGCGGCGCCAAATCGCTGGACGACTTGATGCGCGCGCTGTGGGAACGCTATGGCCGCGACTTTTATAGTGGCGGTGCGCGTGGCGTCACCGAGAAGGAAGTCGAGGCGCTGTTCGACGAAATCAGCGGCGTGCGCCTGAAACCGATCTTCGACCGCTACATCCGTGGTACCGAGGACATCCCGCTGGCCAAGTTGTATGCGCCCTTCGGCGTCAAGCTCACCGACGAGCGCAAGAACGGCAAGCCCTCGCTCGACGCCGGCATCGGCCGCGACGCCGGCGGCGCCAAGCTGACGCAAGTCCACGAGGGCGGCGCGGCGCACCAGGGCGGGCTGTCGGCCGGCGACATCGTGATCGCCGTGGACGGCCTGCGCGTCAACGGCAACCCATGCAACCTGGATGGCCTGTTCGCGCGCTACCGTGTCGGCGACACGGTGACCGTGCACGCCTTCCGCCGCGACGAGCTGATGCGCTTCGAGGTGACGCTGCAGGGCGACCGCGTGCCGGGCATCACGGTGGCGCCGATGCCGGGGACGCGCAAGGGGGCCTTGCAGCGTCCGAGCACGACTTAATAGGTCCTACTCTGACGCTTGCGGTCCGGCCAGGCTGCGCAGCTGGTAGCGCTCGCTGTCCGCAAACAGGAAGGTCTCGGAAAATGTGAGCTTGCCTGTCGCTTGCGCCAGTTGCTGCGGCTTGGGCAGGGGTGTGCTGCGCCGCATTGCAGCCAGCGCAACTTCGGATGCGCTTGGATTGCGCGAGCGCTGCACGGCGACGTTGGCCAGCTGGCCGTCGCGGTCGACCGTGATTTCGAGTACGACGATGGCCGGCAGCAGTGGCGGCAATTGGCCGCTGAAATTGTGCTCGGGGTTGTGCTGCACCACGTGCTGGGCGACTTCGGCCTTGTAACTGTCGAGGCCGGCCGGCGCGCTGCGCGGTGAGGGGGCCGGCGTGGCCGGATGGGCGATGCGCTCCACGACGTTGCCGATGGAGGCCGTGACGCTGGAAGCAACCGTCTGGACGGTCGAACATCCGCCCAGGCCTGCCGCTAATGCCAATAAAACAAGGGAACCCAGGCCAGCGCGGACGATCGTGCTCATGACAGGACACCTCGAAAAACCAGCCGCGCCGGTTTTTCGCCAGTCCTGCCAGTGCAGGCTCAGTCGAACAGGCGCCGCAATTCCGTGCCAGGATCGGGCGCGCGCATGAAGGCCTCGCCCACCAGGAAGGCATGCACGTTGGCGTCGCGCATGCGCTTGACGTCGGCCTGGCCCAGGATGCCCGACTCGGTGACCACCAGGCGTTCCGCCGGAATGCGCGGCAGCAGGCCGATGGTGGTATCGAGCGTGACTTCGAAGGTGCGCAGGTTGCGGTTGTTGATACCGAGCAGGCGCGTTTTCAGGCGCAGTGCCGCGGTCAACTCATCGCCGTCATGCACTTCGACCAGCACGTCCATACCGAGTTCCTGCGCACATGCCTCAAGGTCGGCCATCAAACCATGATCCAGCGCAGACACGATCAGCAGGATCGCGTCCGCGCCCATCGCGCGCGCTTCGTACACCTGGTAGGGGTCGACGATGAAGTCCTTGCGGATCACCGGCAGCGTGCAGGCTGCGCGCGCCTGTTTCAGGTAGTCGGGCGAGCCCTGGAAGAATTGCACGTCGGTCAGCACCGACAGGCAGGAGGCGCCGCCCTGTTCGTAGCTTGCCGCGATGGCGGCCGGCTGGAAGTCGGCGCGCAGCACGCCCTTCGACGGCGACGCCTTTTTGACTTCGGCGATCACGCCGGCACGCCCAAGCTCGATGTTGCGGCGCAGGCCGGCTTCGAAGCCGCGCACGCCGGCGCGCAGTTCGCGGTCGCTTTCGACTTCGCGGCGCAGGCTGTTGAAGTCCTGGTATTTCTTGGCGATCGCGATTTCATCGGCCTTGACCGAAAGGATCTTGTTCAGGATGTCGGACATGTGACTCTTCTATTAGTTGCTCGCGCCCAATTGGCGCGTGACGCTGACGAACTGGTCGACCTTGGCCAGCGCCGCACCGGATGCGATGGCGGCGCGCGCCTTGTGCAAGCCTTCTTCGATCGAGCTGGCGACGCCGGCCGCATACAGCGCGGTGCCGGCGTTCAGGGCCACGATGTCGGTCGCCGGTCCCGGTTCGCCGCGCAGCGCTTCCATCATGCGTGCCTTCGATTCCGTCGCATCGGCCACCTTCAGGTTGCGGCTGGCGACCATCTGCAGGCCGAAGTCTTCCGGGTGGATTTCGTATTCACGGATCTCGCCGTCGACCAGCTCACCGACCAGGGTGCCGGCGCCGAGCGACACTTCGTCCATGTTGTCGCGGCCCCAGACCACCACCGCATGCTGGGCGCCGAGGCGCTGCAGTACGCGCACCTGGATGCCGACCAGGTCGGGGTGGAACACGCCCATCAGGATGTTGGGTGCGCCGGCCGGGTTGGTCAGCGGGCCGAGGATGTTGAAGATGCTGCGCACGCCAAGTTCCTTGCGCACCGGCGCCACGTGCTTCATGGCCGCGTGGTGGTTCGGTGCGAACATGAAGCCGATGCCGGTCTGGGCGATCGATTGCGCGATCTGCTCGGGTTTCAGGTCGATCTGCGCGCCCAGCGATTCGATCGCGTCGGCGCTGCCGCTCGACGAGGACACGCTGCGCCCGCCGTGCTTGGCCACGCGCGCGCCGGCCGCTGCCGCCACGAACATCGCCGCGGTCGAGATGTTGAAGGTGTGCGCGCCGTCGCCGCCGGTGCCGACGATGTCGAGCAGCTTGGTGGTGTCGGCCATCGGCACCTTGGTCGAAAACTCGCGCATCACCTGCGCCGCGGCGGTGATCTCGCCGATGGTTTCCTTTTTTACGCGCAGGCCCATGGTAAGGGCGGCGACCATGGTCGGCGACATCTGGCCCGACATGATCTGGCGGAACAGGTGCAGCATCTCGTCGTGGAAGATCTCACGGTGTTCGATGCAGCGCAGAAGGGCTTCTTGAGGGGTAATCATGTTCACGGCTCAGCGTTCGAGGAAGTTCTTCAACATCGCATGTCCATGCTCGGACAGGATCGACTCGGGGTGGAACTGCACGCCCTCGATATCGAATTCCTTGTGGCGCACGCCCATGATTTCGCCGTCGTCGGTCCATGCCGTCACTTCCAGGCACGAAGGCAGCGAGGCGCGCTCGATTGCCAGCGAGTGGTAACGGATCACGGTGAAGGGGCTCGGCAGGCCCTTGAACACGCCTTCGCCGGTGTGGGCGATTTTCGAGGTCTTGCCGTGCATGACCTGCTTGGCGCGGATGATCTTGCCGCCGAAGGCTTCGCCGATGGCCTGGTGGCCGAGGCAGACGCCCAGGATCGGCTTCTTGCCGGCGAACTCCCGCAGCACGTCGACCGACACGCCGGCATCTTTCGGCGACTTCGGGCCCGGCGACACGCAGATGCGGTCCGGGTTCAGGTCGGCGATCTGCTCGAGCGAGATGGCGTCGTTGCGCACGGTGCGCACGTCTTCACCGAGTTCGCCGAAGTACTGGACGATGTTGTAGGTGAAGGAATCGTAGTTGTCGATCATGAGAAGCATGTCAGATCTCCCCGTCCAGGCCGTCCTGGACTTGCTCGGCCGCGCGCAGCACGGCGCGCGCCTTGTTTTCGGTTTCCAGCCATTCCATCTCGGGGATGGAGTCGGCCACGATGCCGGCCGCGGCCTGCACGTACAGGTTGCCGTCCTTGATCACGCCGGTGCGGATCGCGATGGCGACATCCATCTCACCGCCAAAGGAGAGATAGCCGCAGGCGCCGCCGTAGATACCGCGCTTGACCGGTTCGAGCTCGTCGATGATTTCCATCGCGCGCACTTTCGGCGCACCGGTCAGGGTGCCGGCCGGGAAGGTGGCGCGCAGCACGTCCAGGTTCGACAGCTTGCCCTTCAGGGTGCCCTCGACATTCGAGACGATGTGCTGCACGTGCGAGTACTTCTCGATCACCATCTTGTCGGTGACCTTGACGCTGCCGGTGGTGGCGATGCGGCCGATGTCGTTGCGCGCCAGGTCGATCAGCATCACGTGCTCGGCCACTTCCTTCGGGTCGTTCAGCAGCTCGTGCGCCAGTTCGGCATCGCGCTCCGGCGTCGAGCCGCGCGGGCGGGTGCCGGCGATCGGGCGCAGCGTGACCTTGCGCTGGCCATCCGGCTCGGCCTCGTTGCGGACCAGGATCTCGGGCGAGGAGCCCACGATCTGCATGTCGCCGAAATTGTAGTAATACATATAGGGCGACGGGTTCAGCGACCGCAGCGAGCGGTACAGCGAGAGCGGCGAATCGACGTAGGGCTTGCGGATGCGCTGGCCGATCTGCACCTGCATCAGGTCGCCGGCCATCACGTATTCCTTGGCCACCGCCACCGCCTTCAGGTAATCCTCCTTGCTGAAGTCGCGGATCGCTTCGGTGCGCACCGAGCTCGACGTGACCGGCGCGTCGACGCTCCGGCGCAGCATCATGCGCAGGTCCTTCAGCCGCTGCTTGGCCTTGGAATAGGCTTCCGGTTGGGACGGGTCGGCGTAGACGATCAGGTACAGCTTGCCCGACAGGTTGTCGATCACCGCCAGCTCTTCGGTCAGCATCAGCTGGATTTCCGGCAGGCCGAGGTCGTCCTTCGGTGCGCTGTGCGCCAGCTTCTTCTCGATGTGGCGCACGGTGTCGTAGCCGAAGTAGCCGGCCAGGCCGCCGCAGAAGCGCGGCATGCCGGGACGCAGCGCGACCTTGAAGCGGGCCTGGTAGGCCTCGATGAAGTCGAGCGGGTTGCCCTCGTGCGTTTCGATGACGGCGCCGTCCTTCTCGATCGTGGTCACGTTGCCGCGTGTGCGCAGCAGCGTCCTGGCCGGCAGGCCGATGAAGGAGTAGCGGCCGAAGCGTTCGCCGCCGACCACGGATTCGAGCAGGAAGGTGTTCTTGCCCGCGCCCTGGCTCTGGGCCAGCTTCAGGTACAGCGTGAGCGGGGTTTCCAGATCGGCAAAGGCTTCCGCGATCAGGGGAATACGGTTGTAGCCTTGCGTGGCAAGCGATTTGAATTCGAGTTCGGTCATGCTTTTCTCCGGGCCGGCCGAAAGGGGAGGTCGGGCGGCGTTTTCTTCAAAAAACCTGCCGGCGCAGAGATGCACCGGCAGCAATCAACGAGGGTTAGTTAGCCCAGGATTGCCAGCGTCGCCACAGCCAGGCCTCGAGGGCGCCGGTTTGGTTGACGGTGTGTTTTTTGGTGAAAAACATGTATAGATAAGTCAGTTTGAGGTGGTGTTATGGTCAGATATCCACTTTGCCGCTTCGAGCAGCGAACCAACTATACCATCGGAATTAATAGTTTGCACAGGCTTTCCGTGGTTATAACCATAGGGCACCGTCAGCACGAAACAACCCGCGGCCCGGGCCGCTTCGGCATCGTTGCTGGAGTCGCCGATGGCCACCACCTGCGAGGGCGCCAGGTCGAAGTCGCTGCACACCTGCAGCAGCGGCAGCGGATCGGGCTTCTTTTTCGCGAGCGAATCGCCGCCGTAGACGATCTCGAAATGCGGCGCCAGTTCTTTTTGCGCCAGCAGCGGCGTGGTGAAGGCGATCGGCTTGTTGGTCACGCAGGCCAGGCGCAGGCCGAGCGCCTTGAAGGCCTGCAAGCCTTCGATCACGTCCGGATACAGCCTGCTGCGCTGGCCGTTGATGGCCAGGTAGTGCCGCTGGTAGGCCGCCATGGCCTCATCGAACACGGCGTCGATGCGCGCGGCATCGTAGTCCAGCGCCAGCACGTCGCGGATCAGTTTTTCCGAACCCTTGCCGACCATCGGTTCGATGATGGCTTCGGTGATCGGCGCCAGGCTGAATTCGGCGCGCATGCCGTTCAGGGCCAGTTCGAAATCCGGCACGGTGTCCAGCATGGTGCCGTCCAGGTCGATGATGGCGGCCTTGATCATCCCTTGACTGCGCATTACAGCGAAGCCTGGACGTTGGTGCCGGCCAGCTCGGCGCGCATGGCGTCGATCACGGCCTTGTAATCCGGCTTGCCGAAGATGGCGGAACCGGCCACGAAGGTGTCGGCACCGGCGGCTGCCGCGGCGGCGATGTTGTCGGCCTTGATGCCGCCATCGACTTCCAGCATGATGTCGCGGCCCGATTCGTCGATCATGCGGCGCGCGATCGCGATTTTTTTCAAGGCTTCCGGAATGAAGGACTGGCCGCCGAAGCCCGGGTTGACCGACATGATCAGGATGATGTCGATCTTGTCCATCACGTGCTCCAGGCAGTGCATCGGCGTGCCCGGGTTGAATACCAGGCCGGCCTTGCAGCCGTTGTCGCGGATCAGTTGGAGTGTCCGGTCGATGTGTTCCGAAGCTTCCGGGTGGAAGGTGATGATGTCGGCGCCGGCTTTCGCGAAATCGGGGATGATGCGGTCGACCGGCTTGACCATCAGGTGGACGTCGATCGGCACCTGCACGTGCGGACGGATGGCCTGGCACACCAGCGGGCCGATGGTCAGGTTCGGGACATAGTGGTTGTCCATCACGTCGAAGTGGATGATGTCGGCGCCGGCGGCGACGACATTGCGCACTTCCTCGCCGAGGCGGGCGAAGTCTGCGGACAGGATGCTGGGAGCGATGCGGTAGGTGGTCATGATGGCTGCCGGGTTTGCTGGTATTTAAAGACCGCCATTGTACGCCGCCACGCATTGGAGCGGCCGCGACGCCGCGCTTTTTGCCGGCGTTGTATCATGTCGGCCTTCTGTCGTCCGTCATATCATCCAAGGAAAATCATGCCCGCCTACGATTTCGCGATCACCGTCAGGACCCAATACCTGCCGGAACAGTCCAGCCCGGAGCGGATGCAGCACGTGTTTTCCTATACGATCACGATCAGGAACACCGGCAGCGTCGCGGCCCAGCTGATCTCGCGCCACTGGGTGATCACCGACGCCAACAACAAGGTGCAGGAAGTGAAGGGCCTGGGCGTGGTCGGCCACCAGCCGCTGCTGCAGCCGGGCGAACAGTTCGAATACTCGAGCGGCACCCAGTTCGAGACCAACTACGGCTCGATGACCGGCGAATACTTCTTCGTGGCCGAGGATGGGCACCGTTTCGAGGTGACGATTCCCGAATTCGTGCTGTCGCTGCCGCGCAGCCTGCATTGATCGCCGCTCAGGCGTTCGCTTATGCGTTCGCTTATGGGGCGGGCGGCTCGTCGCTTTCGGTCTTGCGTGCTTGAGGCGGTGGCGCCGGCGGTTCCGGTTTTCGGCCGGAAAACATGGTCCACCATACGATGAACACCAGCAGGAACAGCGCCACGCCTGCTTCCAACATCAGTATCCACATCACGGTTTCCTTATGCTTTCGACACGCCGCAGTGTACCTGCTTTATTGACCCTGGCTGCTTTATTGGCTGCCTGTACCACGCCGCCACAACAGCAGCCCACGCAGCAGCCGAAACCTCAGCCGCCGAAGCCGCCGGTGCAGATGCCGCCGCCTGTCGGGCCCGTGACGGTGCCGCCGACCCCGCAACCGGCCCCGCCGCCCGCGCCGCTGTTCACGCCGGTCGCCTACGAGGCGCTGCCGGGCTGGCAGCAGGACGACCTGCGCCAGGCCTGGCCGGCCTTCCAGGCTTCCTGCCGCGCGCTCGGCGCCAAGGCCGACTGGAAGAGCGTGTGCGCGGCCGCCAAATCGGTCGAAGCCGGCGACAGCGCGGCGATCCGCCGCTACTTCGAGACCTGGTTCGTGCCCAATCTGGTGCGCGCGGCCGACGGGGCCGATACCGGCCTGATCACCGGTTACTACGAACCCTTCCTGCGCGGCGCGCGCAAGCGCGGCGGCGCCAACCAGACCCCTTTATACAAGGTGCCGAACGACCTGGTCACGGTCGACCTGGGCAGCGTGTATCCGACCCTGAAGGGCATGCGCCTGCGCGGCCGCCTGTCCGGCAAGACCGTGGTGCCCTACGGCAGCCGCGCCGAGATCGAACGCGCGCGTATTCCGGGCAAGGAACTGGTCTGGGTCGACGATCCGGTCGAAGCCTTCTTCCTCGAAGTGCAGGGCTCGGGCCGGGTCCAGCTGGACGATGGCGAGACCGTGCGCATCGCCTACGCCGACCAGAACGGCCATCCGTATAAAGCCATCGGGCGCTGGCTGGTCGAGCAGGGCGAATTGACATCGAGCGAAGCCACCGCCCAGGGCATCAAGGCCTGGATTGCCGCACATCCGGAACGGAGACAAGAACTCTTCAACGTCAACCCGAGCTATATCTTCTTCCGCGAAGAGCGCCTGCCCGATCCCAACGTCGGTCCGAAAGGCGCGCTGGGCGTGCCCCTGACGCCGGCGCGCTCGGTGGCGGTCGATCCTTCCTTCCTGCCGCTGGGTTCGCCGATCTTCCTGTCGACCACCGAGCCGGCCAGCACGACGCCGCTGCAGCGCCTGGTGATGGGCCAGGACACCGGCGGTGCGATCCGCGGTGCGGTGCGGGCCGACTTCTTCTTCGGCTTCGGCGGCCAGGCGCCCGACAATGCGGGCCGCATGAAGCAGCGCGGGCAGCTGTGGGTGCTGCTGCCGCGTACCGCGGCGCGTTAATCTTTCACGTGGCGCAGGCGGGTGCCCAGCAGGGTGCCGACTGTCAGCAGGATCGCGCCCGCCGCCACGAAGCCCAATCCGCCGCGCACGCCGAAATGCTCGCCCAGCATGCCTGCGCCGGCTGCGCCCAGCGGCGCCGTCGCCACCGTCAGAAAGCGCATGGTCGAGGTCATGCGGCCGAGGAGGGCATCCGGCGTGACGCGCTGGCGCAGCGCCAGGTAGGGCAGGAAGAACAGCAGCGCGCCGCAATCGAGCCAGAACACGACGATGGCGTAGGCGACCGCGCTGGCGGTGGGGCTGCCGAACAGCTCATGCGGAATCGCCGGCATCAGCACGAAGCCGATCGCGGAGGCGCACAGGCCGATCACCGTGGTAGCGCCCGAGCCGAAGCGCTTGGTCAGGGGCTTGAGCAGCATCGAGGCGACGAACACGCCGACCCCGCCCAGCATCTGCGCCGTCCCCATCATCCCGGGCGACATCCCGAGCACGCGGGTGGCGAACAGCACGTACAGCGCCGTGTAACCATAGAACAGCAGGTGCCAGCAGGCCGAGACCCAGGCCAGCAGGCGCAGGGTCGGATGGCGCCAGACAAACGACAAGCCATCCAGCATGTCGCGGAGCAGGTGCGACTGCGGCGGATGCGGCGCCGGTTCCTGCTTGCGGATCTGGCGCAGGTTCCAGATCGATACCGCAAAGCCGCCGACATTGCACAGGATCGCGAACGGCGCGCCCAGCGCCTGCACCAGCAGCCCGGCAATGCCCGGGCCGAGCAGGCGCGATGCCGATTCGGTGGCGCCGAACTTGGCCTGGGCATCGATCAGGCCCTCGCGCCCGACCAGGAAAGTGAGGAACACCTGCTCGGCACCGCCGCCGACCACGTAGCCGGTGCCGATCACGAACTGCACCGCGTACACCCAGTGGATCGACAGCCAGCCCTGCCACCAGGCCAGCGGGATGCTGGCCAGGCTGAGGGCGACCATCGCATCGCTCCCCAGCATGACAGGCAGGCGCCGGCTGCGCTCGAGCAGCACGCCGGTCGGCAATCCGAACAGCAGGAACGGCAGCGAGCCGACCGCGGCCAGGCCACCCATCTCGGCCGGCGTCGCATGCAGCAGCAGGGCGGCGCAGATCGGCAGGGCCAGCAGCGTGATCTGGGCACCGAAATTGGTGAGGATGCTGCTGAACCAGAAGCGGCGGAAGTCGGGGTCGCGCAACTGCCGGTCGTGGCGCAGCTGGCGTAAAAAGACGAGGGGCGACAAGGTGGGCGTGCCTGTACTGATGTATTTTGATCGGTTCCGGATGATAGCAAAGCACACTTGCAATTTACGCTACGGCAGGCGCTACAATCGGACGGTTATCTTATATTTGACAGGAGTGTCCCGTGGAATATGCTGACCTGCTCATCGAAAACCATGGCAAGGTGGCCGTGGTCCGCCTGAACCGTCCGAAGGCGATGAATGCCCTGAACGACAACATGATGAACGAGCTGGGCCGTGCCCTGCGCAGCTTCGACGCCGACCCGGCCATCAACGTCATCATCCTGACCGGCAGCGAGAAAGTGTTCGCGGCGGGCGCCGACATCGCCGCCATGGCCAACTACACCTATGCCGACACCTACCCTGGCAACTACATCGGTCGCAACTGGGAACACATCCTCGACATCCGCAAACCCATCATCGGCGTCGTCGCCGGCTATGCGCTGGGCGGCGGCTGCGAACTGGCGATGATGTGCGACTTCTTGATTGCCGCCGACAGCGCCAAGTTCGGCCAGCCGGAAATCAAGGTCGGCGTGACCCCGGGCGCCGGCGGTACCCAGCGCCTGCCGCGCGCGATCGGCAAATCGAAGGCCATGGACATGCTGCTGACCACGCGCATGATCGACGCGGCGGAAGCCGAGCGCACCGGGCTGGTGTCGCGCGTGTTCCCGGCCGCCACCTTGATGGAAGAATCGCTGGCGGTGGCGCAGACCATCGCCCAGATGCCGGTGTCGGTCGCCATGCAGATCAAGGATGCGGTCAACCGCGCCTTTGAAACCACGCTGACCGAGGGCGTGCGCTACGAGCGCCGCTTCTTCCACGCGGGGTTCGGCACGCCGGCCCAGAAGGAGGGCATGTCCGCCTTCCTGGAAAAACGCAAACCGAATTTCGAAGGGATGTGAGCCCATGCGGACGGGCGCTTTCCTCAAGGGAGGTGCGGCGCTCGTCCTCGTCGCCGCTACGGTGTTCGGCTGCGCCTCGCTGCCGCCGCTGCCGTCGCTCACCCAGCGCAGCGTTTCCAGTGCCTTCACCGACACCGGCGGCACCCGGCTCGGGACGGCCATCGCGCCGCTGGCGCAAACCCATCCCGCGCTGACCGGCATCTATCCGCTGGCCGAGGGCCGCGACGCCTTCGCCGCGCGGGCCCTGCTGGCACAGCATGCCGAACGCAGTCTCGATCTCCAATACTATATATGGCGCAACGACCTGACCGGCGTGCTGATGCTGGATGCCTTGCGCGCCGCGGCCGCGCGCGGGGTGCGGGTGCGCCTGCTGCTGGACGATAACAACACGGCCGGCCTGGATCCGACGCTGCTGGCGCTGGACCGCGAGCCCAACATCGAGGTGCGGCTGTTCAATCCTTTTACCCGCCGCACGTGGCGCTCTCTCGGCTACCTGACCGATTTCGCGCGTCTGAACCGGCGCATGCACAATAAATCGTTCACGGTGGATAACCAGGTCACCATCGTCGGCGGGCGCAATATCGGCGACGAGTATTTTGGCGCGGCGAACGACGTGCTGTTCGCCGATCTCGACGTGATCGCCATCGGGCCGGCCGTGCAGGCGGTGTCGCAGGATTTCGACCGCTACTGGAACAGCGCCTCGGCCTATCCGGTGGGCGCACTGGTCGATGCCGGTGCGGTCCGAACCGCGCAGCCGCTGGCCGAGCGTGCCGCCGCCTTGCGCAGGGAGCCGGCGGCGCAAGCGTATCTGCAGGCTTTGCGCACGCTGCCGTTTGTCGAGCAGCTGACGCGGCGCCGCCTGCCGATCGAATGGGGACAGGCGCGCCTGGTCAGCGACGATCCGGCCAAGGTCAGGGGCGAAGGAAAGGCGGTGGCGCGGGTTGGCGTCAGATTGCGTACTTTGCTGGGTGAGCCGCAACGCCAGCTCGATCTGGTCTCGCCGTATTTTGTGCCCGGCAAGGCGACGACGGCGGAGCTGGCTGCGCTTGCGGCCAGGGGCGTCTCCGTCAGGGTGCTGACGAATTCGCTGGAAGCCACCGATGTCGCGGCGGTACACGCCGGCTACGCAAAATGGCGGCGCGAACTGCTGCTGGCGGGTGTGTCCATATATGAATTGCGCCGCGAAGGCGGAGAACCGCAGCCGGAGCCACAGCGTGGCGGCCGCTTCGGCAGCTCGGCCGCCAGCCTGCATGCCAAGACCTTTGCGGTGGATCGGCAGCGCATTTTCGTCGGCTCCTTCAATTTCGATCCGCGTTCGCTCGAGCTGAATACCGAGATGGGCCTGGTCATCGAAAGCCCCGCCTTGGCCGCCGCCCTGGACACGCGGCTGACCCAGTCCACGCCGGCCCATGCCTACCGGGTGCAGATCGAGCCAGATGGCAAGATGGTCTGGATCGAGCAAACAGGGCAGGGTGTGGTCAAGCATGAAGACGAGCCGGGCACCGGGTTTTGGAAACGTGCCGGCGTGCGTGTCCTGTCGTGGCTGCCGATCGATTGGCTCCTGTGAACACTTTTGAAAAGATGGCCTTGCGCGGCAGCGTGTCTGTTTGCTATAGTTCGCCTCCTGCTTCTGCAGCGCAGTAAAACGTCAACGAAATCAAGTAGTTGTGTTTGAATTTTTGGCAAGTCCGAAAGCGCTGGAGAAAAAGACGGAGTTGACGAGTCAAGCGAAACACTGCATAATCTCACTTCTCTGCTGCTGACAAACAAAACGATTTGTCGCCAAGTGGCAAGCGCAGTACCGAATAAAG
>Ga0308160_10001296_pt1 | contig 36308 bp, 30 predicted proteins | sample PhyFR1_FD_201036 | JGI IMG/M metagenome (GOLD analysis project Ga0308160, IMG submission 201036) | Phyllosphere microbial communities from UC Gill Tract Community Farm, Albany, California, United States - DLSLF.R1 | ecosystem: Host-associated > Plants > Phyllosphere > Unclassified | place: USA... | reverse complement strand
CCGGCACGGCCCAGGCCCCGCAGACGACGCTGACCGAGGTCGACCCGGCCTCCGGCGCGACGATCAAGGAGACGGTGCTGCCCGGCTTCGCGACCGTCGACCTCGCGACCTGCAACTACCCCAACACGACCTCGGCCAGCACGACCATCGTCGACCGCGCCAAGCCCTCCGACCAGTTCGGCGTCACGCTCACCGGCGGCGGCATCCCCGCCGGCAGCCCCAGCGCGACCGCGACGACGGCGCCCGGCTCCGACACCGCCACGGCGGGCCCGATCCTCGCGGTCGGCGGCACGCAGTACACGGTCGAGCAGAAGCCCGGCAACTCGACGACCCTCCCCGCCGACTACGCGACGAGCTACACCTGCGCCGACGGCAGCACGGTCGTCTCGGAGGGCACGGGCACCAAGGCCACGTACACCCAGCCGACCTCGAAGACCGAGGCCTCCTCCGAGGTCACCTGCTCCTTCGTCAACGTGCTCGCGGCCGCGGCGAAGGACGACGCCGAGGAGGCCGTCTCCGGAGTCGCCACCACCTTCACCGACCTGCGCGCGAACGACGCGGGCACGGGCCTCAAGATCACCGGCGTCACCCAGGGCAGCGCCCGCGGCGTCGTCGAGCTGCGCGCCGACGGCACCGTCGGCTACACCGCCGACCGTGGCTTCTCGGGCACCGAGACCTTCACCTACACGGTCACCGACGCGAGCGGTGCCTCCTCCACGGCGACCGTCACCGTCACGGTCGCCCCGCACGCCGTCGACGACGACGCCACCGTGCCCGCGCAGCCGAGCGGCAGCTCGACCACCGTCCCCGCCGCCGACCTGCTCGGCAACGACGCCGGCTCGGGCCTCACGATCGTCGACGCGACCGTCGTCTCCGGCGGCGGCAGCGTCACCGTCGCCCCCGGCGGCGACCTCGTCTACTCGCCCGAGCCCGGCACCTCCGGCCCCGCGAGCATCACCTACACGGTCGCCGACGCCGCCGGCGTGCGCTCGACCGCCACGGTCTCGCTGACGGTCGCCCCGACCCCCGGCGACGACGCGCGCAGCGCCCCGGCCGGCCAGACCACCACCTTCACCGACCTGCTCGGCAACGACCTCGGCACGGGCCTCACGGTCGTCGGCGCGAAGGTCGTCTCCGGCGGCGGGAAGGTCTCCGTCGACCGCGACGGGGGCGTCGTGCTCGACCCGGCCACCGCCTCCTCGGGGGGCACGATCGTGGTGACGTACACCGTCCGTGACGCCTCGGGCACCGAGCGCACGGCGACGCTGACCGTCACGGTCGACCCGGCCGCCGCCGCCGACGCGAAGACCGTCGTCGCGGGCACGCCGACCACGTTCACCGACCTCGCCGGCAACGACGTGGGCACCGACGTGACCGTCACCGGCGTGACCCAGGGCTCGGCCGGGGGCAAGGTCGAGCTGGGCCGCGACGGCTCGGTCACCTACACGAGCCGCGACGACTTCTCGGGCACCGAGACCTTCACCTACACGGCGAAGGACGCCTCGGGCCGCACCTCGACCGCGACCGTCACGGTCACCGTCACGCCCCAGGCCCGCGACGACCGCGCGACGGCGACGCCGGGCGAGTCGACCACGCTGCGTGACCTCCGGGCGAACGACCTCGGTCGCGGCCTCACCGTCACCGCCGTCACGGCGGGCAGTGCAGGAGGCGCGGTGCGCCTCGAGCAGGACGGCACCGTCACGTACACCCCCGCCGCCCGCTTCAGCGGGGCCGAGACCTTCGGGTACACGGTCACCGACGCCGCGGGGCGCACGAGCTCCGCGACCGTCACGATGACCGTCGCGCCGGCCGCCGTCGACGACGCCCGCACCGTCCCGACCGGCGCCTCGACGACGCTCGCCGACCTGCTCGCGAACGACCGCGGCAGCGACCTGACCGTCACGGCCGTCACCGCCAGCACGGGCGGCCGGGTCGACGTGGCCCTCGACGCCTCGGGCGCCGTCGTCGTGACCCCCGCCGTCGGCTTCTCGGGCACCGAGCAGTTCGACTACACCGTCACCGACGTCGACGGGCAGGAGAGCACCGCGACCGTCACCCTGACGGTCACGCCCCGCGCCGCGCCCGACGCCTACGAGGTGCCGGCCGAGACCGCGACGACCCTCGTCGACGTCACGGCCAACGACCGCGGCCAACGCCTCGTCGTGACCTCCGTCACCGCGGGCGACCAGGGCGGCACGACCTCCGTCGACCAGCGCGGCCGCGTCACCCACACCGGTGCGCCCGGCTTCTCGGGCACCGAGACCTTCGGGTACACGGCGACCGACGCCTCCGGCCAGGTCGTCTCCTCCGTCGTCACCATGACGATCCGCCCGACCGCCGCCGACGACGCCCGCAGCACGCCGGCCGACACAGCGCTGTCGCTCACCGACCTCGTCGCCGACGACCACGGGAAGGCCCTCGTCGTCACCGCCGTCGGGTCGACCACCGCGGGAGGCGCGGCGTCGGTCGACCGGGCCGGCCAGGTCACGTACGTGCCCGCCACCGGCTTCTCGGGCACCGACTCCTTCGGGTACACCGCGACCGACGCGGCCGGCCGCACGGCCGACGCCGTCGTCACCGTCACCGTCGTGCCGACCGCCGTCGCCGACGTGCGGAGCACCCCCGCCGACACGGCCCTGACCATCGCCGACCTCCTGGCGAACGACCACGGGAAGGCCCTGCGCATCCAGTCCGTCACCGCCGGCGACCAGGGCGGAACCACGCGCCTCGGCACCGACGGCCGGGTCGTCTACACGCCGGCCGACGGCTTCTCGGGCGTCGAGACCTTCGGCTACACGGTCGTCGACGCGGCCGGGCAGACCAGCAGCACGACCGTCTCGGTCACCGTCACGCCGACCGCGTCGCCCGACGCGCGCCGCACCGTCTCGGGCCAGCAGACCGTGTTCAGCCTGATGGGCGACGTCCGCGGCCGCGGCCTGCGCCTGCTCTCGGTCTCGGCCCCGGCGCACGGCACCGCCACGTCGACGACCGACGGCTGGGTCACCTACGTGCCCGACGCCGGGTTCTCGGGCGTCGACGGGTTCAGCTACCGCGTGGCCGACGACTCGGGCCAGGAGCGCGAGTCGACCGTCACCGTCACCGTCTCGCCCGTCGCGACGGTCGACTCCGCCAGCACCCCCGCCGGCACCCCGCTCGTGCTGCGTGCCGCCCAGCTGACCGGCAACGACCGCGGCTCGCGCCTCGCCGTGACCCGGGTCGGCACGCCCTCGTCGGGCACGGCCACGCTGCTGCCCGACGGCTCGGTGCGCTTCGTGCCGGCCCCCGGCACCTCGGGCGCCGCGACCTTCGACTACACGGTGACCGACGCCGACGGCCTGACCGCCGACTCCGTCGTGACCGTGCTCGTCGGCCCCACCGCGACGCCCGACGCCGCGACGGTCGCCGCCGGCGGACGCCTCGAGGTCGCCGCCGCCCAGGGCGTGCTCGCGAACGACGCCGGCACGGGCCTCACCGCCCGCCTCGACGTCGAGCCGGGCCACGGCACGGTGGCGCTCGCCGCCGACGGGTCGTACACGTACGAGCCCGCCGCCGGGTTCTCGGGCACCGACACCTTCACCTACACGGCCACCGACGACCGCGGCAGCGTCACCACCGGGCTCGTGACCGTCACCGTCACGCCGACCGCGGCCGCCGACCGGGCGCACGTCGCCGCGGGCACCACGCTCACGGTCGCCGCGCCCGCGGTGCTCGGCAACGACCTCGGCCGCGACCTGGTCGTCGTCGGCCACGGCACCGCAGCACACGGCACCCTGTCGATCGGCTCGGACGGCGCCGTCGTCTACACGCCGGCCGCGGGCTGGTCGGGCAGCGACGAGGTGACCTACGACGTCGTCGACGCCGAGGGCCTGCCGGCGAGCAGCACGCTGACGATCGTGACCGACCCGGTCGCCGTCGACGACGCGGCGAGCACCGTCGCGGGCCGCGCCCTGCGCGTCCCGGCCGACGCGGGCCTGCTGGCGAACGACCTCGGCACCGGCCTGGTCGCGTCGATCGCGACGCAGCTGGCCCGCGGCACCGCCACGGTCGCGGAGGACGGCTCGTGGACCTACAAGCCCGCCGAGGGCTTCACCGGCACCGACTCGTTCACGTACCTCGTGACGTCGGTCGACGGCGCCACGAGCACGGCGACGGTCACCATCGCCGTGCGCAGCGCGGCGGTCGCCGCCGACGACACGCAGCTCGCGACGCCGGGCCGCCCGGTCACGATCGACCCGCTCGCCAACGACGTCGCGAGCGGCGGCCAGACCCTCGACCGCGGCACGCTCGTGCTCGTCGACCCGGCCACCGGCGTCGCGGCCCGCACGGTCACGGTGCCCGGCCAGGGCACCTGGACGGTCGGCGCCGACGGCGTCCGCTTCACCCCGGTCGACGGCTTCACCGGCGTCGCGTCGATCGCGTACCGGGTCGCCGACACCTCGGCCGAGACCCTCGAGGGCCTGATCACGCTGCGCTTCCCGGCCGTCCTCGGCCTGGCGTTCACCGGGGCGGGCCACGTGGCCGCCGACCTCGGCGTCGCGCTGCTGGTGATGCTCGCCGGGCTCGGGCTGGTGCTGTTCGGCCGTCGGCGCCGGCCGGTGACGGGGCCGGTGCGCGGGCTCCGGTAGGCGGAGTTCGCCCCTGCGGGAGGCGCGGTGCAGGGAGGCGCGGTGTGCGGTCGACGTGCACCGCGCCTCCGTCTCACCGTCGTTGCGGGCCTCCCCACCCACCGGGTGCTTCGGGCGGGCGGACGAAGACCGGGGCGGCGGTCGGGTCGATGGCAGCCGGGGCGGCGGGGGAAGATCCGTCTCCACCACCCGCCCGTTCGCCGTCGAGCAGTCTCCCGGTCACTCGTCGGACGTCGTCCTGCAACGAGTGGTGCGCACCGGGATGCTGCTTCTCGCCGTCCACGAAGGCGGCGATGCGCTCGAGGGTGTCGCGGACGACCAGCTCGGCGTCCGCGACGCCCCACGTCCGACCCTCGGCGACCAGGTCGTCGAGGCGGATCGCCGCGTGCTCCCGCACGCCGTTGACGTACAGCGCGACCACCGGTTCGACGGGCTGGTGCAGCTGTGGGACCACGTCGTAGGCCGGGGCGAGCCGTGCCGTTCCGTCCGGCAGCCGGAGCAGGGAGATGTTCTTCGCGTGCATGTCGAGGTTGCCCACGGCGATCGACAGCGTGACCATCCGGAGCAGGCGGGGCAGTGACTCCCGGTCCGCGCTCCTGACGACCTTCGCGATGGCGGCGAGGCCTGGATGGCCTTCGTCCTGGTACTTGCCGTCACCGGTCATGCCCAGGGCCTGGTTGAAGTCCTCCTGGTGGAGTCGCTGGCCGGGTGCGTCGGGCGACCGGTCGTAGCGCTCGATCACCAGGGCCGTGATGTCACCGAAGGTCTCGATGGACGTCTCGTAGGCGAGCAGTCCGAGATGACGGGCGATGCGCGCGCCGTACTCCTCGTCGAAGATCAGCGAGGGGTGCGTGGGCACGACTGGCTTGACGATGTGCGTGGAGGGGAACCCGTCGAGGGGTTCGGCCCAGGTGGCTCCGTCCTTCGCGAGCACGATCTTGTCCTGGACCCCGGCCAGGGACGACATGCGATGAGCCGTCGTGTTCCCCAGCGGCGCCCTGGCCACCTCGCGGAGGATCTCGCCCACCTGGTCCGTCGCGAGGTGGCGGAGCCCCGGGGTGCGCGGCTCCTCGGGACTGGTCGGGTCGTAGATCGCCAGGGCGCCTGCGACATCTCGCCCGTAGCGAGCCAGCATGCCGATCGTGTAGTCCGGAGCGAGCCGCGCGTTCCCGGCCAGCCGTGTCCGGGCTCGCCCCTCGGGCAGGAGCTCGTCGAAGAAGTTCCGACGGATGCGCGCGTCCGCACGGCGCGGCCGTGACGAGAGCGGGACGGCCTGTGAGAGGACCCGACTCCCCGTTCCGTAGCGTGTCAGCGCCTCGGGGTGCACGCGGAAGTCGAAGGTCCCGCCCGCCTCCGACAAGGTGCCCAGCCCCAGGCCGTAGAGCTCCACCTCGAGGTCAGTCATGGGTCGATCGGGCCGTGACTGTGAGGCCTGTCTCCCGAGCGACCTCGAAGAGCCGCTCGAACGCCTTGGTCGCCTTCCCCGCCTCCAGCTGCGCGATGTAGCTCTGGCGGACGCCGATGCGCTCCGCCAGCTGAGCCTGGGTCAGGCCGCGTTCCAGGCGGGCTTCACGGAGGACGAGACCCAGGGTCTCGACATCGGTGATGGCTGCGCTGTGCACACTGGCTCCTCGTCGCTCGGTCATGTGGTTTTCGAGATGGCACGACATTATCCGATTTTCCGCATATCTCCCTGTAATCCGTTTTTCCGCATAAAAGGCCTTCATCGCTTTTTCCGCATACGCGCCGGAGCTCCAGGGCTCCGCAGGGCCACGGCGTCCTCTGTCACGCGGCTCCCTCCGTCGTGCGACGTGCGCGGCCCGGCGGTCGTCGCCTGTATCTTCATGTCGAGAGACCTGCGCGAGTAGCGTGGGGCCCACGAACGCAGAGCCACACGAGGGAGTACCAGCGGCATGGCCAAGATCATCTACACGCTCACCGACGAGGCGCCGATGCTGGCGACCTACTCGTTCCTTCCCGTCATCGAGGCGTACGCGAGCACCGCGGGGGTCGACGTCGAGACCCGCGACATCTCGCTCGCCGGCCGCATCATCAGCCAGTTCCCCGAGCGGCTCACCGAGGCGCAGCGCGTCGACGACGCCCTCGCCGAGCTCGGCGCCCTGGCGACGACGCCCGAGGCGAACATCATCAAGCTGCCGAACATCTCGGCCTCGATCCCGCAGATCAAGGCCGCCGTGCGCGAGCTGCAGTCGCAGGGCTACGACCTGCCCGACTACCCCGACGACCCCTCCACGGACGCCGAGAAGGAGGCGCGGGCCCGCTACGACAAGGTCAAGGGCAGCGCCGTCAACCCCGTGCTGCGCCAGGGCAACTCCGACCGCCGTGCGCCGGCGAGCGTCAAGCAGTACGCGCGCAACCACCCGCACCGCATGGGCGAGTGGAGCAGCGACTCGGCGACGAACGTCGCCACGATGGGCGTCGACGACTTCCGCAGCAACGAGAAGTCGGTCGTCATGCCCGCCGACGACACCCTCACCATCGAGTTCGTCGGCGCGGACGGCAGCACGCGGGTGCTCCGTCAGTCGATCCCCGTGCTCGCGGGCGAGGTCGTCGACGGCACGGTGCTGCACGTCGCGGCGCTCCGTGAGTTCCTCGCCGCGCAGATCGCCCGGGCCGAGGCCGAGGGCGTCCTGTTCTCGGTGCACCTCAAGGCGACGATGATGAAGGTCTCCGACCCGCTGATCTTCGGCCACGTCATCCGCGCCTTCTTCCCCGAGGTCTTCGAGCAGCACGGTGAGGCGCTGGCCGCCGCCGGGCTCGACCCCGCCGACGGGCTGAACGCGATCCTGCAGGGTCTCGACCGCCTCTCCCAGGGCGCCGAGATCCGGGCGGCGTTCGAGGCCGGCATCGCCTCCGGCCCCGACCTGGCCATGGTCGACTCCGACAAGGGCATCACGAACCTGCACGTGCCGAGCGACGTCATCGTCGACGCCTCGATGCCGGCGATGATCCGCAGCTCGGGCCACATGTGGGGGCCCGACGGCGCCGAGCACGACACCCTCGCGGTGATCCCCGACTCGAGCTACGCCGGCATCTACCAGGCCGTGCTCGACGACTGCCGCGCCCACGGCGCCTTCGACCCGGCGACCATGGGCACCGTGCCGAACGTCGGCCTGATGGCCATGGCGGCGGAGGAGTACGGCTCGCACGACAAGACCTTCCAGGCCCCGGCCGAGGGCACGATCCGCGTGGTGAACGCCGCCGGCGAGTCGCTGATCGAGCACGAGGTCGCCGAGGGCGACATCTGGCGGGCCTGCCAGACGAAGGACGTCGCGATCCGCGACTGGGTCAAGCTCGCCGTGACGCGGGCCCGCGCCAGCGCGACGCCGGCCGTGTTCTGGCTCGACGAGAGCCGCGCCCACGACGCCACGCTGATCGGCCTCGTGCGCTCGTACCTGGCGGAGCTCGACACCGAGGGGCTGCAGATCGAGGTGCTGTCGCCGGTCGAGGCCATGGCGTTCTCGCTCGAGCGCATCCGTCGCGGTGCCGACACCATCTCGGCGACCGGCAACGTGCTGCGCGACTACCTCACCGACCTCTTCCCGATCATGGAGCTCGGCACCTCGGCGAAGATGCTGTCGGTCGTGCCCCTGATCAACGGCGGCGGCCTGTTCGAGACGGGCGCCGGCGGCTCGGCGCCGAAGCACGTGCAGCAGCTCGTCGACCAGGACTACCTCCGCTGGGACAGCCTCGGCGAGTTCCTCGCCCTCGCGGTCAGCTTCGAGCACCTCGCGACGGCGACCGACAACCCGCGCGCGCAGATCCTCGCCGACACGCTCGACCGCGCGACCGGCACCTTCCTCGCCGAGAACAAGTCGCCCGGCCGCAAGCTCGGCTCGATCGACAACCGGGGCAGCCACTTCTACCTGGCCAAGTACTGGGCCGACGAGCTGGCCGCGCAGACCGTCGACGCGGAGCTGGCGGAGGCGTTCGCCGCCCTCGCCGCCTCGCTCGGCGAGCAGGAGCAGACGATCGTCGACGAGCTGATCGCGCCCCAGGGCACGGCGGTCGACATCGGCGGCTACTTCCACCCCGACCCCGAGAAGACGGCGGCCGTGATGCGCCCCTCGGCGACGTTCAACGCGGCGCTCGGGACGCTGTAGCTGTCGCTGCGACGCGCTGCGCTGCGCGAGCCGCGCCCCGCACGCGGGCCCCGCTTCGGCGGGGTCCGTGTGCGGGGCGTCGTTCGTCGTCGTGGGCGTGCTCGTCGAGGTGACCCGTCGTGGGCCCTGCGGGCGGGCGTGGGCCCAGGTCGGGTCACCTCGATCGGTGCCTGCTCGTGAGTTGCCATTTTGAGGGGCTGAGCGGCCCTGTGGGGCCCCCAAAACGGCAACTGACCGAGGCGGGTGGCTCGTGGGGGGGAGTGGTCGGCGCGCAGCGCCGGGCCCCTCATCGAGACGACTCGTCGTGGGCCCTGCGGGCGGGCTGGGGGGCCCGGGTCGGGTCACCTCGATCGGTGCGCGCTCGTGAGTTGCCATCTTGAGGGGTTGAGCGGCCCTGTGGGGCCCCCAAAACGGCAACTGACCGAGGCGGGTGACTCGTGGGGGGAGTGGTCGGCGCGCAGCGCCGGGCCCCTCATCGAGACGACTCGTCGTGGGCCCTGCGGGCGGGCTGGGGGGCCCAGATCGGGTCACCTCGATCGGTGCCCGCTCGTGAGTTGCCGTTTTGAGGGACTGAGCGGCGTCATGGGGCCCCCAAAGTGGCAACTCATCAGAGGCGGGTCCCTCATCGAGATGACTCGTCGTGGGCCCTGCGGGCGGGTGGGGGCCCAGATCGGGTCATCTCGATGGGTGCTCGCTCGTGAGTTGCCAATTTGAGGGGTTGAGCGGCCCTGTGGGGCCCCCAAAACGGCAACTGACCGAGGCGGGTGGCTCGTGGGGGAGTGGTCGGCGCGCAGCGGCGGGCCCTCATCGAGACGACTCTTCGTGGGCCCTGCGGGCGGGCTGGGGCCCAGATCGGGTCACCTCGAGCGCGCCGCGCGCTGCTCAGCCGCGCAGCGCCGCGCGCAGCGTGCGCACGATCTGCGCCCGCGCGGCGCGCCCGGCCCGCGTCGGCAGCAGCGGGAACACGTGCAGCTCGCCGACCCCCTCGCGCCAGTCGAGCGCCACGCCCGCGGCAGCCGCCCGTGACCGCAGCAGGTGGGCGTCGGGGTTGAGCACGTCGCGCGTCCCGGTGAAGACCGTCAGGGGCGGGAGCCCCGCGAGCTCCCCGGCCAGCGGGCTCACCACGGGGTCGAGCAGGTCGAGCGAGCCGCGCCAGTGCTCCGCGAGCACGCGCCCGCCGGGCGTGCCCAGCCAGGGGTCGGTCGGCTGCACGAGGGGGATGCGCGGGTTGCTCCACGTGAGGTCCAGCGCCGGCGAGATCATCAGCACGTGCGCCACGTCGACGCCCTGGTCGCGCAGCGACTGCGCTGCGGAGAGGGCGATCTGACCGCCCGCGGAGTCCCCCGCGAGCACCACCGGGCCCGCAGCCGACGTGACCAGGTCGGTGATGCCGACCCGCGCCTCCTCGGCGGTGCCGAAGGGCACGAGCGGGTAGATCGGCAGCAGCACGGTGGTGCCGACCTCGGCCGCGACCTGGGCGGCGAGGTGCCAGTGCTGCGAGACGATCTCGCCGACCCAGCCGCCGCCGTGGGCGTAGACGACGGTGCCGGCCGAGGCCCCGTCGCGGCGCGAGACGCGGTAGACCGGCCAGCCGCCGCGCTGCTCGACGTCGACGCGCACGTCCGATCGCAGCGTCGCGGGCGGCCCGTACGGCGCGGGCCGCAGCGAGCGCTCGCGGATGCGGCGCCGGGCCCCGGCCTCGGTCGTGAAGGTGCGGTTCGCCCGCGTCAGCCGCAGGAAGACGGGGGCCAACGCCCGCGGCAGCACCAGGCGCGTGGCGAGCGGCTCGTGCACCGGGCGGACGGGGGGAGTCGCGGGTCGAGACCCGGCACCGGCCCCGGACCCGGCACCGCCAGACCCTGCGCCCGCACCCGCCCCCCGCCCGGCAGCACGACGACGGACGGACGACAGCACGCGACTCAGCTCCACGACGCGGACGCTACTCGGCCGACGGTGCGGGGTAGCTGTAGAAGCCCTCGCCGCTCTCGCGCCCGGTGGCGCCGCGGTCGAGGTAGTCGCGCTGGATCATCTCGGCGAACGCGCGCCCCTCCGGCCCGCCGGCGACGGAGACGGCGTGCACGGTGCGGAGCCCCACCACGTCCATGATCTGGAACGGCCCGAAGGGCGCCCCCGTGCCGATGCGCCAGGTCGTGTCGACGGTCTCGGGGTCGGCGACGCCCTTCACGAGCAGCGCCGAGGCCGCGTTCAGCAGCGGCACCAGCAGCGAGTTGAGCACGTAGCCGGGCTGCTCCTTCTTCAGCTCGATCGGCACCATGCCCATGCCGCGGGCGAACTCGACGACGGAGCGGAACACCTCGGGCGAGGTGGCCGGCGTGCCCATCACCTCGGCGGTGTTGTTGACCCAGATCAGGTTGGCGAAGTGCAGCGCGAGGAACTTCTCGGGCCGCCCGGTCGCGTCGACGAGGTCGCTCGGCAGCAGCGTCGACGAGTTCGTGGCGAGCACGGTGCGCTCGGGCAGCAGCGGCGCGAGCCGGCCGTAGAGGTCGCGCTTGAGCTGGAGGCTCTCCGGCACGGCCTCGACCACGAGGTCGGCGTCGGTGACGGCCTCGGCCAGGTCGGTGCTGAAGGTCACGCGACGGAGCGCCTCCTGCGTGGTCTGCTCCGTGGCGCCGGGCAGCCCCTGCGGCGTGAGGTACGTCGCGGCGAGGCCCTCGAAGCGGGCGCGCGCGACGGCGATCTGCTCGTCGCCGATGTCGTACGCGACGACGTCGCTGCCGGTGTACGCCGCCTGGAAGGCGATCTGCGCGCCCAGCACGCCGGTGCCGAGCACGGTCACGCGCGACAGCGGGGTCGCGGAGGCGGCGTCAGGACCGTGGGAGGCGGTGGCGGGGTCGAGGGGGGAGGTCATGGTCGGTCCTTCGGTCGGGTCGGTCGGGTGGTGGTCGGGGGAGTGGTCATCGGGGCGGGAGCCGGCGCGGGCCCGGGAGCCGGCGCTGGCCCGGGCGCCCGCGCGCCGGGCCGAACGTCAGCCCGTCGCCGCGGACGCGGCCGAGCCGGAACAGCACGAGGTCACGCAGGTAGTCCTGGTGCAGCCGCCAGGGCGTCCGCTCGCCCTGCCTCGGCATGAGGTGCACGCCGCGCGCGACGTAGCCCGAGCGCAGGTCGATGAGGGGCGTGAGCTCGCCGAGGCCGTGCGACCCGGTCGGGGCGGTGGGCACGACGCGCGACTCGCCCCGCGACTCCATCGATCGCAGCAGGCGCTCGACGAAGGCGACGACGAGGTCGATCTTGAGGGTCCACGACGCGTTCGTGTAGCCGATGGCGAAGGCCATGTTGGGCACGCCGTCGAGCATCGCGCCCTTGTAGGTCACGTGCTCGGCGGGGTCGACCTCGCGGCCGTCGACGGTCATCCGGACCCCGCCGAAGAGCTGCAGCGTGAGGCCGGTCGCGGTGACGACGACGTCGGCGGGCAGCTCCTCGCCCGAGGTCAGCTGCACGCCGCGGGGCGTGAAGCCCGCGATGGTGTCGGTGACGACCCGGGCCGACCCCTCGCGGATCGCGCGGAACAGGTCGCCGTCGGGCACGACGCAGAGCCGCTCGTCCCACGGGTCGTAGCGCGGCACGAAGTGGCGGTCGACGTCGAAGCCCTCCGGCAGGCGGGCGGCCACGCGCTCGCGGAGGATCCGCCCGGTGCGCTCGGGCGCGCGCCGACTGAACCGGTAGGTGACGAGGCCGGTCGCGATGCCGCGCCAGCGTGAGACCCGGGCGGAGGCGCGGAGCCCGATGCGTCGCGCCCGCGGCAGCAGGCGACGGTCGCGGCTCGGGAGCGCCGCGACCCAGGTGGGCGAGCGCTGCAGCATGGTCACCCGGGCGCCCCCGGCCGCGAGCGCCGGCACGAGGGTCATCGCCGTCGCGCCGCTGCCGATCACGACGACGTCGCGGCCGGCGGTGTCGAGGCCCTCGGGCCACTGCTGCGGGTGCACGAACTCGCCCTCGTAGGCGGCCTCGCCGGGCAGCTCGGGGCGGTGGCCTCGGTCGTAGCGGTAGTAGCCGGAGGCGAGGAAGAGGAAGGAGGTGGTGAGGGTCGTGGTCGTGCCGGTGCCGTCGTGCGTGCCGGCGTCGCGGGGTGCGTCGGGCCCGCCGGAGTCGCGGGTCGGGTCAGCGATGCCGGTCTCGACCCGCAGGGTCCAGCGGTCGTCGTCGGACGACCAGTCGGCGCCGACGACGCGGTGCCGGTACCGCACGAGCTGCTCGACGCCGGTCTCGGCCGCCGTGTCGCGGACGTACTGCAGGATGGCCGCTCCCGGCGCGATCGACCGCTCGTCGACCCAGGGCCGGAAGGAGTAGCCGAGCGTCGCCATGTCGCTGTCGGAGCGGACGCCGGGGTAGCGGAAGAGGTCCCAGGTGCCGCCGCTGACGGCGCGGGCCTCGAGCACGGCGATGCTCCGGCCGGGGAACGCCGCGCGCAGCCGGGCGGCGGCGCCGACGCCGGAGAGGCCGGCCCCGACGACCACGACGTCGAGGTGCTCGACGGGGCCGGTCGGGCCGGCGGCGGCGGCCGCGGAGCCCGCCGGGGCGGACGTCGTCGTCTCATCGGTCATGGGCCCACTGTATCGACACTGTGTCGAGAGCGTCGACGGTGTGTCCGCCGAGCGCTGCGGGACGGTACCATCGGCGCATGCCCCGTGACCTCGACGCCGTCGCCGCGACTCCCGGGGGCCGGGGTCGGCGGGCGACCCGGGTGTCGGGCGACGAGCGCGAGCAGGCGATCCTCACGACGGCCGACCGGCTGCTCGGTGAGAAGGACTTCTCGGCCCTGACGATCGACGACCTCGCCCGCGGGGCGGGCATCTCGCGACCGACGTTCTACTTCTACTTCGCGTCGAAGCGCAGCGTGCTGCTGGCGCTGCTCGACCGGGTCGCGCACGAGGCGTCGCGGCGCTCGGCCGAGGTGTTCGTCGGGCTCGCCGACGACCCCGCGGCGACCTGGCGGCGAGCGATCTCGGCCTTCTTCGAGACGTTCGCGGCGCACCCCGGCGTCGTCGCCGCCGTGGTCGGCGCGCGCGGCACCGACGCCGAGATCGTCGGCCAGTGGTCGCGGCTGCTGCAGGGCTGGATCGACGAGACGGCCCGCGCGATCGAGGCCGAGCGCGCCCGCGGCGCCGCCGTCGCCGGGCCCGAGCCGCGCGTGCTCGCGACCAGCCTCAACCTGCTCAACGAGCGAGTGATCATGGCGGCGCTCACCGAGCCCAGCCTGCCCGGGGCGGCCGTCGACCCCGTCGACACCCTGCTGCACGTCTGGCTGAGCAGCATCTACGGCAGCACTGCCGCGGCTGCTGCCCGCTGAGCGCCGCTCCTCCTCCTCGTCGCACCGCACCCCGTTCCGTTCACCGCACCCCGATCTGCGGGGGTGCGATGAACGGAACGGGGTGCGTCAGTGCGCGGCGCCGAGGCCGAGGCGCGGCCAGAGCCAGCGCAGGCCGGCAGCGAGGCCCACGGAGGCGGTGTGCCAGTCGTGCCCGCTGCCGGGCACCGTGAGACGGGTCACGTCGATGCCCGCCGCCTGCGCCGCCGCCGAGACGACGGGCTGCACGGGCCCGTAGCGCGAGTCGTCGGCCCCCACGGCGAAGAAGCCGCCGAGGTCGGCGTACCGCCCGTGTGCCCGCATCACCGCGACAGGCTGGGCGGCGTCGTACGCGGCGCGCGAGCCGTCGAAGCCGCGGGCGATCGTGCGGTCGACGCCGCCGTCGAGCAGCGGCCCGAGCTGCCCGCTCACGTCGACGAACGAGCCGAAGACGTCGGGGTGCCCGGTCGCCAGCTGCACCGAGCAGGTGCCGCCCTGCGAGAAGCCGGCGATCGCCCACGCGGCGGGGGAGCGCTGCACGTCGAGGTGCGCCGTGACCCAGGCGGGCACGTCCCGGGTGAGCCAGGTCGCGCTGTCGCCCAGCTCGCCGTCGACGCACATCGGGTTCGAGGTCGGCCGGCCGAGCTGGTCGGGCATCACGACGATGGGCGCGAGACCGTCGTGCTGCGCCGCCAGGGCGTCGAGCTGGTCGTCGAGGTGCCCGGCGTCGACGAGGTTCTCGGGGGCGGCGCCCGGCCCCTGGCCGGAGAGCGCCACGACGACCGGCAGCGCGGGCGGGTCGGCGGTCAGCGCGGCCGGCGGCAGCCAGACCAGGGCGGGCCGGGCCCGGAAGTGCGAGTCGGTCGCCGGGATCACCACGCTGCCGAGCCGGCCGTGCCGGGGCAGGTCGGCGGGCGGGGTCCACTCCGCCGGGAGGGTGCCGGAGGCGGTGGTCGCGTCGCCCGCCGACGCCCCGTGCTGGGCGGGCGGCAGCGTGAGCGGCGCGACGTGCGACACCCCGAGCAGCGCCCCCACGGTCGGGAACAGCCCGGCGTCACGGTTGACGGCGAGGCCCGCCGAGAGGGCGAAGACGACGACTCCGAGCCCGGCCACGACGCGACGCCCGGCCCCGCCGCGCACGCCGGCGACGACCGCCACGGCCAGGCCCGCGCCGAGCGCGGAGACCCAGGCCCGGTCGACCCAGGTCGGCGGTACGTCGAAGGCGGCCTGCACGTCGCCGACCCACCACGACACCAGGGCGCCCGCGCCGGCGCCGACCACGGCGGCGACGCCGACCGCCGTCCACCAGCGCCGGGGGCGGGGGCGGGGGCGGGGGCGGGAGCGGGTGCGGGGTCGGAGGCGGGGACGCAGGCGGCCCGCCCGGGTCCGGAGGCGCGGTCCGAGCCCGGCCGAGTCCCGCCCGGGCCGCCCGTCCCGCCTCCTGACCCCGCCGCCCGGCGGGCGCACCAGCCACACGGCCAGCCCGAGCGCCAGGGCGTACACCGGCGCCAGAGTGAGGACGGAGACGAGGGAGAACGACACCGCGGGGCCTTCCGGACGAGCCCCGCCGGGGGTCGGGGGTCGACGGGTCGCGGGGCGGCCACACCCTAGGGAGCCATCCCATGACGCAGCCGTCAGCGCGACGGGACCCGCAGGGCGCCCGGCCCGCGCCTCCCGCCCGGCCCGCCCCCTCGCGCCCCTGCGCTCCCGCGCCTCCCCGCCTGCTGCCTCCCGCCTACTGCACCGCCGCGGTCAGCCGCGCGACGTTGTCGACGACCTGGATCGCCGCCGGCCGCGTCAGCCACTCGTCGAGGTGGACCTCGCGCGACTTCGAGCGGTAGTCGTCCTCCACCGCGCGCAGGCGCTCGACGAAGTGGGCGCCGCGCACGAGCAGCGAGACCTCGAAGTTGAGGCTGAACGAGCGCATGTCCATGTTGCTCGAGCCGACGACGGCCACGTCGTCGTCGACGGTGAAGTGCTTCGAGTGCAGCACGATCGGCTTCTCGTAGAGGAAGATCCGGACGCCCGAGCGCAGCAGCGTCTCGTAGTACGACCGCTGGGCGTGGTAGACGAGGAACTGGTCCGCCACCTCGCAGGCGAACAGCTGCACGTCGACGCCGCGCTCGGCGGCCGTGGTGATGGCGTAGAGCATCGAGTCGTCGGGCACGAAGTAGGGGCTCGCGATGATGAGCTTCTCCTGCGCGCCGTAGACGAGCGCGTTGAACAGCCGCAGGTTGTTCTCGCCGTCGAACCCGGGCCCGCTCGGCACGACCTGGCACTCGATCGCGTCGGGGCCGGTGCGGCGCTCGACGGGGGCCTCGAGGTCGTCGACGACCGGCAGCTCGTCGGTCTCCGAGTACCAGTCGGTGAGGAAGAGCGCGTTGAGGCCGACGGCGCCGGGCCCGTCGAGCCGCACCATCAGGTCCTTCCACTGCAGGCCGCGCTTGATGTTGCCGCGCTTGTTGTAGCTCGGGTCGGTCATGTTCTGCGAGCCCGTGAAGGCGACGTCGCCGTCGACGACGACGATCTTGCGGTGGTTGCGCAGGTCGGGGCGCCGCCACATGCCCTTGGTCGGGTGGAACGGCAGCATCTCCTCGAAGTTCAGCCCCGCCTCGCGCAGCCACCGGCGCGTGACGCGGCCCTGCGGGTTGCGGATCGTCGCCCAGTGGTCGTAGAGCACCCGCACCTGCACGCCGCGGTCGTGGGCCCGCTTCAGCGCGTCGAAGAACGGGAAGGTCGTCTCGTCGCGGGTGAAGATGTAGAACTCGACGTGCACGTAGCGCTCGGCCTCGTCGACGGCGGCCGTCATCGCCTCGATCGACGCGCGGTAGTCGGGCAGCAGCTCGGCGGTGTTGCCCGGGCTGAGGGGCATCGAGCCGAGGGTGCGGTTGAGCTTCACGACGCTGCCGAACCACGGCGGCTCGGTCTCGACCGTCGCGGCCTTCGTGTCGAGGCCGGCGGTGCCGTCGAGGATGCGCTGGTTGATCTCGCGCTGCTTCTCGCGCCGGTCGCGGGGCAGCTTCGACGAGCCGATCAGCCCGAAGAGCAGGCTGCCCGGGATGGGCGCGACGAAGATCGCGGTCAGCCACGCCATCGCCGAGCTCGGCTTGCGGTTGCGCGGCACGGCCGCCACCGACACCACGCGGATCACGATGTCCACGACGAGCACCACGGTGGGGAGTGCCTTCAGCACGGAGCGCCATCTCATGGGCTGATCCTGTCAGGTGGTGCCTGACCGCGCCTCCCCGGGTCTCACCGGGTCGCCTCGCTGGGGAGGGCCGGGGCCCTGGGGAGGGACGGCGGCCCCGCCCAGCCCACCGCGGCCGCCCTCAGACCACCGTCAGCTGCGCCCGGGCCGCCTCGATCGTCGCCAGCACCGAGCGGGCGTCGGCGAGCGAGTGCAGCGACGAGTCGGTGACGCCCTCCGCGACGAAGCCCGCGACCGCCGCGGCCTCGTAGGCGAGCCCGCGTCGGCCGGTCGGCACGGCGGGGTCGCTCCAGACGGCGGTGCCCTCGTCGGTCGCGAGCTCGAAGGAGGCGGGGAAGACCAGGTTGTCGAGCGTCCGCAGCGAGCCGGCCGAGCCGCTGATCGTCCCCCGCCCCGGCGAGGTCGCCAGCAGGCTGGTCGCCGCCGTCGCCAGCACCCCGCGGTCGCTGCGGGTGACGATCGCGGCCTCGAGGTCGACCCCGTCGGCGCGGGTGGTGCCCGAGGCGCGCACCTCGACCGGGTGCCCGCCGGCGAACTGCGTGAACCACGCGGCGTACACGCCGATGTCGAGCAGGGCGCCGCCGCCGAGGGCCGGGTCGGTCATGCGGCCGGGCGCGGTGAGGTCGTTCGCCCAGGCGACCTCGGCGGTCGCGAGCCGCACGTCGCCGATCGCGCCGTCGGCGAGCAGCTGGGCCATGACGGTCATGTGGGGGAGGTAGCGGGTCCACAGCGCCTCGGCCGCGAAGACGCCCGCCGCGCGGGCCGCCGCCGCGATCTCGTCGGCCTCGGCGGTGCTCACGGCCATCGGCTTCTCGATCAGCACTGGCTTGCCGGCCGAGATCGCGAGCAGGGCGTCGGGCCGGTGCCGGGTGTGCGGGGTGGCGACGTAGACCACGTCGACGTCGGGGGAGGCGACCATCGCGGCGGCGTCGTCGTGGCCGCGCTCGACGCCGTGGCGGCGGGCGAAGGCGTCGGCGCGCTCCTGGCTGCGGGAGGCGATCGCCACGACGCGCTGGTCGGTGAGCGAGTGCAGGGCGTCGGTGAAGTCACCGGCGATCTCGCCGGCGCCGATGACGCCCCAGCGCAGGGCGGGGCCCCCGCGCAGCGCTGCGGCGGCGGAGGAGGGGAAGGTGAGGGTCATGCCCCCATGCTGGCCCCGCCGCGGCGCGACGCGCCCCGGCGGCGTCGAGATGCCGCGTCCTAGCCCCTCCGCGCCCGTCGAGGCCCACCTAGGGGCATCCGGATGTGCGCGGGGTAGCGTCGGGGCCTCAGCACCGCGAACGAGAGGCGACGACATGAGCGAACCCGACAGGCCCCGCGACTCCCTCCGCGCCGCAGCGCGCCGTGCGCTGTCGGCCCTCGACGAGAGCGGCGTCGTCTCGCCCGACGACCGTGCCGCCCTCCGCGACCTCGCCGCGAAGGCGGGCGAGAAGGTGCGCGAGAGCGCCGCGACCGGGCGCGACGCAGCCGACCGTGCCGCCCGCCTCGTCGACGGCGCCGCCGCGACCGGGCGCGACGCGGCCGAGCACGCCCGCGGCCTGCTCCACGACGCCGCCGAGGAGGGCCGCGACCTCGCCGCGGCCGCTGAGCGCATCGTCGCCGACGTGACGCAGGCGAGCCGCGACGTCACCGAGACGGCCGCCGACTCCCTCCGCGACGCGACGAACCGGCTAGCCCTCGCGGGCCGCCGTCAGGAGCGCGTCCTCCTCGCCGTCGGCGGCAGCGTCACGGTCGCCGTCCTGGCGCTCGCCGTCGCGATCGGCCGCCGCCGGGGCTGAGCCGCTCCGGGCGGCGTGGGCCGAGCGCACCACTGCACCACACGCCGGAGGCGCGGTGCCCGTCGACCGGGCACCGCGCCTCCCGCACGGGGTCACAGTGTGACCCCGTGGTCGCTCAGTACGCGACGTTGATGTGCTCGCGGCCGTGCGCCGGGGTCTCGACCTCGTCGACGATCGCGAGGGCGAAGTCGGCCCCGCTGATCGCGGAGTTCCCCTCGGCGTCGTAGACGGCGACGTCGCCGCCGACGCGGTAGCGGCCGAGCGCCTCGCCGGGTGCGTAGGCGCCGAAGAGCATGGCGGGCGAGACGAAGGTCCAGTCGAGGCCCTCGGGGCGGTCGAGCAGCTCGAGCAGCACCGCGTGCATCTGGAGGGCCTCGGCGGCGAACTCGGGCGGCAGCTGGCCGGTGTCGGCCTGGCGCTCGGCGCCCTCCTCGAGACGGAGCGAGCTGAAGCCGCCGACGACGACGAGGCGGGCGCCGTGCTCGGCGGCCAGGGTCGCGATCTCGCGGTCGGCCTCGACGATCTGGCCGTCGAGCTCGCCGCGGGGCGAGAGGGAGGAGACGACGACGTCGGCCCCGGCGACCGCACGGGCGCGGACGTCGGCGTCCAGCACCGACCCGGTCTCGTAGCGCACGCCCTCGACCTGCTGCTCGGGCACGGAGCGGCTGACCGAGGTCACCTCGTGGCCGCGGCGGGCGGCCTCGGCGACGATCGCGCTGCCGGCGTAGCCGGTTCCTCCGAAGACGGTGATGCGGGTCATGTGGTTCTCCTTCTGTCGCGGTGGGGCGGTACGGGGCTACGCTACGTCCATTGGTATCCATCGGGAAGTAGGCACTTTTTGGTAACCATCGATCCGGTCACGAGCGAGCTCGACGAGTCGACGAGCGAGACCAGCGGGCTCGACGCCTCGACGTACGAGCTCGACCCGTACCAGGCGGGCTGCCCGACGCGGCGGGTGCTCGACCGCATCGGCGACCGCTGGACGGTGCTGGTCGTCGGCACCCTCGACGACGGCCCGCGGCGCTTCTCGGAGATCCGCCGGGTGGTCGACGGCATCTCGCAGAAGATGCTGACGCAGACGCTGCGCGGGCTCGAGCGCGACGGGCTGGTCTCGCGCACCGTCTACGCCGAGGTGCCGCCGCGCGTCGAGTACGAGCTGACGGAGGCGGGCCAGACGCTCCGGGCGCCGCTCAAGGCCCTCGAGCGCTGGTCGATCGAGCACTTCGGCGCCGTCAGCGACTCGCAGCGGGAGTACGACAGCCGGGACTGAGCGCGGGCGCGTCACCCGCGGTGGGTATGCTCCGCGCGTGACCGCCGCCCCGCCTCCCTCGGCCTCGCCCTCGTCGCCCGGGCCCGGGGGCCTGCAGCGGCGGCTCGGCCTCGGCGCCGCCGTCGTGATCGGGCTCGGCTCCATGATCGGCGCAGGAGTCTTCTCGGCCTTCGCCCCCGCCGCGGCGGCGGCCGGCGACCTTCTGCTCGTGAGCCTGCTGATCGCCGGGGTCGTCGCGTTCTGCAACGCGACGTCGACGGCGCAGCTCGCGGCCCAGCACCCGACCTCGGGCGGCGCCTACGCGTTCGGCCGCGAGCGGCTCGGCGAGTGGCCCGGGTTCGTCGCGGGCTGGGGCTTCGTCGTCGGCAAGACGGCGAGCTGCGCCGCGATGGCGACCACCGCCGCGGTCGCGCTGGTGCCCGACCCGTGGACCCGCCCCGCCGCCCTCCTGCTCGTCGTGGCCGTGACCGCGCTGAACGCCGCCGGCATCACCCGGACCGCCGCGGCGACCGCGGTGATCGTGGCCGCGGTGCTGGCCGTGCTGGTGCTGGTGGTGATCGTGGTCGGCAGCGCGCCTCCCGGGGTCGGGGCGGTCGTCGACGCGGCCTCCGGTGCGGGCGGTGCCGGTGGTGCAGGCGGTGCGGCGGGCGGTGCGGGAGGCGCGGGTGCGGGACCGATGCCGGTCGCCGTCCTGCAGGGGGCCGGCCTGCTGTTCTTCGCCTTCGCCGGCTACGCCCGGATAGCGACCCTCGCCGAGGAGGTGCGGCGCCCGTCGGTGACGATCCCGCGGGCCGTCGTCATCGCGCTGTCGGCCGCGCTCGTCGTGTACGCGGCGGTGGCGCTGGTGCTGCTCCGTGCGCTCGGGTCGGCCGGGACGGCGGCGTCGCAGCGCCCCCTCGTCGACGCCGTCGAGGCGGCCGGCGCGGGGTGGTTGGCGCCGGTGGTCGCGGTCGCGACGGGGGTCGCGGCGAGCGGGGCCCTGCTGGCGCTGGTGGCAGGGATCGGGCGCACGAGCCTGGCGATGGCGCGCGAGGGCGACCTGCCCCGGGCGCTCGCCGTGGTCGACGCCCGGAGGGGAGTGCCCCTGCGGGCGGAGCTGGTGCTGGCCGCCGTCGTCGGCGTGCTCGTGCTGACCGTCGACCTGCGGGGCGTGATCGGGGCGTCGTCGTTCGGCGTGCTGGTCTACTACCTCGTGGCGAACCTCGCGGCGCTGACGCAGACGGGGGAGCACCGTCGCTGGCCGCGCGTGCTGCCGGTGCTGGGGGCGGTCGCGTGCGTGGCGCTCGTGGTCACGCTGCCGCTCGCGTCGGTGGTCGCGGGGGTGGGGGTCTTCGCGGTGGGGGTGCTGGGCCGTCTCGTGGTGCTGCGTCGGAGGCGCGGGTCGCCGGGTGCCGGCCGGGGCGGGTCTCGGACGACGGGTCTCTGAGGGCGGTCCCGCTCCGCGCTGATCCACTCCGGAGCGGAGCGGCGCTCGGTGGGCGCGCCCGTCGTGCCAGGCTGCTCCACTCCGGAGTGGATGGAGCTTTCTGGGGGGCGTCTTCCGGGCGCACGGACGATCCGGTCGCAGTGGCGGTCGCACCCGCTGCCGACGCCTCCGACGCGCAACGACCACCCGGCGCGCCCCGCGCGTCCCGCCCGCCCCGGCTCACACGCGCCGCGCGACCGCCTCGCTCCGCCAGCGGGCGTGCAGCGCCCACGGGTCCGGCTGCCCCTCGGCGAGGGCGCGCACGTGCGCGAGCAGCTCGCCGTCGGCGGTGAACCACTCCGTGCGTCCGTGCCGCTGGGCCGCGAACTGCTCGTGCCGCGCCCGCTCCACGGCGCGGTCGCCGCGCTCGAGCGCCAGCAGCTCGTCGTGCCAGATCGCGGCGAGGCGCTGACGGGGGTTCCCGGTCGTGCCGATCTTGATCCTGTCGCGGAAGCGGAGGTAGTACACGACGTCGACCCGGGGAGGCGCCAGCTCGCCGTCCGGGACGTCCCCCTGCCGCCACTCGCACACCGCGCAGAGCCAGGCGGAGGGCCAGCGCACCCCGAGCCGCGCTCCGCAGGCCGGGCACGGCGTGGGCAGCGCGTCCTCGACGCCGATGCCCACGCCTCCCCGCTCCGCGTCGCCCCACCAGTCCGCGGCCAGCTCGAGGTGCCGCCGACAGAGCGGCACGGGTGCACCCGGCTCGACGGCGTGCGGGCAGTCGCCGTCGCCGGTGCACAGCGGGGCGTCGGTCAGGTCCATCCCCGGACCGTACGACCGACCACTGACGCCGCCCCGCGGCATCGACCACCGACGCCGCCCCCGCGGCACCGCCCGGCCCCCGCGGCACCGCAGCGCACCGCGCCCTGCGCCCCCTACCCCCGCACCAGCCTCCGCACCGCCTCCCGTACGATCTCGCGCTGCTCGTCCCGCCCCGTCGTCGCGGCCGGTGCCCCCTCCAGCCCGGGCAGCTGCACCCACGCCGACGCGATCGAGAGCAGTACCGCGAACAGGTCGTCGCCGCCCCACGGCGTCGCGCGCACGGCGCCCACCCGGTCGAGCTGGTCGATCGACGCGTCGCGGGTCTCCTGCAGCACGGCGAAGGAGGCCTGCCAGTCGTGCGTGTCCTCCAGGCGGGCCCAGCTGAGCAGCCGGTGGTTCTCGGGGTGCTCGGCCAGGTGGTCGAAGAGGGCGACGGCGAACTCCTCGGCGCTGGCGTAGGGCACGGCAGCGGCGGCGCCCAGCTCCGCGAACGAGAGGTTCAGCACCGTCGTGAACAGCGCCTCCTTGTCGCCGAAGTGGGCGTAGAGGCGCTCCTTGCTGCAGCCGGCCGCGGCCGAGATGCGGTCGACCCGGGCGCCCGCGAGCCCGCGCGCCGAGAACTCCGCCGTCGCCGCCTCGAGGATGCGTCGCCGGGTCTCGTTCGCGTCGTGGGCCATGGCCGAGAACCTAGCCCACGCTGGCGCTCCAACCAAATGGTTGGTAGTGTTGCCCGGTCCTCATGCCGGGACCCGCCCTACCCAGGAGAACAGTGACCACCTCATCGACAGGCTCCGTCCCGACGACCGCGCCCTCCGCGTCGCCCACGCCGGGCTCCGCCCCCGCCCACCCGAGCCGCCGCTGGTGGGTGCTCGTCATCGTCGGCCTCGCCCAGCTCGTCGTCGTGCTCGACGGCACCATCGTCAACATCGCCCTGCCCCAGGCGCAGGCCGAGCTCGGCCTCACCGACGAGAACCGCCAGTGGGTCGTCACCGCGTACGCCCTCGCCTTCGGCGCGCTCCTCCTGCTCGGCGGCCGCATCGCCGACTTCTGGGGCCGCAAGCGCACCTTCATCGTCGGCATGGTCGGCTTCGGCGCGGCCTCGGCCTTCGGCGGCCTCGTCTCGACCGGCGAGCTGCTCGTCACCGCCCGCGCCCTGCAGGGCGTCTTCGCGGCCCTGCTCGCCCCCGCCGCCCTCGCCGTGCTCACGACGACCTTCGACCGCGGGCGCGAGCGCAACACCGCCTTCGCCGTCTTCGGCGCCATCTCCGGTGCCGGCGCCGCCGTCGGCCTCGTGCTCGGCGGCGTGCTGACCGAGTTCGTCAGCTGGCGCTGGTGCCTCCTCGTCAACGTGCCGATCGTGATCGTCGCCATCGTGGCGGCCGCGCTCGTCGTCCGCGAGAGCAAGGCCGAGGGAGACAACCGCCTCGACGTCGCCGGCACCGTGGTCGTGGCCCTCGGCCTCGCCTCGCTCGTCTACGGCTTCACGCAGGCGGAGGACGGCTGGGGCTCCGCCGTCGTCATCGGCTTCATCGCCCTCGGCGCTGGACTGCTCGCCCTCTTCGTGCTGATCCAGAAGCGCTCCGACCACCCGCTGCTGCCGCTCGGCGTGCTGACGAACCGTGTCCGCGGCGGGGCCTTCCTCGTGCAGCTGATCGTCGGCAGCGTCATGATCGGCGCCCTGCTCTACCTCACCTTCCACCTGCAGATCGTGCTCGGCTTCGGCCCGCTCGAGGCCGGCCTCGCGACCCTGCCGATGACCCTCGTCATCATGGTGATGGCGCCGATCCTCACCAAGCTGCTGCCCGTGATCGGCCCGCGCGTGCTGATGATCGTCGGCCCGGTCATCGCGGCGGCCGGCCTCTTCTGGCTCTCGCTCGTGACGGTCGACGGCGCGTACGCCACGCACGTGCTGCCCCCGCTGATCGTGATGGGCGTCGGCCTCGCCGGCGTCTTCGTGCCGATGCAGAACCTCGCCCTCGCCGGCGTGGCGCCGCACGAGGCGGGCGCGGCCAGCGCCACCTCGAACGCCATGATGCAGATCGGCGGCTCGGTCGGCCTCGCGGTCTACACGAACCTCTACGCGTCGGCCGTGGCCGGCAGCGCCGCCGTCGGCCTCGGCAGCCTCGTCGACGGCTACTCGGCCGCGTTCGTCGCCGCCGGCGTCGCGACGCTCGTCGCCGCCGTCATCTCGTTCGTGATGATCCGCGGCTCGAAGGAGGACCTGCTCCCCTCCGGCCCCGTGGTGCACATGGGCTGAGCAGCCCGCAGCAGCCCCCAGGAGGCGCGGTGTCGGTCACTCCGGCACCGCGCCTCCCGCATGCCCCCGCCCCACGAAGAACCCCGTCCCGATCCGTGCACCGCGCCTCCCGCATGCCCGCCCCACGAAGAACCGCGTTCCGCTCCGTGGACCGCGGAGCACCGCGGTTCACGGAACGGAACGCGGTTCATCGCGCCGTGCGGGGGGAGGGCCGAGCTACTCCGCCTTCTCGGTCTGCCACTTCTCGGGCGCGCGGTCGCCGTTCGGGCGCACCGGGCGCACGTCGCCGACGATCGGGATCGCCCGCTTGCGGAGCGCCCAGAGGTAACGCACGAAGAAGTGCGTCAGCGTCGACAGGCGGTTGCCGTTGCCGAGCAGGCTCGTGATGTGGACGAACACCCACAGCAGCCAGGCGACCGGGCCGGTCAGGGTGAAGCCGTTGGGCAGCTGCACCACGGCGGCGTTGGTGCCGACCGTCGCCATGGTGCCCTTGTCGTGGTACTTGAACTTCTCGAGGGGCTTGCCCGCGAGCATGCGCTGGATCTGCTCGCCGATGTGCTCGCCGCCCTGGATGGCCGGCTGCGCCAGCTGGGCGAGGGCGTCGTCGGTCGCGGCGATGTCGCCCGCGGCGAAGATGCGGTCGAGGCCCTTGACGGTGAGGTCGTCGTTGACCTGGATGCGACCGCCGTGGGTCTGCGGCACGCCCCAGCCGGCCACCTCGGCGTGGGCGGCGACGCCGGTCGCCCAGATCACGAGCTCGGCGGGGATGAACTCGCCGTCGGCCGCGACGACGCCGTCGGGGCGGACCTCCTCGACGCCGGTGTCGAGGCGCAGGTCGACGCCGCGCTTGCGCAGCACCTTCGCGGCGTACTTGCGGAGGCGCGGCGAGAACGGCTTGAGCAGCTCGCCGCTGCGGTGCACGAGGGTGATCGTGATGCTCGAGGCGTCGATCTCGGGGTAGGCGTCCTTGAGGGCCTGGTCGCGCAGCTCGGCCAGCGAGCCCGCCATCTCGACTCCGGTCGCGCCGCCGCCGACGATGACGACCCGGACCTCGCCGCTGCCGACCGAGGCCGCGGCGTTCTCGAGCTGCGTGAACAGCTCGTCGCGGATGCGGAGCGCCTGCGAGCGGGAGTACATCGAGTAGGCGTACTCGTACGCGCCCTTCGTGCCGAAGTAGCTGGTGTTGACGCCGTTCGCGAGCACGAGGGCGTCGTAGGCGATCTCCTCCCCGTCGCGCAGCGTGATGACGCGCTCGTCGGCCCGGACGGTCGTGAGCAGGCCGTGGCGGAACTCGGCGTTCGACTGCTTCGAGCGGAGGCTGCGGAGGAAGTACGTCACGTCGCCCGCGTTGAGGCCGCCCGTGGCGACCTGGTACATGAGCGGCTGGAACATGTTGTAGACGTGGCGGTCGACGAGGGTGATGCGCACGTCGGCGTGGCGCAGCGCCCGCATGGCGGCGATGCCGGCGAAGCCTCCACCGACGATGACGATGTGGGGGCGACTGTCTTCAGCCATGAGTTGACTCCTGCGATGTGTGGTGCGAGCCGGTGGTCGCCCTTGACCCCGAGGATGGCCGGGATCGTGTCCCGTCCGGAGGACAGGCTACCCACTGAGCGAGCCTCAGGAGGCACGTGTCCGCGGGCCGCGGACAGCGACCGCCTCGCCGCGTAGGCTCGGCGCATCCGGGGGCGTCCCCTCCGGCTCCGGCCACGACCTCGCCGGGCCCGCGCCGACCAGGCCGCGGGCGACCTCGACGGCGGGAGACGACGTGAAGGGCTACGTGCTCTACCGCCGCCCCGCGACCCCCGCGTCGGCCTTCCTGCGGCACGACCGCGAGGCCCGCGACCGCCTGGCGCTGGTCAGCTCGCTCGAGGAGCTCGTGCCCGTCGGCGCCGAGCTCGGTGGCCTCGTCATCGACGAGGGAGAGGCGTGGGAGGCGCGGGTCGAGCCCGTCCGCCCGGTCGAGGCCCAGCCCGAGGAGGGGCTCGCCCCGGTGATCCCGCTCTTCAGTCTGCCGCCCCGCCGTGACCGCGCCGCGCGCCCGGCGCGCGCCGCCCGCCGCTAGCGGACGCAGCTCAGCTCAGCTCAACTCAGCGCAGCTCGGCGCAGCTCAGCTCGCGAGCGTCTCGCGCGGGTACTCGCCGAAGCGCTCCATGTACGACGCCGAGAACCGGCCGAGGTGCGCGAAGCCCCAGGTGCGGGCGACCGTCGCGACCGAGGTCGCGCCCGGGGCCGCCGAGCGCAGCTCGTCGTGCGCGCGGTCGAGCCGCACCTGGCGGAGGTACGCCGTGGGCGCGAGGTCGAAGGTGCGCTGGAACCCCTCCTGCAGGGCCCGGAGGCTGAGGTCGGCGGCCTTCGCGATGTCGGTCGAGGTGATCGGCAGGTGCGCGTGGGCGTGCACGTACTCGACCGCCGTGCGCATGCGGGCGTTGCGCGGGGCCTGCAGCTGCGGCGGCAGGTCGGCGCTGCGGTACGGGTAGAGCTGCAGCAGGGCGACGGCCGCCAGGCGTGACATCTCGGAGGCGAGCAGCGGGCTGACCTCGGGGTCGGTGACCGTGCGCGAGACGAGCGCGAGGGTGTTCCACCAGGCGCGGATCGCGGCGGGCGTCGGCGTGGCCCGGCGGTCGAAGTGCAGGCGGCCGGGGGCGGCGCCCTCGCGCTCGGCGGCGACGCGCTCGAGGTCTGAGGTGCGGAAGTGCACGCACTTCTGCACGAAGTCGTCGAAGGCGAACGAGTAGTCGGTCTCGAGCGGCAGCAGCACCGGCGTGCCGGAGGTGAACTCGGTCTCGTCGCGGCCCTCGGTGAACGACCCCGTGCCCGACTGCATCCACGCGACCACGTACTCGTCGTGCGGAGCGAGCCCGCCGCCGAGGTGCCCGGCGAACCGCGTCTCGCGGAGGGTCATCGCGGTGTCGCCGACGGCAGCGTGCCGGAAGGAGAAGGGGCGGTCACGGACGGGCCGGGCGTCGAAGCGGCCGGACGCGAAGGGACCCTCGAGCATCTCGCGCGCGGTGGTGACGTCCGACGAGGTGAGCTCGAGCCTCACGGGGGTGTTCTCGAGGGCACGCACGCGCTGAGTGTCGCACGAAGCGCTGTACCCCGGGGCCCGACGATGCGCGGGGTGGACAGACCGACCGTCCGGGCGCGGCCCCAGTGCAGGGGAGGGGTCCTCGCCACGGGAGGGCCGGACGCCGCCGTCCGGCCCGGCTCGGCGGGCTCAGCGCTCGTCGTCGTCCTGGTAGAGCGCGATGAGCATCGCGGCCGCCTGGCGGGCGTCGCGGGCCGGGGAGGTGGTGCGGGTCATCGCGGCCGAGACCTGGGCGCCCTCGGCCAGCAGGGCGATGCTCGAGCCGAGCTCGCGGGGCAGTCCGGCGTTGAGCGCGAGGTCGGTGACGAGGGCGACGAACGACTCCTTGTGTCGCTGGGCCATCTCGGCGATGCGCGTGTTGTTGCGGCCGAGCTCGCCGTAGGAGTTGATGAAGACGCAGCCCTGGAAGGAGTCCTCCGCGAACCACTCCTCGAGGTAGCCGAAGATGGCGAGCAGCTTGTCGCGCGAGTCGGGCACCTCGACCGTCGCGTCGGCGATGTGCTGCGACCAGGTGACGTGGCGGGCCTCGAGCACGACCTCGACGAGCCCCGACTTCGACTGGAAGAGGCGGCGGATCTCGTCGATCTCCACGCCGGAGGCGGTGGCCACCTCGAGCAGGCGCACCGACCGGATGCCCCGGGCGTTGAAGAGGTCGTCGGCCACGTCGACGACGTGGCGCCCGGTGACGTCGAGGGGCGGGGGCTTCACGGCGGCTGCGGTCATGGGCTCGGATCGATCGGTCGGGTCTGGTCGGGACCTGCACGACACTAGTTGCACGGTCGGCAGAACGAGCGGGAGTGGCCGCGCAGGGCCGTGGTCGGCCCCCGGTTGTCCGGCATGCGCGGTGGGGCGGGGCCCGTGTTCGTGCGCCGTCGCCCGGGGCCCGGAGCGTCGCCCCCGTCCCCTAGCGTCAGCACCGTGACGGCCTACTCGAGCGACTCCGCGGTGCCCCGCGCCCACATCGGCGCGTACCCGAAGCGCCGCACCGCGCCGGCGACGGCCCCCGCCGACGCGCCCCCGGCCGTCGACGAGGCGCGCTACGCCGACTTCTTCGCCGACGGCGCCTCAGCCCTCGACCCCGGTGTCGCCGTGGGCGGCGCCGACGGGCTTCGACTCGGCTGAGCCGCGCTCGCGCAGGTAGATCGACAGCACGACCATGCTGCCGACCGCCAGGAACTCCGACTGCCAGTTCTGCAGGGTCCTGTTCCAGAAGTCGGCCGACGCTACGTAGCCCGCGAGGCCCGTGGGCGCCTCCAGGTCGAGCAGCTGCTGCTCGTCGTGGGCGACGTGGCCGGTGACGGCCTGGGCCGCCCACGACGCGACGAAGATCGCCCCCATCACGAGCCCGAGCGAGTGGGAGGCGAGCCACAGCCGCCAGCCCGAGGCCGCGGCCCAGCGGGGCGAGCCGGGCAGGGCGTGCTCGCGCACGTGCTCCCGCTCGTCGCTCTGCGGGCCGACCTGGTCGAGCTCACCCGACTCCGTCGACCCGCGCTGCACGAGCCAGACCGTGGCGACGATGTAGAGGACGAACTGCAGGTACTCCGACTGCCAGTTCTCGGCGACGTCGGCGGCGAAGCTCGACGACGTCACGTACTCGAGCCAGCTGACCGGCTGCAGGCGGGCGCTCGTCTGGTCGTCGTTGAAGGTCGCCCACCCCGCGAACGACTGGGCGACGAGCGCGACGCCGAAGAGCGCCCCGAAGAACAGGCCCAGGCCGGAGTCGCGGATCCGGTCGACGAGGCGACGCCGCGTCGTGCGCGTGCCGGTCACCGTGCCAGCGCCCCGATCACGAAGAAGGCGAGCAGCCCCAGCCCGATCCCGCCGAGGTAGGTCGCGAAGAGCAGCTTCACGTCAGTCGCCCGCCACGGTGCAGTCGGCCGGCGCGGCCTCGGCGGGCGGGCTGCAGTCGGCGGCGCGCACCTGCCAGGTCGAGCCCGTCCGGGCGAGGAAGGCCACGGTGTCGTCGTAGCGGACGAGCGCGGCCCGGCCATAGGTCTCGACGCCGGTGACGGGCCCGGGCGGCGCGACGTCGAGGCCCCCGAGGGAGGCGGCGCAGTCGTCGCCGAGGTCGTCGCGCGCCGCCGGGGTCAACAGCGCGCACGCGTCCTCGAGTCGGCCGTCGGCCACGGCCGCGGCGAAGCCCTCACCGACCTCGCGGGGGCCGTCGGACGTGCCCGCGCAGCCGGACGCGAGCCCGGCGAGCACGAGGGCGACGGCGACGAGGGCCGCCGAGCGCGGACGCCGAGCGACCGGGGCGGCCGGGGCGGCCCGGCACGGACGAGGAGTGCACGACATGCCTCCTGCCTAGACCGGCCCCGGCGGCGGGTCGAGCCCTCCCTCGGGATCGGGCACCGCGCCTCCCCGGGTGCTAGTGGGTGCAGCCGCGCCCCGCTCCCGGGCGACGGCGGAACTGCGCGGCCCGGAGCCGGACACGGCCCGTCGGGAGGAGTTGCCTCGCCGTGTGGACTCCCTCCCCCTCTGGCTCCTGATCGTGATCTTCGTCGCCGCGGCGGCCGTGACCTGGGTCGCCGGCATCCAGCTCTCGAAGACGACCGACGTGCTCGACGACCGGCTGCACATCGGCAGCGCGCTCGGCGGGCTGATCGTGCTGGCCGTCGCGACGAACCTGCCCGAGATCGCGATCACGGTCAGCGCGGCGCTGTCGGGCGACGTGTCCGTCGCGGTCGGCAACATCCTCGGCGGCATCGCGGTCCAGACCGTGGTGCTCGCGGTGCTCGACGTCTTCGGCCGCCGGGGGAAGGGGGTCGCGCCCCTGACCTACCGGGCCGCGTCGCTCACGCTCGTGCTCGAGGCGGTCGTCGTGGTCGCCGTGCTCACGGTCGTCGTGGCCGGCAGCCAGCTGCCCGACGGGCTCGTGCTGCTGCGGCTCACGCCCGACGTGGTGCTGATCGCCGTGCTCTGGCTGGCCGGGCTGCTCCTGGTGCAGCGCGCCGGGAAGGGCCTGCCCTGGCACGAGGAGGGCCGGGCCCCCGACGCGTCGCCTCACACCACGGGGCACCGACGTCGGAAGCCCGCCGAGCCGCACTCCCGCATGAGCACGACCCGCGCCTCCGTCGTCTTCGCCGTGTCGGCGCTCGCGACGCTCGCCGCCGGCGTCGTGCTCGAGCGGGCGGGCGACGCGGCGTCGTCGCAGCTGGGGCTGTCGGGGGTGCTCTTCGGCGCGACCGTGCTGGCGCTCGCCACGTCCCTGCCCGAGATCTCGACCGGCCTCCAGGCCGTGCGCCAGGGCGACGACAACCTCGCGATGAGCGACATCTTCGGCGGCAACGCCTTCCTGCCCGTGCTCTTCCTCGTCGCGACGCTCATCTCGGGCGAGGCGGTGCTGCCCGCCGCGCAGGCCTCCGACATCTACCTGACGGCGCTCGCGGCCCTGCTGACGCTCGTCTACGTGGTGGGGCTGCTCTTCCGCCCCCGGCGGCGGATCGCGGGCATGGGCGTCGACTCGCTGGTGGTGCTCGTGCTGTACCTCGTGGGGCTCGGAGGGCTGTTCGCGATCGCGAGCTGACGGCCGAGGCACGGCCCCGGCGCTCCCTCGGCACAGGCCCGCGGGAGTCGCGGTGCAGGCCCGCAGGTCACGGTCGGGTAACGAGACCAGTCGATCTCGGGAGGGGCGGCGAACCCTTGTCATCCCCACCGGGAACCACAGACAAGGAGCTGCATCGTGACCATCACGCGCAAGACCATCACCAAGACCGCCCTCGGCCTCGTCGCCTCCGGCGCACTCGTCTTCTCGCTCGCCGCCTGCTCGATGGACGACACCTCGTCCGACGCCGGCTCGTCGAGCTCGTCGTCCGCCGCCGCGGAGCCCACGGCCGAGGCCACGCCGCTGGCGTCGCTGCCCGACCTGAGCAAGGGCGTCGACACCCAGGTCACCGTCGACCAGTCGTTCGTCGACGCGCTCACCAGCCTCGGCCTGACCCCCGGCGTCGTCGGCACCGCCGGCTTCGACTCCGCCACCGGCACGTTCTCCTTCCCGATCACGGGCGGCAACGTCGACTACTACGACCCCGCCAGCGACGTGCGCCCCTACGTCCAGGGCGAGATCGACCACGACGGCTCCGGCCTCAGCCTCACGGCCGGCGACACCGTCGTCGAGCTCACCGACTTCCGGATCGACCCGGGCGAGTCGAAGCTCTACGGCACCGTCACCGCCAACGGCACCGTCGCCGCCGAGGACGCCTACCTGTTCAACCTCTACGGCGGCTCGCTGAAGCCCCTGCAGACGGAGGGCGACAACGCCATCCTCGAGGGCACGACGGTGCACATCAGCCCCGACGCGGCCGCGCTGCTGAACCAGACCTTCAACACCGACGCCGTCCAGGACGAGATGCTCGTCGGCGTCGCGAAGATCACCGTCGCCACCAAGTAGCACCCGCCGTCGCCCTCCGGCGACGCACCCCACCCGGTCGACGACCCGACCGGTGGTTCCCGGAAGAGCCCCGCTGCGCACCGCGCAGCGGGGCTCTTCCGCGTGCGCGGACGAGGTGCACGAACGGTGTCGAGTCGGGCTGTCAAGCACGTTTGAGACGGGATGTACCCCTCCGGCCCAACCCGGGCGCCGTGCGGGAGCGGCCGGTCGAGAGTGGCGGCAACCACAGAGCGGCCGCTCCCCCGGCGGCCGACCGACCATCCCGAGAGGTCTCGACATGAGCGACACTGACCACACCGACGGCACCCCGTCGACCCCCCTGTACGACCAGGCGGCCGGTTCGACGTCGTCCCTGGGCGACGTCACCGGTCAGGGCGACCCGTTCGACTCCGTCGTCGCGGGCACGTCCACCCCGGGCGCCACCACGACCGGCACGGGCACGGGCACGGGCTCCGGCTCCGGCTCCGCCGACTCGTCGGGCTCCGGCAAGGCCGACGCGGCCAAGGGCGAGGCGAAGGCCGTCGCCGGCGACGCGGCGGACTCCGCGCAGCAGGTCGCGGGCACCACGAAGGAGCAGGCCGGCAAGGTCGCCTCCGAGGCGTCCGGCCAGGCGAAGCAGCTCTTCGGCCAGGCCACCTCCGAGCTGAAGGACCAGGCCGGCGCACAGCAGCAGAAGGCGGCCGAGGGCCTCCACGCCGTCAGCCAGCAGCTGACCTCCATGGCCGACTCGAGCGACACCGGGCTCGCGCAGGACCTCGTCCGCAACCTCAGCGGCCGCGCCCACGGCATCGCCAGCTGGCTCGAGGGCCGCGACCCCGGCACCCTGCTCGACGACGTCAAGCACTACGCCGCGCGCAAGCCCGGCACCTTCATCGCGATCGCCGCCGTCTCCGGCCTCTTCGCCGGGCGCGTCGTCAAGGCGCTGACGGCCGAGGCGAAGAGCGAGCACGGGAGCGACGCGAGCTCGACCGGCACCGGCACCGCCTCGACGACGCCCGCGGGCGTTCCGAGCCGCACCGCGCCTCCGGCCGGCGACGCGACCATCACCGGCCCCGTCGCGGGCGAGTACGACGTCGTCACCGAGGGCGACGTGCCCGGCTTCGGCACGACCACGAGCTCCAGCACCCCGGGCACCTTCCCGGGCGAGGGGGCGACGCGCCCGTGACCGACGCCACCTTCCCCGGCGGCGGCGTGCCCGCCGGCGGGCCCACCCCCGGCGTGCCGGACCCGGAGGACCGCGCGGCGACGACGTCGCTGGGCGACCTCCTCGGCAGCGTCACGAGCGACATCTCCACCCTCTTCCGCCAGGAGGTCGACCTCGCCAAGGCGGAGCTGACCGAGTCGGCGAAGAAGGCGGGCAAGGGCGCCGGCATGTTCGGCGGCGCGGGCCTCACCGGCCTGTTCGCCCTGCTCTTCCTGTCGCTGGCCGCGATGTGGGGCCTCGGCGAGCTGATCGGCGTGGGCTGGTCGTCGCTGATCATCGCCGTCGTCTACGCCGTCGTCGCGCTCGTGCTGTTCACGCGCGGACGCAAGAAAGTCAAGGACATCACGGGAGCACCGAAGACGGCCGACTCCCTCAAGAAGATCCCCGAGACCGTGAAGCCTGGAGGCCACTGATGAGCACCGCCAACGAGAACAAGACCCCGGAGCAGATCCGGGCCGAGATCGAGCGCACCCGTGCGGGCCTCGGCTACGACGTCGACGCCCTCGCCGACAAGGTGAACCCGACGAGCATCGCCCACCGCCAGACCGACAAGGTCAAGGGCAAGTTCAGCAGCGTCAAGGAGTCCGTCATGGGCACCGCGCACCACGGCACGAGCAGCGTCTCGGGCGCCGCGTCGGGCGCCGTCGACTCCACGAAGGACACCGTGCAGCAGGGCGTCCAGAAGGCGAAGGGCAACCCGCTCGCCGTCGGCCTGATCGCCTTCGGCGCCGGCTGGCTCGTGTCGTCGCTGATCCCCGCCTCCGACAAGGAGCAGGAGCTCGTCGCCCAGGCGAAGGAGCAGGCCGGCCCTGCCGTCGACGCCGTCAAGGGCGCCGCGCAGGACGTCGCGCAGAACCTGAAGGAGCCGGCGCAGGAGGCGTTCGCCAGCGTCAAGGACACCGCGCAGGAGGCGGCGGGCACCGTCAAGGACGAGGCCCGGTCGGCCGCGGGCGACGTCAAGGACAGCGCCCAGCAGTCGAAGGACACGGTCCAGGGCGCGTAGACCCGGGCCACGTCGTCCGCGTGCGGGGCGCGCGGCGCGTGTCGCCGCAGCGAGGTGACGCGTCCTGGGCCCCTGCGTGCGCGCCGGGCCCGGAACGGGTCACCTCGATGGCGGAAGGCGGACGCAGCGACGCCCTGTCTCGCGGGAAGCGTGAGCACGTCGCGAGACAGGGCGTCGGGCAGCGTCGGGGGGACGACGCCGCCGGGGCACCGCCGGGGGGAGCGGTGCCGGTCTGGGGCTCGGCTAGCGGCCGAGGACGATGGACCCGGTCTGCGTCCGGATCGTCGAGGTGTGGGTGGCCAGGCGGCCGAACTGCGCGCGGACGTAGCGGCCGAGCGAGGTGCGCGGCACCGACGGCGAGACGTACGACCCGACGAGTCGCTCGGAGCCGCGGGTCGACGACACGTAGCTGCCGACCGGCTCGTCGCGGCGTGCGGTGCTGGTGTACTGGCCACCCAGCGGGAAGGGCTGGGCGGGGGCGGCGGTGCGGGTGTGGTTCGTGCTCATGGGGGCCTCCTCGGCGTGCGGGGCGGCGAGGCGGCACCGTCGGGTCGGGTGGCGTTCCTCGTCACCGTCGGCGTTGCCTCTACCCTAACCCTAGTTTTGAGTCATTCAAGACAACGGCGCGACTGCACAGCGAGCCCCCAGGAACCCGCGCCCGCCTCGTGGGCGCACGGAGGTCGACGCGAGTCCCCGGGGAGGCGCGACTAGCGTGGGGCGGTGACCGCGCCGACCCCGCCCCGAGCCCCCCGTGAGACCCGCTCCTTCGCCCCGCCGAGCCGGCCCGTCGTGGGCTTCGTCGACGGCGACGTGGTGCGGGTGCTCGGCGTGCCGTACGCGGAGGCCGAGCGCTTCGAGGCTCCCCGACCCGCGACTCCTGCGGTCGACGCCGACGGGCGGGCCGTCCCCTACGAGGCGTTCTCGCGGGCGCCCGCGTCGCCGCAGCTCTCGTCACGCACGCTCAGCGCCCTGATCGAGGGCGCGAGCGACGGCATGGTCGACTCCGAGCAGTGCCAGGCGCTGTCGATCACGCTGCCCGCCGACCTCGAGCCGGGGGAGTCGCTGCCGGTGATGGTGTGGATCCACGGCGGCTCGTACGTCACGGGCGCCGGCGACCTCGGCGTCTACGACCCGCGAGCGCTCGTGGCCGAGCAGCGCGTCGTCGTCGTCACGGTGACCTACCGCCTCGGCATGCTGGGCTTCTACGGCGACGGTGCCTCGGTGCCCGCCAACCTCGGGCTGCTCGACCAAGTGGCCGCCGTGCGCTGGGTGCACGAGAACGTCGCGGCGTTCGGCGGCGACCCCGACCGCGTGACGCTCTTCGGCCAGTCGGCGGGCGGCGACTCCGTCGCCCACCTCATGATCAGCGAGGGCGCCCGCGGCCTGTTCCGCCGCGCCATCGTGCAGAGCGCGCCGCTCGGCATCACCCGCGGCCGGTCGCGCATGAACCGAGCCATGGTGGAAGCGGTGGGCACCCCGCCCCGGAACGCCCCCGTCGCGCAGGTGCTCGCTCTCCAGGCCGCGGCCGAGAAGGCCGCCCGCCGGTTCGGCCTCCGCGGGGGCATGGCGTTCGGGCTGCAGTACGGCCAGGCGCCCCTGCCCGCCGAGGCCGACCGGGAGGCCGCGTGGCGCGAGGTCGCGCCCGACGTCGACCTGCTGATCGGCTCGACCAGCGAGGAGACGGGCCTCTTCTTCGCGTTCGTGCCGGCGCTGGAGCGCCTGGCCGGGCTGCCGGTGGTCGGGCGGGCCTTCCGTCGGCTGCTCGTCGGTGCGACCACCCACGCGATCTACGGGCGCGACGCCCGGGCGTTCGCGGCGCGGCACCGGGC
>Ga0308160_10001295_pt1 | contig 36311 bp, 39 predicted proteins | sample PhyFR1_FD_201036 | JGI IMG/M metagenome (GOLD analysis project Ga0308160, IMG submission 201036) | Phyllosphere microbial communities from UC Gill Tract Community Farm, Albany, California, United States - DLSLF.R1 | ecosystem: Host-associated > Plants > Phyllosphere > Unclassified | place: USA... | reverse complement strand
GTCATGTCGCGCGACGAGCTGCGGGCGGGACGGCAGGTCATCACCAGGTCAGGGTCGGACACGCCACGTAGAGGAGGATAGAGCGAGACTCACTGTCACAAGATGACTGAGCGATGGACCTGGACTGGCGGAGGATAGAGGATGGGCGAGGGATGATGAGATGAGGGTAGGAGGGTCGCGTCCTCGTCTGCTCGCCCTTGCCCTTTTGACGGGCGCGCTCACTGAACGCTGCGACGCGTTGCAAGGCCCACCTAGAGCGCGACCGTGTCGACCCTGCCCTGCCTCTTGGACCCGGCAAGCGGGACGGAAGGAAGCAAGGAGGTGGAAGGAAAGGCAGGCGCGCCGGAAGGGAGGGCGGCTGCGGGATCTGTCGAAGGCTCTGCCGCCGGTCGGCGTCCGCGAGAAACCTTGGACCAAGCGAGAGCACCGTCGCATGGCATCTTGTCCGGCGCACCGGCACTGCTGTCGACCTGTGCTGCCGGTCAGTCGTGAGCAAGGCCGGTCAGCATCGTCTGTTGCAGCGGGAAGGGGGAGTGAGCGTCGACAGGCCAGCAGATCGTCGCCGTCGCCGCCGTTCCGAACAGGGCGCAGGGAGGGCCAAAGTCGGCCGCGCAGCAACCGCCGGGGCACGGGTCAGGCCAGCCTCCTTCAAGCGCAGAGGCCAGGAAGCAGGAGGGAGGAGCGGGAGCACAGGGCGTACACACCGGACCGTCTGCACGTGCCGGTGCTGGTAAGTGGCCGAAGCGGGCCGTCAGAACGAGCAAAGCAAGGAGTCGCGTCGCCCTGCCTCCTCCTGCTGCTGCCGGCCGGTCGGAGAGAGCAGCGGACAGACGAGGAGGACGACCCGACCTTGCCCTCCCTCCCTCGTCCAACCGCCTTCCTCGTCCATCGTCGTCGTCCATCCACCATGTCGCCCTTCGCGTCCTCTCCCGCCGCTGTCAGCCGGCTCGTCGTCATCCTCATCCCTCGCACCGCCGTCGCGGCTGAGCGATGGGCGCCCTCCTCCCTCTGTCAACAGCCCCTCCGCCGACCGACCTGTCGACCGGCCCTGTCTCGCACGCACCGCGACCTCGTCTCTCTCGCCCTCGTCCCTCTGCTTCTCACCCTGCGAACCGGTCACGGCAGACCCTCCAGGCCGTCTCCCTGCCCTATCCCGTCCAGCCGCTCGTCAACACGCCCACCGACGGCCTGCCCGTCGACCTGCCCAGGCTGGCGGCAGCGGCGGCGCTTGGACCTCGCCCTCTCGCCCGGCCGTCAGCTCCGTCCAGCGCTTGGTCAGCAAGAGGGCGGCCATAGGGTAGGAAGGATCTCAGCGGTGAGCCGTCGACGGCAACTCGAGCCGAAGTCAGCCTGGCTCCCCTACTCCTCATCGTCGTCGTCGTTGGCGGCGGGTCGATGTCGTCCTTCCTGGCTCTCTCGCCGCCAGCACCAAGCCACCAGCCCGGCCTCGTCCCGCCTCTCGCGGTCGTCGCGCAGCCTCCCTTCCGAGGCCAGGCACCCAGCCTCTCTCGACTCGACTCTGGCCCACAAGTCTTTGAGCCCTGCTTCTCCCATACCTGCTAGGCGCTCCTCTTGCTGTCGACAGAGGAGTGCATGCTGACCCCGCTCGGAGCGCTCAGACTGACGCTTCTGCTGGACTCATCGCTGTCATCGCTACTGCTGCTGCCGCCGCCCTTGTGCCTGAGCGGGAGAAGGAGGCCGTCTCCCTTCGCGTGCTGACCGTCCCTGCTCCGAGCTCATTCTCATCTCTCTCCAGCTCAGCTCGCGCTTCATCGTCGCACCCTTGTCGTCACCGCCATCTCGGGTCGCTCCTGGCGCTGCGCACTCGACCCGAACCGACGGTGGCTTCTGGCGACAATGGAGACGACGACGACGATCCGAGACGACGGGCGCCACCTTTCGGTCGGCCAGGGGTTCCCAGCGCCAGCCTTCGGCTCTCATCGTTCGCTAAATGAGCCGGGACTTGGAGGCGGCGGGCGCGGCGGCCGCCACACGCCTGCTGCAACTCTCCTGTCCCGAGCGCTCCTCCTCGCCCTCTGCTCCCCTCACAGGCCCCTCTCAATCACGACGAGGGCATGCTCTTGTAGCGCTTGACGAGCTGCACCCGTGCCTACCCCGGTCGACCCCATTCGGCCTCGAGGAGCGGCTTCCAGGGCGGTCAAGGTAGGCGACTGCGCGCTGCCCCGCCCGTCCGTCGGGTCCGACCCTCGGCTCTGGATTGCCTGTCCATGGTCCCTGCTCGGGGACGGGTCGCAAGCGCCGAACTCTCGTGCGTGCGTGTCGAGCGCAGGCCTCTGCGGGCGCTCACTGCCGAGGCTGGCTCGACCCGGCAGGTGGGCGGCCTGCGTCACAAGCCAAGGATACCCAAAGGGCAGGCGAGAGGGAGGGCGAGAGGAGAGGGCGTCCTCTCCTCTCCCTTCCATCACTCAACACTCGACTCTTCGCTTGACCGCCAGCCGTGCCTTCTCGCCAGCCCTCCCAATCAACTAGCACTCGCCTACCCAGCCAGTCCAACTCTCAGCCAGCCAACATGCCTGCCACCCGTGACAACTACCTTCTTTGGAAGCCTGCAAACGTGCGAGCCTCTTCTCTCCCGCCCTCCGTGCGCAGCCCGTCTTCCCCGACTGACATCTCTCACTTCCAATCTCCCTTCCTTCTTCGCAGGCCCGCCGCACACCCGACGTGCTCGTTCGGATTCGGCTCGCTCGCCGGGCCAAGACCGTCTGCAAGACCGTTGAGCCGGTGTACGTCTCGATGTACGTCTGCTTCCAAGGTCGCTTGGTCTGCCTAGCTGAACAGGGACTGACAAACTGGTTGCCTGGCCTCCAGTCCTGTCTCGCCTCTCGCGCCAACCTGAACGAAGCGCTACCCGACCAGGGAGCGCTCGGCCAGCCCGTGAGTTCTCCGGTCGACGTACACTGCCTCTCGATATCTCTCGCCGATGTCTGATCACCCTGGTCCGCACATGCTTCAGATCCCTTTCGCTCTCCCGCTCGAAGCGCGACCGCCCAACCGACCGGCACGACCTCGCTCACGAGGAGATCGCTCACGTCCGCAAGCGTGTCCACGAGACACCGCGGCCAACGTACCGCGGCCGACGCTTCAGTCCCATCAAGCTCAAGAAGCGGTCGCCACAGGCGGTCGCCGCTGCCGCCGCCGAGCTCGCCCGGCTCGACGCCAAGTGAGTCTTGACCTCTTCCCGTCTTTTCACGCTGGCTCTGGCTGGCATTCGCTTAGCTTCCGCTGACGACTACTCCCACTGGCTGTGCTACACAGGCTCTCGCGCTGCGTTCACGAAATCCTCCTGGACACGTCTCCGTGCGTTTACTTCCGAGTCGCCTGTTTGCGGGTTTGGCTTCCGGCTGACCCTCCTCGCCCTCCTTCAGGCGCCGGACCCCCTCGGTCGACTCGATCTGCTCAGGCGACTACTGCCCAACCCGCCCAGACGACGTGATCCGCGTCAAAGGCCTGGCTAGCCCCTCGGAGGACCCGATCCGCCCGGCGGTTGACTCCGGCGCTCGCCTCAAGGTCATCTCATCCATCGCTTTCCACGAGCGGGGAACCGAGTCTACTCTGCGAAACCTCGTCCAGGCCTTTGTCCGTCGATGGGACTTTGCGCTTGAGCCAGCCCACAGCAAGGCCCTCTTCGGCAACGTCGAGTCGCTCCTCGAGGCCTCCGAGACCTTCAACGAGTGGCTTTCAGAGGAAATCTCCGGGGCGAGCAGCGAAGCCCGCATCGGCGCCGTCTTCCTAGACATGGTGCGGCACTCTCCCCGAAGCTCTCACTCTCGCTTACCTCCGCTGAACCCGTCCTCCCCCCTTTCTCACTCCCAGGCGGCCAAATTGGAGCGCCGCTATGGCATCTACTGCGCCTACTATGATAGCATCAGTCGGACGATCGAGAAGGCGGTCGCCACTGACGCCGTCTGGAGCAAATACATCCTGACCGCCTGGAAGAAGGTTTCCCGCACCTACGGCGGACAGACCCTGCACGAAGTGCGCTACGACCCGATCTTGTGGGCCTTCCAAGACCACCTGCCTCTGCTTGAGGACCTGCTCGTCCTCACGCCAACGGGCCACCCCGACCACGACGACCTCAAGCAGGCGATCGCCGTCTGGAAGGAGATGGCCGGCCGTTGCCTGCGCCTGATCCCCTCCCCGCCAAAGCCGAACCCTGACGCGCACTGCCATAGCGAGTACATCTTCTGAGCGACGGGTGAGTCAGCCTCCTCTGTCTCTGCCTCCTCACTCTGCGCCCCCTCTGACCGACCTTGCCATCTGCTCCCAGCCCGTTCCTGCGAGACTCTGACTCGCCAACCTCCGCCCCCTCCGGACCCATCGCCAGCTCAGGCTCTTCTCCCCGGCCAAAGCCGTGCTCTCTTGTCTTGTCCGTGACCTCTCTTTCTATACCCTTGTTCCTCCTACATACCTTCGCTCTCTCGCGCGTTCGCACTTGGCAGCCCTCGAGCTGCCCCATACCCGGCTCCGGCCCTCGAAGCATACCCCTCTCTCGTCACTCTCTCTGACTGTCTGTCATCTTCTGAATTCCCGTCTTCCCCCCTCTGCGTCTGCCTCTGTACCTCTCCCATCTCGATGTTGCTCTGTCCATCAAAGCCCCGGGTGATCAGCATCGCATCGTCATCAGAGCTGACCTCCATCGAGCCGCTCGCTCTTGGCGCTTATCTTGCGAAGGCCGGCCACCTCGGCTGTGCGGTGAACAAGTGGATCGATGACATCGGGGTCGAATGGGTCTGCGACGCCGGCAAGCCAGACGACAGTCCGAGCCGGACGTGAACCATACGCAACTGACACAGCTTCGATCTCCTGACTCTTGTGCGAGGCTCAGCCCAAATGTCAGCACGACCTCCCTTCTGTCCTCCCTGCTTTCGCGCGTTGATCGAGGTCATTGACTATAGTGTCGAGCCTGCGAGTGCGTCCGCCGCGACATCGCGGCCGGGCAGCTCCCTGCCCTTGAGGACCTCGCGCACCTCGTCGGCGCTCAGCGTCTCGTAGCGGATGAGGGCGTCGGCCAGCTGTGACGGAAGAGTGGGCGTCAGTGCTGGTTTGGGTCGTCGAGCCACAGGACAGCTGGCACTCACGAGATCGAGCTTGGATCGGTTCGTCGTCAAGAGATCCCACGCGCGCTTGGCGCCTTCCTCAATCAAGCTGCAAACACGTGAATCGGAAAGGGACAGGCGATCGGTCAGCAGATTGCTCGACGCCGAAGGTCAGGACGGACAAGAGACAGTGGACGCACGACCGGATCTCGCTCTCGATCTCGTCCTTCTTGCGCTCCGAGAGGTAGACCGACTCGTCGCCGTGGCTGACGAGGCCGACCTTCTCGCTGAAGCCCATCTCCTTGACCATTGCACTCGCGACGTTGGTCGCGGCGACGAGGTCGCTGTGCGCGCCCGAGGTGACATTGTCGGTCCCGTAGATGAGCTCCTCGGCGACGCGGCCGCCCATCGCGACGTCGATCCGGGCGAGATACTCCTTTTTCGAGTACGAGTCCTTGTCGGCCTCGGGCAGCTGGAAGGTGATGCCGAGCGCCTGGCCACGGGGCAGGACGGTGACCTTGTGGAGCGGCATCGCGCCCTCGGTCAGCATCGCGACGAGCGCGTGCCCGCCCTCGTGGAAGGCCGTCATCCGCTTGGCCTCGGGCGTGACGAAGTGGCTCTTGCGCTCGGCGCCCATCATGATGCGGTCCTTGGCCCACTCAAAGTCGAGCAGCGAGACGGCCTGGGCCCGGTCGCGCGACGCCTTGACGGCGGCCTGGTTGACGAGGTTGGCGAGCTCGGCGCCCGACATGCCGGGCGTGCCGCGGGCGATGATCGACGGGTCGACCTCGGGCGCGACCGTGATGTCCTTGATGTAGTGCTTCAGGATCTCGACCCGGCCGCGGACGTCTGCAGGAGCGAGGCGCAAGGGGTCAGAGCGAGACGAGACGCTAAGGGCAGCGGCCGAGTGAATTGCGGGCTGGACGCACCTGGCAGCGGAACGTTGACATGCCGATCAAAACGGCCGGGGCGAACAAGGGCAGGGTCGAGCGACTGGGGGAAGTTGGTGGCGCTGCAGAGAGCGCGAAGGAGGCAAGGTCAGTCTGCGTGCCCAGAGGGAAGGACGCGGCCGCGATCGACTAACGCAATGACGATGATTCCGGTCGAGGCCTGGAAGCCGTCGAGCTCAGTCAGGAGCTGATTGACCGTCTGCTTGAGTGCGGCCTGGTCCTTGTTGGACCGCTTGCCGCCGACTGAGTCGAGCTCGTCGATGAAGATGATGGCCGGCGACTTCTTCTTGGCCGCCGCGAAGAGCTCGCGGATCCGCTTGGCACCGACGCCGACGAACCTGAGAGCGTCAAAGCGCGTCAGCAGAAGCGGATCAAGCGGGCCACAAGGGGGCTGACCGCAGACTCACATCTCCTCGAACTCGGATCCGGAGGCAAAGAAGAAGGGCACGCCAGCCTCGCCGGCAACGGCCCGGGCGAGCATCGTCTTTCCAGTTCCGGGCGGGCCGGTCAAGAGCACGCCCTTCGGTAAGCGGCCGCCGAGCGTCGAGAAACGGGTCGGGTCCTTGACTGCGTCGCGACAGCAGGCGAGTCAGCAAGCGAGCGTGACCACTTCATCACGGCGAGGCTTGGTCGGGACGCACGGAACTCGACGATCTCCTGGAGCTCGTCCTTGGCCTCCTCGCAGCCCTTGACGTCGTCAAACTTGACGACCTTGCCGCCGTCCTTGGTGCTCTCAAACTCGTTGACGCTCGGCCCAAGCTTGACGGTGCCGGCCTGCTCCATGACGAGGACGGCGATGGTCGCGAAGCCTGCGGAAGGAGGGATTGATGTCAGCTTCGGGGCCGTGCTCAGGGCTCAAGACACCGAAGCGCAGCGACCGACGCACCGAACCACTTGATGCCCGTGCCGACGGCATACCAGAATGACCGGCCGGTAAACCAGCCGTCCTTCTTCTCGTCGACGACAACATGCACAGGCTCCGCAGCCTTGCCGCTCTGACCCGACGACAGCAGCCGCGCCGCACCGTCCTCTGCAGGCGGCGTGTAGATCGGTCCGCCGCCGCCGCTGCTACCGCTGCTGCCGCTGAGAGCCGCACTGCCAGCGCCGGCCGAGGCGAACGATGACGAGGCCGGGGCCGCCGAATGCCGCTGCAGGAGATCGTCGCGGATCTTGATGGCCTTGTTGACACTTTTGTTCTCGCCGAGAAGCATGAGCGCTTGAACGTAGAGCGCGAAGATTCCGGGCGAGTGGAAGAGGTCTTTTGAAGGGTCCTGCGAAGGAGGTCGAAGCCAGGCTCAGCGAGTCAGCACCGGTCCGCACCACGACGCTCTCCACATCGCAAGATGCAGCGCGGAGCGAGATCGACCGGGGACGTACCCAGCCGCCGAGACGCTCCCAGTGGTCGACGATGAGCCTCGCGCCCTCCTTGCCAGCGGCGCTCTCCAACTCGCCGCTGCCGTGGAGGATCTCGCGGAACAAGCCCTCGACCCTATCGACGTCTTCCTCGCGGCCAACGGCCGCTCTTTGCGAGAGCTCGGCCAGCTCAGCTTGCCAGGCGGCGACGGGACCGTCTTCGAGCGCGGCGGTCGAGCTGGCCGGCTCGGGGCCGGTCGTCGAGGTGGAGGCCTCGTCGGCAGCTGGCCGCTTGGCAAAGATCGAGCCGAGCGAGAGCTGCCGGGCTTGGAGAGAGCCAGCAGCCGAAGCCCTGATCCGAGAGCTAGAAGGCAGACCGCAGCTGCTGGTGGCACGGCATGTCGACGAGGACGCCGAGCGAGCGATGAGGGGCGAGGGGTGCGAGGCCGATGCAGCCGAGGCCAGCAGTCGGCGAGCCGGCCGAGAGGACGGCCGTCCGATGGCCTTCATTTCGAGCGATTTCGAGGCAGGAGCGGCAAATCTAGACGGCACTGCAGAGGTGGAGCAACGAAGCTTGGTGGCAGACTGGGCCGAGCAGAATGTGCGTCTGTGCTAGGAGAGAGGCAAAGATGGTCGTTTCGAGGTCGACCTCATCGGGCTCCTGCCACGCGCCCTTCCCTCCGAGCCCGCCCAGCGCTGCCGCAGCCTCCGACGCCGCGTATGCGGCGGCGCCCTGCTGCAACTCCGACAGGCGGCCAGCCGTCGCTTGCGTCAGTCGCCTGCCCCACCCTCACAACAAGTCCTCCTCCATCGCACTCGCGCTAGCTCCGTCTATCAATTGTCCGCTGACGACAGATCGCCGGCGCCTCTTGCATTTCGCTGTCGGCGCCTCGGGTCACCGGACTTTTGCAATGCCCAGAATGCGGACCTCGTCGCCAATCCGCTCCTGGGCCGCTCTCACTTCAAGCAGAGGGACCCTCACGGATGCGGGACGTAACGAAGTCATGGCCAGAAGGGTCTCCTCCAATGGAGCCTGCCGAAAGGGGGTTGGAAGGACACTGAGGGCGGAAGAGCCGGACGACGGAGCACCGTGCAAATGCGGTCGGCCGAGCTGGAGCAAGCTTTGTGCGCTCAGAGGTTGATGTTGTACCTACAAAGACCAAGATCGCGAACGCAGGTCGTCAGCGATCGACACGGCCGCGCAGAAGGGGGCAGCAAGGGTGAGGGACGCAACTCGTACTCGTCCCCTCCGAGCTGGGCGACCCAGAGGACGACGGCGCCGGCCATGATGCCTGCGTTCCAGATGACGTTCTGGACACCCCAGGCGATGCCTTCGTCGTGCGGCGGCCGGGCGGCGAGCAGGTACTTGACGACGAGCGTCGTCTGCGTGGCGGTAAGACGGAGCAAGGGGGAAGGCAAGAGACATCGTTGAGTCAGCGCTCTCTCACAAAGGCTTCAGGACATCCTAGAGCGTCAGGCGTGGTAGAACCGAAACCGGCGCAGCGTCTCGAGTGGATGGAGGGAGCCTCGCTGAGAGCGGGTGTGCCGGGGCCATGGCTTGCGCGTCTCAGGGCGCAGAGCGACACCGGCGCTCAATGCGATCGCCTCACATCCGAGCGCCCGCCCACGACCAATACTACACGAAACAAGTCGAGAGCGCCAAGAAGGAGCAGACGTACGATCGACCCGGCCAGCCCGCCGGCGAGAAGCGCAAAGCCGCAGAAGAGGACGAGCCGGGCGCGCCAGGCGGTCGTCGAGGAGCCGTCGGCGTAGCCGTCAGACGAGAGGTGGGCCTTGTCGATCAGGTTGACGATGAGCATGCCGACTGTCGGGGGTGGACGAAGCAGCATAAAGCGGAGTCCGATGGGTGCAGGGCGGTGCGTTGCAAGCGAGGGGCGGCGCGGTTGGCGAGCGAGTCGGGCAAGCGCAGCATTCCAGCGGTAGAGCGGCACGATGAGAACAGAGGAGCGATAAGGACGAGCAGCAGAGCATCGGGAGTCAGCTCCTCGGATGATTGGCAGGTCGAGAGCGGCAACGTACGAGTCGCGATGAGCCCGGTCGACCAGTCTGCGAACGTGACGTAGGGCCCGACGCCGCCACCGCCGCCGTCCTCTCCCTCCCCACCACCGCCACCGGCAGCCGCCCGACGGTGCTTGCCCGACATGATGACGGCGTCGACAAAGCACCACCAGCCGAGGGCAAAGAGGGCGCCGGCGAGGTGGACGAGGAGCGCGCGCTTGTGCCGGCCGAGCGAGAGCCGCTTGCTAAGGAAGTCGGGGATCGGAAGGATGAACAGCCGGAGCGGGTCGTACGGTCTCCGGGGGAGCGAGCTGCTGCTGCTGCTAGTGGTCGCCATCGTGTGGGCTGAGAACAAGAGTTGGGACAGATGAGGTCAGGCGAGGTGGGAACAGGAGCGAGATGGCAGCAAGGGCGGGGCAGGGGCCTCGTGAGCCGGCCGGCCGGCCGACGACCGCCCTGCTGCTGCAGGCGCGCGCGCGGGGGCGGGCGAGGGCGAGGGCGAGGTCGAGGGCGAGGGCTGGGCCGGCTGGGTCCGCGGGCACCCAAAGGGGAAGGCTGACCTCAGCCCGGATCCCCTCATCCTAATCCGCCTCCCACCCTGGGACCCGTTGGCTCATCCCTCCAGACTGACGTCGAGCAGCTTCCAGCCACCCCGCCATCTGACCTCGACCGACAGATCAAAAGCCGGGCCGAAATCCGTCGTCGACCCTCTTCCGTCTCTCACCAACCATCACCACCCATCTTGCACCGAAGCCACCATACCCTTCCCTCGCCTGCCTCTCGCAGCGACCCTCGTCCTCCTCCTCACAGCCCTCCTCATCGCAGTCCTCACACAGCAGCAGCAGCAGCAGCTCCCACTCCCAGCCTTCATGTCTGCCACCGCGACCGCAACTGCCGCAACCGCCAGCGCCAAGTCGGCCCTCGCCGGCGCTATCTCGCGCAACCCGGCGCTCAAGCTCGCCCTCCGGCCGTCCGAGACCCGTGGCCAGGCCGACCACGGCTGGCTCAAGTCATTCCACACCTTCAGCTTCGCGAACTACTTTGATCCTAGGTTCTCGGCCTTCGGTCCGCTTCGCGTCATCAAGTACGTGTTTCTGTTCCGCGTTTGTGTGAGTGAGACGTTCTCAAGACGAGGCTGACCGAGGCGCACGCCGTCGTTCCAACAGCGAGGACCGGGTCGCCCCCAACGAAGGCTTCGGCACGCACCCGCACGCCGAGTTTGAGATCTTCTCGGTTCGTGCGCCTGTCGCTCGAGATCAGTGCTTCCCTCTTTGATGCTGACTCTGCGCCTTCTGCCCTCTAGTGGATCGTCAGCGGCGAGCTCTCGCACCGCGACAGTATGGGCAACGAGGAGGTCCTGAAGGCGGGCGACCTCCAGATGACCTCGGCCGGTACCGGCATCCGTCACAGCGAGTACAACCGCAACCCGAAGAAGCCCGTCCACTTCCTCCAGGTGCGTGTCGCGCGTCTCTTGGACTGACTGCCCCTTGCGCAAAGTCGGCCAACTGACGCCCCCCCTTCCTCTGCCATGTGCCGCCGCCGCAGATCTGGGCCATCCCGAACGAGTCACGCCTCAAGCCGTCGTACACGACGCGCCACTTCCCCCGGTCCGAGCGTCTCAACACGCTCGTCCCCGTCGTCGCCCCAACCGGCTCCTCGTCGGCCGTCTCGGCCGAGCGCGAGGCCGAGGGACCCGCTCCGGTTCATGCCGACCTGCACCTGTTTGCGACCGTGCTCGAGCCGGGCAAGGAGGTTGGCCACAAGTTCAAGCCGGCGCTCAAGGGTGGCAAGCCCCGGCGCGCCTACGTCCACGTCGTGCGTCGTTCCCTATGCCTCAGGCTTCTCTCCCAGTGCGTTCCCACGCTGACCCACCTCCCCTCGTGACGGCCCCTCACAGATTCAGACGACGCGCTACAACATCCAGAAGTCGCTGAACGGGCCCGAGGCCGGCCGGGTCATGCTCAACGACGAGCTCGAGCTGGGTGAGGGGGACGGCGCGTTCGTCGAGGGCGGGAAGGAGAAGGCCCTGCTCGGGCTCCGCAACACCGGCGGCAAGGAGGTCGAGGTCCTCGTCTTTGACCTGGCGTCCGACTAAGACCTCTCCACCTGCCGTCGATCTCCCTGTATCTCTTCGTAGCTTGCTCTCTCTCATGACACATCATGCCCCCCTCCCCCTCTCTTTCGTGCAGTCAGACTCACGGCCGAGTTCTGTGCGGCGGGCCCAGCCTAACCCTAGCTCTCCTCGCCCGCGCGCGCCGGCCGTCCGTCCATCTCGAGCCTTGCTGCTCCTGACCCCGTCTCGTCAACTCCTCTGCTCGGCTCCCTCCTCTTCGCCCCTTCTCGGCACCGTCGGCAAGCGTTCATCTCTCTTCTAGAAAGTCGCGCCCGTCTGTGGCGGATGGCGACGACGACACGCGCCCGGGCGGGCAGCACGACCCACGGCAGCGTCGGCGGCGGCGGCAGCTCCTCTGCTTCGCACGGCCTCGGCATCAGCAACCTTGGCTCGTCCTCCTCCACGAGCTCGCTGCTCTCTCACCCGCTACAAGCGCAGCCTCAGCAGCTCCAGCGGAAGGAGAGTGTCTTTGGCCAAGGCCAGGCGCACAACGACGGCCGGAGGTCCATCGTCGCTCTTCAGCAGCATGGCCAGCACCGGCGGTCAACCGCGGCGGCGATGCGCCCGCTCCTCGGCGGCCGACACAGCAGTGCCGGGCTTGGTCAGCTGAGGGAGGATGCGTACGGCGAAGATGGCGAAGGCGCCGTCGATGAGTCGAGACTCGATGCGGAGGAGGTCATGCGGGCGCTCAGCGTCGGCGAGGCGAGGCGGGTCGAGGCCAGGCTCCGGTCGGTCCCTCCCTCCCTTCACCTCTTTCCCGCCCGAGATGGTCGCGAGGCTTGGGCGGCTCGATGCAACGCCCCTCGAAGCTGAACCGGTACCTCTGACCTCGTATCCCTCAGCTCACTCGCGCTCAGCAAGCAGCACGAGCTCCGAACGATGGTCGGCGAGCGCTACCGCGACCTGCTTTCGTCCTCCGAGGCGCTCGGCACCCTCTTCGACGCCTCGGCCAGGCTCTCGACTGGCCTTGGCCGGATGCGTGAGCTCGTCGGCAGCGTCAGCGCTGGCGACCTGGGCGTGACCGGCTCGGGAGCGAGCGTCGATGGGGCCGCGTCCGACAACGGCGTCGGCGAGGGTGCGTCACGTCGCGGCGCGAGCTGCGTGAGGTCGGTCCGTCAGAAGCTGATGCCGACACGCTACCTCTCTCCGTTGCAGAACTCGCCCTCCTCTTACCGATCGCTTCGCAGACCAAACTTCTGCTCGACGCACCAGAGCTAATCTACCGCTTCCTCGAGGCCGGCCGCTTCCTGCCGGCGTCTTACCTCTTCGCGCTGTGTCGGCTCGTCCACTCGGAGGTGGCCGAGCGAGCAGCCGCCGACGAGGATGGGGCTGACGAGCCTACCGGAGCCTATGGTGGCGGTGCCGGTGCCGGAAGGGTCGGCGCTCTCGTCGAGGGCCAGTGGGAGACGCTTCAGGGACTGCGAGCCGTCATTTCGGACCGGGCGCGGGCAAGCTTGCGCGAGCCGACCCTTTCGCCGGCGACGCACGCCCAAACGCTCATCGCCCTCGTCCAGCTCGACTCACTGTCGCTCAGCTCGGCACTCCAGCTGCTGCTCTCGCTTCGGCTCAAGCTGCTCGGCTCGCTCTTACCCACCTTTTCGCCCTCGAACCTCGCCGCCAAGTCGGTCCACATCCGGCATTCGTCCAAGGATGGCGGCGCAGGAAGCAGCACCCAGCGGAGCGGATCGACCTCGCGTGCCCGCTCGCGACCAGGCAGCCGGTCGACGAGCCGAGCGCCCTCGCGGACAGGCTCGCGCGCGCCCTCGCGAGCCGTCTCCCGCGCACCGAGCCGCGATGCCTCACCCTCGCGCAGGCCGGCTGCGCCCAGCGCGCACGGTCAGGAGCCCTCTTCATCTCGGAGATCGGTCAAAGACATCGTGCGCGAGGCGGTCGGCATCATTGTCGGCACCGTCCGGCTTGCCCGTGAGGTTTTTGGTCCTCCTGCCGCCGGCGCCGACGGCGAGGGCCGGTCGACACTCGAGCTTCTCGTCAAGGCCATCGAAGCGGGCGAGCAGACGATCGCCGCGAGCGATCCGGCGGACGGCGGCGAGACGGCCGACCAGGTCGGTGCGCTCCTCCCGTCTGCCCCGATCGACGGCACGGCCAAGTCAGAGGGCCAGCGCCGGCGCGACTCGCGCCTCGCAAGCCTGTCGATGCCGTTCTCCTTCCCGTCGTCGCCAACGTCCGCCACCGGACCGGTCGCGGCTGCCCCGCGAACACTCTCGGCATCTAATGACGCATCCGCACTCGTACCGTCTTCCGAACCGCTCATTACCACGCGCGGTCTCATCCAGACGCTGCCGTCGTCGCCGCTGCTCCTGCGATACTTGCCTCGCGGCATCCTCGACTACACGCCCTACCTCCTCTCGCCCTCGGCAAGTCCGCCGGCCCTTGCAAGCGCACTTGCGACCTGGCTCAGGGAGGCGCTGCAGCTTCTGGCGACCGCCCTCGAAGGCCTCGTCGGCCAGCTGACGACGGTCCGCGCCGTTTGGGCGCTCCGGGCAGAGATGTCTGAGCTGCTCAACTCGCTCGTCGCGGTCGAGCCGGCCGAGAAGGCCGAGGTTGCTGCCATCCTGTCGGCCGCCTGGGACGGCCGTGTGCGCGTCATCTGGGAGCGCCAGCTCGCCGGCCTTCAGTCGGCGCTTAGCGAGGCACTCCGGCTCAAGCTGGCCGTGCTCGACCAGAAGGAGGGCGAGGGCGACACTCACCCGCCCGCCTACCTCTTTGCGCCCTCGCTCCCGTTTCCGACGCCGTCTGCCCCGACCGCGTCGGCCTCGGCGACACGCGCCCCGGCCGCCTCGCTTCCGACCTTCCGGACAGCGCTCCGCAAGCGCGTCGCGGGTCGGACCCCGCTCGTCGAGGCGGTCGTGCACGAGCTCGAGAACCTCGCAAGTAGCCTCCGGGACGACATCGGCGTCCTTCGCGAGACGGCCGAAGGCACGCCAGCCGGCGACAGCCCGCTCGAGCGGGCCTTTGGCGCCTCTGCGCGAGAGGCGCTCGATGGCGTTGTGCGCGTGCTCAAGGCCGAGCTCGAGGAGGCCAATGGCTTCGATCTTGCTCAAGGCATTCGGCAAGAGCTCTTCCTTGGCCGGGTCGCCGTCCACCTCTGCGTCAGCCAGACATTTGAGCGCGATGTTCTCGTCTTTGACGGTCCTTCCACGACAGCCACGAGCAGCAACACCTGTGCGTTGCCTCTACCGATGACCGCACCTCTTCCCGGTCCTCGCTGACGTTCCCTCTCCGCCAGCCTCGCCGTTCACCGGTCACCTGATGGACGTCCACTCGCTCAGCCTGACCCGATGGCGGGAGCGCGCCGTCGGCCAAGCTATCGCCGAGGTCGAGCGCGGCTGGGCCGGCGACGCGCGCGTGCGCGAGATGCAGCTCGAGTACTCGTTCAAGCGTGCGTGACGGCCCCCTTTGGAAGCATCGCTTCGTCCACTGACTGACTGTCGATGCTTCTGTCGTTCCGTCCCGCAGCCTCAAGCACCGATGTCTCGCTTGCTGTGCCCGCTGCCGTGCCCTCGCCGCCGGTTCTATCCGCGCTTCACTCGCTCGTAGCTCATTTGCAGTCGCTCGGCCTCCCGCCTTCCGTCCCGCTCGACACCCAAGGTCTCGAGCTCTACGCCGCCTTTGCGGCGCGGGCCCAGGGCCTTGCCGGCTGGTCGGCCGGCAACACCGGACCCAAGGAGAGGGTCGCGCGGACGGCTGATGCTCTCTTTCTCGCCAAGCTCGTCGGCCAGGGCGTCGACAGCCAAGCCTGGGGTACGCTTGTCGACAAGGCCCTCGAGGCGGCCGTCGGCGAGGGATCGACCTCGTCGGCCCTCCTCGCGGCTCTCTCGCCCGCGGTCCTGCACGGCCTTCAGCGGACCCAGACGCTTCTCCTGCCGGTCCTCGCGCTGCCGACTCCCAGCGCGTCGCCCGCGCGGCAAGACAAGCCGGGACCGCAGAAGGCGACTTGGCTCCTGCCGTTCGCTGCACCGCCAGCCACACAGGGCGGGGGCGAGGTCGTCAGCGCGCTCAGCGTTGCCGCACCGAGTCCGCGGTTCGGGCTGCTGGCCGTTGGGCGATAGCGACCTGATGCATGTTAGCCTTCTCTGGACTGCCGGCTCGCAAGGAGAGTGTCTCGCTGAGTGCTGGGTGCAAAGGGCGGGAGCCGCTTGGCCTTGCTGCGCCCCGACGCACGGCCGGAGTTGGCCGCGCCCTCGCTTCAGCCCGCGAAGGACAGCATGGCTCCCGACGCTCGCCCCTCGTGCCGCCCGATCCTGCTCGCAGATCGCTCGAGCGAGCTCGGCTACCGACACCCATCCTCTCTACCTACACATCACCGATGTCCGCCCCAACGCTACAAGCTCCGGCTACGCTCGCCGCCGGTCGGCCGGGCGAGCTGCCTAACACCTTCGTCGTCCGTCCCTTGCCTCCGACCTCATGGCCATCGCAGCCCCGAGCTGTCGCTTGGTCGACCGCAGGTACCGCTTAGCATATCCCAGCCGCTGACCCGAACGTACTACGTGCACCTGTAGCCGATCTCGTACGACATCCTGATCCAGACGGACCTCGAGCGCAAGACGTTTGCCGGCTCGGGCTCGATTCTGTGTGTAGCGGTCGCCGCGCTCTCGCCGCCTCGCGCTGACCTGGGCCTCCCTTTCCTCTTACAACAGCGTCAAGCAAACTGCCAAGAAGGCTTCCGAGCTTGTCTTCCACCTCGATCCGGATACGACGCTTCTGACGCTCGCCCTCGCCGGCGACCCCGCCTTTGGCGCGCCGGCGGTCGAGCTCCCGCCGTCAGCTTACCGACGCGACGCCCGCTGGCAGCAGGTTGTCGTCTCACTCGCCTCGCTCCCTGCCGACAGCGGCCACATCGGTCGCAAGCTCCGCGTCGACATCGCCTGGTCGGGCAAGCTCGCCATGTCGCCCGCAAACGGCTTCTACCTGTCGTCGTACAGCGACGCGCCGATCGACGCCGAGGGCGCCGGGAGCAAGGACGATCCCCTCAAATACTACGCGCAGACGCAATTCCAGCCGACTGGCGCTCGCAAGGCGTTCCCTTGCTTTGACGAGCCAGGCCTCAAGGCGACGTTCCAGATGCGCATGCTCGTCCGGCCCGACCACGTAGCCATCAACAATATGCCCGAGCTGTCGTCCCGGCCGGCTGCCGTCGCTGCCGCTGCCGACGGCGAGGACGCACGACTCCTCAAGCTGTTCGCTCGCACCCGGTCTTCAAGCGCCGTCATCGCCGCCGATCTCGAGGAGCTCAAGCTCGTCAAGTTTGGCCAGACGCCGCTCATGTCGTCCTACCTCGTGGCCTTTGCCACCGGCGACTTTCAGTACGTCGAAGATTCGTACGTCAGCAAGCGGAGCGGCCGGACCATCCCGCTCCGCATCTACTCGACGCCGAACGCCGTCCACGAGCTCGATAGCGCGCTCCACAACACCAAGCTCACCGTCACACTCTGGGAGGAGGTCTTTCAGATCGGCTTCCCCCTGCCAAAGCTCGACACCCTCTCCGTGAGTTCCGGTCCCCAGTCAAAACACGCAAAGGGCTCTGATGCTGATATCTCCTTCAAAAATTGCAGTGCAGCAATTTCGGGGGCGGCATGGAAAACTTCGGCCTGATTCTCAATACCGAGCGGCTGATGCGCCTGCCGTCAGATGCGAGCCAGGCCGCCCGGAACGGGCAGCTCGGACTCATCGCGCACGAGTGCGCTCATCAGTGGTTCGGTGACCTGGTCACGTGCGAAGGATGGGAACAGGTGCGTTCTTGTCGAGCGGCTTTTCTTTTGACGACGTCACTGATCTTCCGGCCTGTCTGCCCTTCGCCCTCAGCTCTGGCTCAACGAGGGCTTCGCGTCCATCTGCGGCTCGCTCTTTGCTCCGGCCATGCTGCTCCCCGAGACTCGCGCGCGCGAAGCTTTTATCGCGAGCGAGGTCTGGGGCGCGCTGGCGGCAGACAGCCGGCGGACAAGCCACCCGATCGAGGTGTCGATCGAGGACCCGACCCGGATCAACGACATCTTTGACGCCATCACCTACAAGAAGGGCGCATCTGTCCTCGCGATGATTGCCAGCTGGGTCCGTCCTCTTGGCTTTTTGGGCGTCTGCCCTCACTTTGCGCTGACACGCTCCTTCCACGCGCAGGTCGGCGAGAAGACGTTCCTCAAGGGTGTCGGCAACTATCTCCGCGAGCATGCGTTTGGCAACGCAACGACGCTCGACCTGTGGAAGTCGATCGGCGAGGCATCCGGCAAGGACGTTGCCAAGGTCGCGAAGAACTGGACGCAGGAGGTACGAGCTAGCCGGACGGCCGCCTGCCAGCCCCATGCGCTGACTCTGCCAACGGGCTTCGACAGATGGGCTATCCGGTCATCAAAGCCCGCCTGCGTCACGGCAGCAAGCTCCACCTCAAGCAGAACCGCTTCCTCGCGACGGGTGACGTCAAGGCCAAGGACGACATCGCGCTCTGGCACGTCCCGCTCCAGCTCAGGACGTTTGGCGCCAATGGCAAGACCGAGCTGCACAGCATCGTGCTGAGTGAGCGCGAGACTGTCATCGACCTCAAGGGCGCCGAGTCATTCCTTCTCAATGCCGGTTGGTCCTCAATCTTTCGCACGCATGCTGGCTCAGCGCTGACCGACCCATCTCAACACCACGCAGGATCGTCCGGCGTCTACCGGTCAGCCTCTCTTGCGAGCCTGCATGCGAGTAGTCCCCGCTGACATGGCCGTCCTTCCTTCAGGGTTGCCTACGACGTCGACACCTTGCTTGCGCTGGCCAAGGAGGCCGTCGAGTCGCCCGACCGGATCACGGCCGTCGACTCGCTCGCCATCCTGAACGATGCTTACGGACTTGCGCGTGCCGGCTACCTGCCTTCGACCGTCCTGCTCAGCGTCGTCCGCACACTCGCTCACCCTCGGCAGGAACACGCCCTCTTTTCGGGTATCGCCCTCATCCTCGACGACCTGCTCGGCCTCTTCTTTACGGACATGCACACCTACCGCGCGATCCAGCGGATGCGGCGGAAACTGTTTGGCTCGGTCGTTGCCCGACTCGGCTTCGACTTTTCGGACGACGACTCGGCCGAGACGATTCAGCTGCGGACGCTGGCGATCAAGGAGGCCGGTCTCGCCGGCCACGAGGTCGTCGTCGACTGGGCGCTCCAGCAGTGGGCGGCGTCGATCGAGGACGGCCAGACGCTATCGGCGAACACGCGGGCCGTGATTTGGTCGCTGGCCGTCATCCACATCGGCGAGCGGGCTCACACCCGGCTGACCGACCTCTTCGTCACGGCAAAGAGCACGACGTGCGTTTGAATTTTAGCGGCGACGATTTGTTTTCCTCGAGGCTGACCCTCCATGCGGCCCGGCCGATGCAGAGACAAGACGGACGCCGTCACTGCGCTCTGCCAGACGACGTCGCGCGACCTCGTCGACCGCACGCTCTCGCTCATCGATGACGTCGCCGGGGTCAAGGACATCGACGGCCGGCTCGTTGGCATCCTCCGCGGCCTCTCGACCAACCCGCGCTGGCGCGCTGTGACCTGGGCCTGGACGCGGAACCACTACGACGCGCTGTGGAAGGTCCTCCAGGGCTCGATGGTGCATCTCCTCTCTAGCTTTGATGCGCGTCCCGCATTCACTTCGCTGCTGACGCGCTGACTCTCGCAGGGCGGCCGCTACGTCCCGCTCCTCACGCTGCCTCGGATCGCGCGCCGCGCCGATCTCGACGAGGCTGCCGCCTTCTTCCGCACCAAGGACACGTCCGAGTTCAAGGCGTCGCTCGCTCAGACGTACGAGACGGTCGAGGCCTCGCTCCGCTTCCTCGAGCGCGACGCCGACAAGGGCGGCGAGGTCGCGCGCTGGTTCCGCAAGCACGGCCACAAGGCCGAGCCGAGGCGAGTGGTCCCGGCCCCTCGCGCGGGCGCCGCCGCTGCCGTCAGGCCGGAGAGCAGCCTCCTGTACCTCTTCTGAGCGCGCTAGCCGACGAGCCGCGCATCTCTGGTTGTATCTTAGCATATCGCTTTCCTGATTATACGGCGACGACGATGCCAGCCTGCTGCAGCCGTTTGAAACAGTTTTAGATGCGACGGCGACCGCTCGAAAGCCCTTCGCCGACTTGTTCGTCTGGGTGCGGAGGACATGGCAGACAGGCGAAGGATTGGGGTCGAGGATGGCGCGCAAAGCGAGGGGGGTCAAGTGTCCGAGCGAGGGGGGAGAGGCGGGCCGAAGCCGCGCCTCGTCTATACAAAGATAAGTAGGGCCGGGGGAGGGTCGTTGCATGCTGCGAGAGAAGGAGCGGGATAGATGGTTGCGAGATGCGCGTGTACGGGTGTGTGTGTGCTGCGGAATGTGGGAGGGAGAGGGGAGGGAGAGGGGAAGAGAAGCAGAGATGGAGGCGATGCCGGGGAAGGAGCGAATCGAGGGCGAGATGGACGCCTCAGCTCTCGTCCATGTCGTGACACTCGTCCTCCTCGGCATCGCCGGCCATGCGGAGCTTGCCGGTCGCTTGATTGGCAGCAGCCCGGCCGGTCGAGGGCCGGCGGCTGACGATGGCGCCGCCACCGGTCTTGGTCAGAGACTTTTTGCGGGTCAGGGCGACGGCGGCCGGTGGGGGCGGATGGGCGACGACGGCAGGTTGACTAGCGTCGACAATGTCATCGGGCCCCTCCTCGGCAACGGGCTCGAGGCCCTCGCCCTCGCCATCCTCCTGCTCGTCGCTCATCCGGCGGAGGCCGCTGAGCTCGTCGTCCTCGTCCATGCCGTCGTCGCCGTTGATCGGGCCAAAGTCGTCCTCGCGGTCGACGGCGTCGACGTCGCAGTCAAAGAGCTGGTCATCACCCTCGAAGGAGCCCTCGAGGCCGGTGGCGGCTCGGAGCTGGCGGATGTTGTCGATCAGCCGGCCGATCCACTCGTCCCGGCGGGCGATCCGGCCGTTGAGGACCGTCAGGTGCTTGTTGGAGCACCGGAGGAGGGCCACCTTGGAGACGTTACGGTTCGGCTCGCCGGTGTCGAGATTGCGCGCCGGCAGGCGGGGCATCGACGCGCCCGCGATCGGCAGGCCCGTATCCGGGTCGACGAGCTCGACGTTGATTGGCGGCAGGAGTAGCCGCAGCTCGTCAAAGCCGGCCTTGAGCGAGTCGCGCCGCTTCTGCTCGGCCGCCTTGTGCGACGTCTTTTTGGTCTCGGGCTTGGCCGGGGCGTCGCTCGACGCAGCCGGCGGTGGCTTGGCCCCTTTGACCGCTCGCTTCAAAGTGCCAGTCGCTAGCGGTGCTGTTGAGAGGTAGCGGTTTAGGGAGAGTCAGCACGTGGTCGGACACGGAGGCGGTACGGGAGACTAGAACGCACCTGCCACCGTGGCCTTGCCGATCTTCCTGCCCTTGGCAGCAGGGATGAGAGCCTCCCGGCTCTTGCCCTTGTCGTCGCCGACATCGGTCGGTCCGAGCGCCGGGCTGCCGAGAGGGCTCTTCCCGACGATCCGCACGGCCTGCTTTGTCGGCTGCCAGCTGGGTCCGCCGGTCGAGCCGTTCGTAGCTGTCGCCGCAGCGAGCGGTCCCTTTGGACCGGCGGTCGAGCTTGAGGCGCTGCCGCTGCTGCTCGCAGCACTGCTTGCAATCCCGTTGCCACCGATGGCGGTTGCGTCGACGACGATGCCGGGCGAGATGGTGTTGCCCTCCGAGTAGATGGCTCGCTGGTCGGCAGCCGGCCGGCCGAGGTTGAGGAAAGTCGCCGGCGTTTGCGGCGCGACCTGGCCCGGGGGCTGGGGCTGGAGCGCCTGGGTCACCGACTCGGTCCTCTGCGAGGGATGCGGGGGCGGCGGCATCTGCATTGACGCAAAGTCGATTGGCGAGGGCGACGAGTCGGTCGCAAACGTGTGCTGGCTCGCGCTCTTTGCGTGGCCTGGTACGTGAGTGGATCCGGCGGGCAGGTAAAGAGCCGGGCCCGACGCGGCCGACGAGGCGGGCGAGACCGACTGCTGTGCCGAGCCGTACGAGAGCGAGATCTCCATGGGGATCGCCGACGCGGGCAGGCCCTGGAACGAGACGTGGCCGTGGGACGACGACGACGCTGTCGACGGCTGCGGGCCGTCCTGACCGCCGGGCGGGCTCATGATCGTCTTGGGGCTGCCGACGGCGCTGCTGCCGCCACCGCTCGAGATGCCGGCGGGTCCGTTGATCGTGCTCCGCCGACGAGGCTGGCCGCTGCCGACGACGGGCTTGATGATCGGCGACGGCCGTGTCTTGCTCCGATTCGTCGAGGCCTTGCCGCCATTAAGGCCGTCGAGCGCCGCCGAACCGGGCCCACGGGCCGCTCGCGAGGCGCTGCTCCGCGGCTTGCTCGAGCCAGACGGGCCGATCGAGCCGTTGATGAGGGGCGAGTTGGGCGTCGACCGCTGGGCGAGGAGGTGCGGGCTCATCGTGCCGATGTACGAATGGTGGTGTGGATTGTGGTGATGAAGGCTCATACCGCGCTCAAACTGGCTCGGCCCGAGGGCGGGCGACGTCAGAGGCGAGAAGAAGTCGCCCCCGGCGCCGGGGTGCGAGAGGGCAGGGTTGAGCGGCTGGAAGGTCGAGCCGGGCGTCGGATGCGAGATCGCCGTCATGGCCGGGCTGATGAGTGGCGTCATGAGGAGCTGCAGGCGGGGCAGGCGGCGACATCAGCCAAGCACGACAAAGTGCAGACCTAGTGGCAGAGACTCACGTTGCCGTCCCGGTCGTAGGCGTCGCCGGTATTGCGCCAGTTGGCTGTGCCGCTCGGCCCGCCGCCACTGCCGTTGAAGCTCGTGCCAGGGAGGTAGACCGGCGACATCATGCCGGCCTGGTTCGTCAGGTGGGGCGAGAAGTTGATGGCGCTGAGCTCGCCCGAGTGGTCTGCAGTAACACGCGGCCAAGCGAGGTCAGCGATGGGTCACGCGCAGGACTCTTTTGGCATTATCTGAGACGGTCCGCACCTGGCGTCGGAAGCGGGCCGATGTTGAGCCCGTTGAGGCCCCGGACGTCGTGCTTGCCCGTCCGGCCGTGCTGGAAGCCGTACGGCTGAGCATGCAAGTGGGGCGACTCGCCCGGTATGCCGCTGCTGCTGCCCGAGCCATGGCCGTTCGAGTGCCGGCCCTGGTGCGGCGGATGGCTGCCGTTCTGGACCGAGGCGCCAGAGGGCGAGGTCGTGCTCGTCGTCGACCCGCTGCCGCCAGCCTGCTGCTGCTGCTGGCCCGGATTCGACTGGTAGAACGAGGCGATCTGGTTGAGCTGGAGCGGGAGGCGCAGGAAGAGGAGCCATGGCGGTCAGAACGAGGCCCCTTCGATCTGTACCAGCGGAGGGCTCGGACGGACCTGCTGCTGGATCAAGGCCGTCTGCTGCTGCTGCATCTCTTGTAGCTCGCGCAGCTTGGCCAGAGTGACACCTGCGGCGTCAGACCCTTGGCCCTGGCTGCCCTGGGATGAGTGGTTCGGCTGCTGCTGCTGCTGCTGCTGCTGAGGGCCGCCAAAGCCGGGCAGGCCGAGCAAGGCTAGTAGGGCGGCGACGTCGGGCGCCTGGGGCTGACCGCCAGCAGAGTGTTGCTGTTGCTGCTGCTGTATCTGAATGTGCTGCTGAAGGAGAGCCAGTCCATTCGGCCCGGCGCCACCCTGCTGGGCTGAGAGCTGGGCGAGACCCTGGAGCTGAGGCAGGAGGTCGAGGAGGCCGTTTGAGCCCTGGAGACCACCGCCTCCGCCGATCTGCTGCTGCTGTTGCTGCTGGATCAGATGTAGGTGATGCTGCTGAAGGAGCTGCTGCTGCTGCTGCTGCTGCTGCTGCTGTGGCAGCTGGAGCGCGGCCGGGTGGCCTGCCGACGAGGGCGAGGAAGCGGCCTCAAGGTCAAAATCGGCGGCTGAAGCGCCGAGCGACTCGAGCAGGGCGCGCAGGTCCGGCTGCTGCTGCTGGTCGTGCGGGCCGGCCGATGGCGGGCCCAGGTACGAGGTCGAAGCCTGCTGCGACTGGCCGCCGAGCGTTGACGAGGTCGAGTGCTGACGGCTGTGGTGATGGCTGAGCGACTGGCCGGCGGCCTGCTCGTGCTGCTGAGGGTGCGTCGGGTGGATGCCGAACATGCCCTCGCCGTTCAAGCCGTAGCCGGCGTCTTGGATGTCGTTGTTGCTGCCGGCGCCGCCTCCGCCGTGGACGTCCGGCGAGAGCGTAAAGTCGAGGAAGGCCTCGTCCTGGCCGCCAATGGTGCCGCCGCTACCACCGCCGCCGTGCTGGCTCTGGCTGCCGTCGTGATGATCGAGGGCTGAGAGCGGCCGCTGCTCAGGCAGGTGGTTGGAGCTGGCCGGCGTCCCGCCGCTTGCGCCCGGCGTCGAGCCGCCGGCGTGAGTCGAGTAGCGGAGGGAGGACGACGCCGGCAGGGAGGCCAGGTCGAGCGGCGGCGGCGAGGTAAGGAAGTCGGAGAGCGACAGCGGCGACGGCGCGGACGACATGCCGGCCGTTCCTTCGTGTCGTCGGACGTAAGGCGGGGCGGGGAAGGAAGGAAGTGAGGCGGGGCGCGCCGACGACGACAGAGGGAAGGCAGGGCGACCGGCGAGGGTCGACGGCGGACGAGACGAGCGCGAGAGGCGCGCAGAGCGACCTGGCGCGTGAAGGGACGAGCGACGACGAGGTCTGGCTTCGGCGAAAGGGAGGTCGGCTGAAGAAGTCGGGCGAGGGAAGACGGACGAGAGAAGACCCAGAGGCTGGCTGGGCTGAACGAATCGGACCCCGCGCAGGCGCATCCGGCGCGAAAGAGTCGGCCGGCCGGGCGGGGACAGGCAGGCAAGCACAAGCAGCACCTGGCCGTGCGGGGACCCTGGCAGGGCCCATCGAGGGGTGCCGGCCGGCAGCTCCGGCTTCCCCTCGACAGGACACACCGCGACCAGGTCCAGGTGGAGCACCTCGACCGACGTCGAGCTGCCGATGACAGCAGCTGATAGGTGGGCAGGCTGGCCCATAGGCGCCTCTTGCGACCTCGCGCCTGTTGCCTGCATCCTCAGAGTTGACGATGCAGGCAGGCGGCCGGCCAGCCAGTCGTCCTGCCTCAGCCGCAGAGCCGGCTACTACTGGAGCCGGTCGGGAGCGACAAGAGACGCCATGCTGCTCCTCAGAAAGAGATCGCCAACAGCGAGCCGATCCTCAAAGGCCCCGCAATAGACGACATCCTAGAACGTCGTCCGGTCGGCCGATCGTTCTCACAGCGTGATCGGAATTGCAGTCGGTCATCAGTGCGTCGCAAAGGGTGCGGCAGGTCAGCGCATAATGACCGATGTCAAAGGCGACCAAAAGGACCTGGCTGGCGTTTCGGAAGGCCAACGGCGTCGCCCCGGCAGTCGACCGCCTCCTGCAGTGGGTCGGAGGAGTCTACCACCCCTCCCACTGCCGGTCCCTGGCTCGGTCTTGGACTTGGCTCCGCATGCCGGCGGGTCAGTCCAGATCATGGCACTGTCAAAGGTGATATCAGCCGACAGATGGGGAAAGGCAGGGTCAGCGACGAGGATGACGGAACGAGTAGCGGCAGAGTGCGAGTGCTGCACGCCTACTCCATGAAGCCAGGTGCCCGCCCCGCCGTCGCGGGTCGCCGCTCTGGATGACCTTCCGGCGGATGAGGCTGCTCGTGCCGAGGACGATGGACTCGACATGAGGAGGCAGAGGTTAGCGAAACCCGCGAGCACGATCAGATCCTTCTTAGGGACAAGCCTAGCAAGGCCGGCCAGCAACAATCTGCGAGGGCGTCGAGGTCCATCTTGTACATCAGGTCCATGCCTTCGTTGCGGAGCGGGGGGCGAAGTTTGATCACAGCGGGGCGAAGTTTGATCACAGCGCGATGGTTGGCGGATACAAGCCAGGCTTTGAAGGGTGCGACCGACCGACCGATGACAGGATCAGGCTGGGAACAGTGCGCTCGTCAACAGCGAGGCAATCCTTTCGCATCGTCAGCGCCTGAGCATGGGGAGAGTCGTTTGGCTGCCGAGCTCAGACCAGGCAGGAGGTAGGTCAAAGATTGTCGCCGAGCTGCTGGAGCGAGTGCCGGCGCAGCATTTCGGACGTCAAAGGCTAGTAAGCTGCGATGCAGCTCGGGGCACTCGAGCTGGCGCTGGTTTGCCCTCCAGTCAGCCTTGGCCTCGAGTACATGCCCTTCATCGTCGGTCTGAAGGATCAGCGTGATGGGTGGCCGTCAGCAGGCAAAGGTGACCCCCCCTTGACTTCCCGTGCACCGACCGACCGACCCCGGCCCCGGAGCCGACGGCAACAGGCAGACAGACGCGCCTCGCCCCGCCCTCCAACGTCCACAGCCGCCTCTCGATCCCGGCCAAGCTACATCGGCCTCTCCCATTGCTCCGTCCTATACAGCACCTGTCTGGACGCACAGCTCTCCTCCAGCAGCTCGATCAGGATGGCAGCCGCCGACCAGGATGAGCTCGAGCAGGTTGGGCGGCTGCTCCAGGCGACCGACGAGGTCCGTCCCGGCCGGTGCTCACCTCCCTCCCTGAGCAATCAGCGCCAGGCAGGCTTGCTGAACAACCATCGCCCTTGAACCTCGATAGCCGGAGGACGCCCGTAGGACGGCCTTTGAGCGTCTGATTGCGCTCGCAAGGAGCGCTGACCCTGTCGTCAAGGCCCAGGTCGGCGGGCTGCTGCCGACGCCCTTCACCGCGGTGCGACCTCGTCCGCCTCATATCTTGGCTGCTGTCGCATGAGGCCCCTAGCTGAGCTTGCTAGCGGCCCGGTTCTGCAGTTTCCAGATCTCCAGGAGCGCGCGGTCGACGTCGTGTATGATCTCTGCGAGGACGAAGACAGTGCGGTGAGCTGCTACCCGTGGCGTGCTGCTTGCCTCCGGAGCAGAGCGATGGTTGCTGACGACCTGCACGCCGCCCGCTGCCGCCTCCAGGTCCGGCGGTCAGGCTACGCTTGCTTTGCCCTGCTCTCGGCCTCGAGCCCTGCCTGGATCCAGCGCAACACCGACGTTCTCTCGCAGCTGCTCGCGGTCGACGCCGCGGCCGAGCGGGCCCAGATCCGCGGCCTCATCGGCGAGCACGTCCGGCTTGCGCCAGCCAAGGCGCTCGGCGTCGTCTTCGACGTCCTCGAGGACGCAGAGGCCGGGACGACCGTCCAGGACGAGCTCTTTGAATGCCTCCGCGAGGGCCAGCTCACCTCGACCGGCACTGACTGGGAGGCGGCCTTTAGAGAGGGCGGCGAACGGGTGCGCGCAGCCGCCGTCGACAACTCTGCAGCGTCCAGGCCACCGCGGACTGACAATGTCCTGACCTCTTCGCACCTCGCTGCAGCTCCTCTCCTCCACCAAGGTCACTCTGTCGGAGCATCGCGCCCTTCTCGTGCTCAAGGCGCTCGCAAGGCTGCATGTCGACTCGTCCTCGACTTCGACCGCCCTTGCCGACCGCTCACTCGCGTACCCGGCTCCTCTGGCGGAACCCTACGCGTACTCGAACGGCGGCTACAGCTCGCTCGCTGCAAGCCTCCCACACGATCCGCGACCGCTCACGTACGCGCTCGTCCGGCAGCTCGAGAAGCAGCCGTCCGTGTCGCTGCCGGCCAGCTCGATCTTCCGGCCGGACGAGGCTCGGTCAGAGAAGGCGCTTGTCGCTTCCCTTGGCGAGTGGGCTACGCTTACGGACGACATTGGATCGGGCGCGCCCGCATTGATCGAAGAGAGGCGGTGGGAGGAGCATCAGCGGACGGTCGTCTCCAACCTGACGCTGAAGACGCTCGTGAGTGGCATGAGCAGCCTGGGTAATCTCACCATCCCCGGGTCCTGGTTGCTCACCGCCCAGTCCTCCCTTTCCACTCAAGTCTATCCTTCGCGCTCAGCCTCTGCCGATCGCCATGCTCGAATACCTGCTCTGGGCGCTCTACCACTTGCACCACATCGTGCGTCGCTCACCCCCTTGCCACCCTCCGCCTGCGGCTGGTCGAAGCTGACCTCTCCTCCTTGACCGCCAGCCTCACGTCGACCGGCGGACGATTGGACCCGGTTCCGCCTTCCATCGAACAATAGCCAGCCAGCCCTTGCCCGTGCTGCCTCTGCCGTCATCGCCCCTCGCCAGGCCGACGGCCAACCTGACCGCCCTTCTCCGCTTCTTTCGCTCACCAACCGCTCGCCGACAGAGCGAAGCCGGCCTGGACGGTCGGTTCACCTTTGCCCCGCCTAGCTCAGCCACGTCGGGTCTCGCAGCCGGCGTCGGACCGCTCGCGCATCTCGTCCCCTCTTGGCTGCCCGAAAGCTCTCGCCCTCCGCATAACGGCGGCTCAGGTCTCTCTGAGACGCAGTCGCATCGGCAGCGACAGCAGCAGCAGCCAGCGCTGGCGCCGAGGACCTCTGCGGGCCAGATGATGGACCGCCCTGGGCCAACGTCGACGAGATTTGGACCGTTGGATCGGCGACTACCGTCCGGCCCCAGAAGCAGTCAGCACGCCCGTCTGGGCGAGTTCCCATCCTCATTCACCGCAAGCCCGGTCGCTGGGCCGTCCGCGCAAGTCGTCGCGCCCTCCCTTCGACCGTCAAGCGGAGGCGCGCCGAGCGGGAGCCTGCTCAGCCGTATCTCGCCCAACACGTCAGGCACCTCGACGCCTCGCCTGATCCCGCCGGCGGCGGTCGACAGCAGGAGCAGTCGCAAAGCCGCTGCGAGCGTCCCAAACGGACTTCGCGGGGCTGATCGGCCACCGCCGCGGCAGCAGCAGCAGCAGCAGGCGCCGCCGCAGGACCTCATCGAGGGCTTCTCGATCGCGGGCAAGACAGCTGCGGGTCAGCCGGTACCGCCGAGCGGCTCTGCTGCCGAGCCATCGTCTGCCTCGGCCAAGCCCGTCAAGTGCGTTTACGTTTTCGCCCTCCTTTGATCAACGTAAAGGATTCGACTGACCGAGGTCTCTCTGCCGCCCGCTCCCGTCCTCCTTCCTTCAACCTCATCTCGCTCCCCTCAGCATGGGCATCTCGATCAAGGGCCGCGGCGCCCGCCAGGCGCCGCCAATGGCGACCTCGGCCGCTTCCAGCGGCGGGAGCGTCAAGAACGGCGGTGACCCAGTCGAGCGGTTGCCAGCCCCGCCTCCGGCTCGTGGACTGCTCGAGCGCCTCGGCGGCAGCAGCAGCGGTGCAAGCGACCGGTACTCTGACGAGGCCGGCGACGGCAGCGGCGGCAGGAGCAGGAGGAAACGCAAGTCGGAGGGCGACGGCCGCAGGGGCCGAAGAGGCGGCGGCGGCGGCGGACAGGTCGCGCCGTCGGAAGGGAACAAGCAGGCTCGGTTCTGATGCTCTCCTCCTTGCCACGATGGTGCCTCATCCGGGGTCGTCTGCGCGCCTTCATGCTCGTGCTCGCCCTGTCACGCGGCAGGCCGCCGACGCGTCGTGCCTCTGTCGAAATGGTGGCTGAAGGCGCGTCGTTCTCCGCAGCAGCGGCGCGACCGACGGGCGACGCCTCGAGCGACCGAGCGACGTGCCTCTCTTTCTCCCGCGGCCAGCAAAGCAATAGCAGGCAGGACTAGCGGGTCGCGGGGGAGTGGCCGGGGGTGGCTGGCGCCAGCTCGACGGCGATGAAGGGGAGCAGGACGAAGACAAGGCCTTCGCGAGGACGCCACCAGCGTCGGTCGAACAAGGCTCCGTCCGTGCCTTGAAAGGGAGGGGGGGAAAAGGGGTCGCTCGCGCGCCCGACGATCTCGGCGGCGACGGCGGCGGCCCTGCCCTTCTCGCCCCCAGCCTGTCCGGCTCCCTCCCTCCCTCACGAGCGACCATCACTCCCTCTGCCGCCTCCTCCTCCTGCTCGGCAAGCCCGCTTGATTCTCAGCTACAGCTCGCACTGCCCGACACACCTGCCGCCTCGCAACCTAATCGGACCGTCGTCGATTTCTGGTGCGTACCCGCCCCCGCCTGGCCGCCGCCCCCCTTCAGCGACCTACTCTGCCCGCCCCTCCCAGCTTCCGAGCCCACCGCGAAGGTGCCTCCATCACGTCCTTCGTTTCGCTGAGACCCGCCCCTGTCGGACCGCCAATCTCCCGCGCTTCCGCTCTCGCGCTCGCACTAGTCGACCTCCTCCTTCTCGCAGATCCGGGCCGCTCCGCTCCAGCTGCCGTCGACCACCCAAGCACACCCCAGCCTGAAAAGACGGTTCTCCCTTCGGCTCTTCTCGTCCAACCACGTCCTCGACCTCCCCGTGCAAGACCCTCTCCTTTCTGCCCATCAAGCCACCTCGGCGCCACCGCCAGCACCGCAAACCATGGCCCGGACGACCTCGATCCGGTACAGGGGCGCCTCGCCGCCCCACCCGACCGGCAAGCGCAAGGCGATCCAGCAGCCCTTCAAGCCGCCAGCAGCGGCAAAGACGTCTCCGCCAGCGGGCGACAGCGACGACGACGACGACGACGACGACGTCTCCTCGGTACGTCCCTGTGCTCTTATCCGGCCTCCAATCCGTTCTTGCCCCGAAGAGGCGGGCAGTGTTGCACGAGGAACCTCCGTGCCGAGATCTGACTGTAGCACTATCGCTTCTGACGGCCTGCTGCTGCCTCTCTGTTCAAGCAGCTGACCGACATCAACGAGATCAACGAGGAGGACATGGCGGTGGCCAGCGACGGCGACGGCGGCGAGGATGAGGATGAAGAGCCCGCGACCCGCGGAGCGAAGACGATGAGGTCTTCAGGCATCAAGACGCACATGTGCAGCTGGCGACGCTGCCGGAAGTCGTTTACACGCAAAAGCGACCTGATCCGGCACGCCCGGATCCATACCAACGAGCGGTACGTCTCTGGCTCGGCGTCCTCGCGAGGGAGTGTATTTGGCTCGCTGACGTCCCTCGCCGTGCGTTTTCACTTGTCACCCATGCCCTCCAGGCCGTTCGTCTGCAAGCATATCGGCTGCGGCAAGTCCTTCATCCAGCGCTCGGCCTTGACGGTCCACACTCGCGTCCAGTCCGTCCCGTAGCATGCCTTCCGATCCGCGCCGCCCTTCTGCGCCGCTCAATTGCTGACACTCCTTCCGCCCTTTCCTGCCGTTCAGCACCGGCGAGCGCCCGCACGTCTGCTCTGTTTGCGCAAAGTCGTTCTCGGACTCGTCCTCGCTCGCCCGCCATCGGCGGATCCACACCGGCAAGCGGCCGTACCAATGCCTCATCGCCTCGTGCAAGAAGACGTGCGTCTCGCGCCCGCGCATTCCTTTAGTTTTCCAACGCGCATACACTCCAGGTTGACGGGATGCTTCTGCTCTGCTCGTCGACCGCAGGTTTTGCCGCAAGACGACGCTCACCAAGCACGTCGCCCGCGTCCACCCGGGCCTGACCGTCAAGCAGCAGAAGGCGGCCCACGGCCTCAACGGCGCGCCCTCACCGGTGGGCGTCCCCATATCGCGGCCCGTCCGCGCGACGGCGGCCAAGAAGTTGACGAGGACGACGACGGCATCGACGACATCGATCGGCAACCTGCGCTCGCTCGCTGCAACTCGCCGAGGCTCGGCCTCGGCCGGTCCCGCCGGGCGGTACGCAACCCAAGGCACGTCGGCTGGGCCGTCGGCCGTCTCTCCGACCGAAAGCGCCGCGGCCTTTCACCCGTATCGACTGCCGACTGGGCGGTCGTTGAAGGCCGACAAGGGCAAGACCGCTCCTCGCTTCGGCTCGACCGGCTCGGCCTCCTCTGCTGCATATGAGCACATTGACGACGAGAGCGAACCCGTCTCGTATTCGCACGTGCCGAGTCCAGCCCTGGACGATTCGGATGACGAGGACTACACCTTTACCCGGGTGCCGGACCGCTTCCAGCAGCCGTTGCCGCTCGCCACCCGGACAACAGCGACCGCCGCCATCGCAGACGCTTCGAGTGGCATGGACGTCGTTGATCACCACGACAGCGGCGGCGGCGGCGGCGGCGGTGCGATCGCCAACGACTGGGCTTACTCGTCCGGTCCCAGCCTCGCCGCCAAGCTCAATGCTCTTCAGCCTCCTCGGCGATCCGTCTTCGGCCACGGCGCGAGCGGTCGGTCCTTCTCTAACCCGGTCCGAACGACGTCCGACGCCGACGAGGCCTCGATGCGCGAGTCGTGGCTCGCTGGCATCGCTGCGCGCGACCGGTCGACGGCGGTCGTCGACCACACGTACGAGCGGGCCCTGTCGACCCCTGGCACGCCGGGCGGACGCCAGCGTCGGCTTGACGACTGGGCCAACACCGACACCGACGACGATGATGACGACGACGACGACATTGCTGATGGCTCACCGGTCGCACGGCAGCATCAGTCGGCCTCCTTTGCCTCACCCCTCTCGCCACCGTCGATGCCAGCGAACCAGCGGGACGAGCCTCCAACGACGTTTGCGCACCAGCACCGGACGGCGCTCGACCACTCGGCGACTTTCTCGTTGTCCGGCGTGCTTTCGCCCGCGCCCTCTCCGACCGCCCCCGGCCGGCCGACGACGCCTTACGACGGACAATCGGTAAACGACGCTCGTTCGCCCGAGTCTGCCCACTCGTCCGGCCCGCCGTCGCCGGCATCGCACACCGCGCTCTTGGGGGCGGAGATGGGCGAGATGGTTGCTGTCGAAGACGAGCAGCACACTTCCAACCTTGAGGCGCGTTCGTACCAGCCGTCGACCCCGAGTGGCGCGGCTGGCGGGCAGGGCTTTTACGCGGAAGCACAGCCAGCGCTGCAGTACGCGTACGACGACGGCTATGAGGAGGAGCACAGGGCCTACCACGCCGCCGTCCAGGCTCAGCAGCACCAGCACCTTCTCTACCAGCAGCAGCAGCAACTCTGCCACCCGAGCGAGGGCGCCTTCCGACCCATCTACTCGAGCCCGTACATGACATCCAGCCGCTGGCCGCCGCACGTCGCCGTTCCGCAGGGCTACTACGCGGCGGCCTACCCGCCGCCGCCGTACGTCACACAGCACCCGTCGTCGCTACCCCGCTCGGCCTTCGCGCTCCCGACGCCGGTCGAGCCGTCGACGCCGCTCGGTCGGCCGTACTGGTCGTCGTCGTCCTCGACCGCCGGCCCGCATGGCCGGACGGTCCCCGTTGGGCCGGGCGTCACCTCGTCCTTCTACGCCCGGAGCGTCCGGCGGCCAACTGCTGCCATCAGCTACGGCGGCCTTGCCTACCCCGCCCAGACCCACCGGTCGTACGTCGACGACGACGAGTCGTACTGCGCGACGGTTGACGCCGCCGCCGCCGCCGTGGCTGCAGCCGCCGCCGAGAAAGCAGCGGCCGACGACGGCTACCGGTTCCTCCGCTCGCCCGAGCTCGCACCGCGATCGGTCTCCTCGATGGCGGTGACGCCTGTCGGTCTCGGGCTCGGGCCGGTCGAGATGGACCGGGAGGATCGGGTCCGGCTCGCAGAGGACGTCGTGATGGAAGACCAGGCGGTCGACGACTGACCCAGCAGGCGCTCATGAACCCTCTCTTTCCTCTCCTCTTTTTCTCTATTACTCTCACTCATCTGCCACCGTGCTCACTCACCACGTCCTGGCCCTCACCATGCCCTTTCCCTCCAGCACATAGTCCCCCCCGTCCTTCTGTTCACGTCCCTCCCATCCCTTAGAGACCCATCTCGCCTCGTCCCCCTTGGCGCCTCCCTGGATACCTTTACCACGCTCCTCGATCTCCCCCTCACCCTCTCATCGCCTCGCCCCTCATTTAGCCAACCCTCCTCTTCCGAGTGCTCGAACATACGTCGTCCGCTCTCTGTCGATTCTTCCGCTCGACGAGGGTCGGAGGGGGTGCTTAGCGCGCGCAGCACGAGGCTGGGGACCCCGGTCGGCCTGCTGACGACGACGGCGCCGGCGGCGGCGGATCGACGAGGCAGCGGCCGCGCGGGCAGGGAAAGACAAGCAGCGAGCCTTGACGTCGAGCCCGTTCGACTTCCTCTCCTTCCCGACCCATCACCCACAGAGCAAGCAGCATGTCCTGGCAGCAGCAGCAGCCGCAGCAGCAGCCGTACGCTCCCTACCCACCCCAACAGCAACAGCAGCAGCAGCGGCAGGAGGGCCCGTCGGCGTCGTCGTCCACCTCAGCGGCGGCCGGGTCGATGCACCCGTCGTCGTCGGGCTACGCTCCCGCCCAGCAGCAGCAGCTGCAGCAGCAGCGGCAGCAGTCGTACCAGCAGCAGCAGCAGCAGCAGCAGCAGCAGCCAGGGCAAGGCTACTACCAGCCTCAGCACGTCCAGCAGCCGTCGCACCAACAGCCCCAGCAGCAGCAGCAGCCGCCCCAGGTCGACCGCTCGACGTACGCCCAAGCCGGCTACTACCAGCCTCAGCCCCCTGGCCCATCCTCCAACACCAACGGACCCCCGCTAGGCTCCTCCTCCACCCAGCACCAGCACCAGCACCAGCAACAGCAGCAGCAGCAACAGCAGCAGCAGCAACAGCAGCGGAGGCCGTCGTCCTCTTCGAACGCCTCGGCCTCGAGGCCCGGATCGGGATCGTACCCGGCCGGCGAGAGCGGCGGCGGCGTTGATAGCCGGCGGCGGTCGTCGAGCAACGCCAATGGCAACGGGAACGGCCTGGCCGTGCCGGAGGAGGGCAACAACGGAGGTGGAGGAGGAGCGGCGGCGCAGACGGCGACCGAGTCGGGGAGTAGCGCGGCTGGGAGCAAGGAGTCGGATGGCTTCGAGGTGCGTCTGGCGCCTTCCTCGACCTGCCTTTCGTGCTCTCCCCTCCCCTCCCTTCCCCTCTCCTCACCTCAGAGGGCGGTCGCCCCTCCCGCCATCCATCGATCCGAGTCGCTGACCTCCTCATCCGCTTCGCTCCGTCCCGGCCCGCCCGCGCCAGTTCACCCGGCGCAAGCGCTGGGCCCAGCTGCTGATCGACGAGCTTCACGACGGGGCGATCCTCGCCCTCCGGCCGCTCTCGACCGGCGGCTGCCGCATCCTCTACGCCTCGCACGGCATCAAGGACCTGACGGGCTTTGCGGCCAAGGACCTCGAAGGCCTGACGCTAGGCGACGTCGTCCACGGTGAGCAACGCTCCCTCTCACTCTTATGTCTCTCTGTTCGTGAGCACTCGCCCCCCGGGCGCTTGGGCAGAAGCTGACCCTTAGCGTGCTCGCAATGCGACTCGACACTGCTGCCGCCGCCGCCGGTGCCGACGACAGAGCCCGACCTGCCGGCCATCACGTCCTACATCAACCAGTCGATCGCGACGAGGGTCGACCTCGCCTCGTTCCACCGCTTCAAATGCGTCCGGCCGCCACCGCCGCCGAGGCACAGCGACTCGTCGGCGTCGGACGCGTCCGACTCGAGCTCGACCGACGTTGTCTCGAGCCGGGGGACGAGGGACGATGTCAACCTCGGCGGCGGCGGCGGGGCGGAGGGCGGCCTCGGGGGAGGACGGACGAGGCCGGTCCTGATGGAGGTGCGGGGCCACGGCTTCTGGGGCGAGGAGGCCGAGCGGATGCCGGTGCGTCTCTTGCGTTCTGCGTCGATCAAGCCGCCTTTGTTCTCAAGGCCAAGGGAGAGCGACGTCCATTGACCCCCTGACCCTCCTTGCGCCCCCCTCCCCCCCCCCCCCGGCGGCCATTCTCCCTCGACCCTCGCCTGGACTGCGTGCACACCCAAAAAGGTGCCCGTCTCGCTCTCGCTCGCCCAGCCGCCCCGCTCAGGCCAGCTCGAGCCGCCCTCTGCTCCTGCAGCGACGACGAGGACGAGCGGCGGCGGCTCGGCCCGACCGGCCCTGCTCGAGACGCCGACGGGCTCCTTCCTCGGCTCGCCCGGCCCACGCTGCAAGGCCTTCTTCCTCATGGTCCGGCGCTGGCCGAGTCCCGCGACCGAGATGGCCTCGACGTTCCTCGCCGAGAAGATTGAGAATGAGCGGCTGCGGGCCGAGCTCCTCTCGCTCGAGGGCAACGGCGGGGCGGGGGGAGGCGGCGAGCCGCCCTTCCTCGAAGGCGGCAACGAGGCCTACCCGGCTCTCGAGCCGCCGGCGGCGTCGTTCGGCCGGCCGAGGATCCGCCACCAGCACTCGTACGGCTCGGCCTACGACGACTCGGCCATCGGGGGCGGGGCGTACGACGACGACGACTCGGACCGCGACGACGGCGGCGGCGGCGGGGGCAGGGCCGGCGGTCTACCGGGCTACTCGCCCGCTTCGGCCGCCGCCGCCGCCGGTGGGGCCTCGTACGGCCAGCAGCAGCAGCAGCAGTCATATCGTGGCTCCGGCGGCGGCGGTGGTAGCGGCCCCTACGCGCAGCCGCCCAGCTCGAGCAGCTTGTCGGGCGGTCAACCCCACCCGCCGCCCTCCTCCTCCTCGACGACGGCGGCGGCCGCGGCCGGGGGTGGGGGTGGCCAGGTCCTCGTCGGCCGCGACCACCCGTCCGAGCTCGGCAAGAAGTCCAAGAAGAGCAAGAAGTCGAAGGAGGAGGGCAACTACGTCTGCGTCACCTGCGGCCGGACCGACTCGCCCGAGTGGCGCAAGGTGCGTGTTCTTGTTGACTTTCGTGCGCGCACGAGACGCGCGCGCGCTCGCTCGCTTGCGAACTTGCGCAAAGGGGGGGAGGGGGAGGACGCAAGCGAAGAGGAGAGGAGAGAGGGAGAGAAGGGAGTTGGGCTGACGCTGCTGTCGAACTCGGTTTTTCCCCTTCTCCCCCCCCCCCCCCCTTTGTTTGCGTGCTACCACGCCCCTTCCTCTTTCTCCCACACAACAGGGTCCCCTCGGCCCGAAGACGCTGTGCAACGCCTGCGGCTTGCGCTACGCCAAGAAGCAGCAGATGGCGGCCGCCGCGGACGGGACGGGCCCGCCGGTGCCCGTCAAGAAGAAGGCGGGGGCGGGGGCGGGAGGGAAGGGCGAGACGTGCTCGGCCGCGGCCGCCGCCGCGGCGGGGGCGGGGGCGGGGGCGGGCGGGCCGT